>Ga0209401_1001401_pt1 | contig 15968 bp, 17 predicted proteins | sample M_140807_MF_Meta_FD_187318 | JGI IMG/M metagenome (GOLD analysis project Ga0209401, IMG submission 187318) | Freshwater microbial communities from Lake Montjoie, Canada to study carbon cycling - M_140807_MF_MetaG (SPAdes) (version 2) | ecosystem: Environmental > Aquatic > Freshwater > Lake...
AGCTCCGCCAAGCCCAGCGGCTGCGCTTCAGCCGGGGCCCCTGCGATGGCCTGGCCACCCTGCGGCTGCTGCGGCGCCTCGGTGCCACCGCCAGCCGCCAGCCCCCCCTGGATGCGGGCCAGCTGCGCCGCCTGCTGGCCCACTGGCCCGCCGCACCCCTGCGCTGGGAGGTGCTGGTGGTGGTGGGGCACAGGCCCTGAATCCCGCCAGCCCTCACATCGGACCGCCATGCTGAGCGCCATCCCGCAGCAGCCACCCCGAGTCATGCGCCTGGTGGTCTGCGGCACCGACACCGATGTGGGCAAGACGGTGGTGAGCGCCCTGCTGGTGGAGGGTCTCGGGGCCCGCTACTGGAAACCGGTGCAGAGCGGCATGGAGGGCGGTGGCGACACCGGCCGGGTGGCGGCCTTGCTGGAGCTGCCGGCGGAGCGGATCGTGCCCGAGGCCTACCGGTTGGCGGCGCCCGTGTCCCCCCACTGGGCGGCTGAGCGGGAGGGCGTGGCGATCGATCCGGCGCGGCTTGCCCTGCCCCTGGGCGACGGGCCGCTGGTGGTGGAATGCGCCGGCGGGCTGCTGGTGCCCCTGCGGCGCGACTGGCTCCAGATCGAGCAGATCGCCCGCTGGGGGCTGCCGGTGGTGCTGGTGGCCCGCAGCGGCCTGGGCACCCTCAACCACACCCTGCTCTCCCTGGAGGCCCTGCGCCAGCGCCGCATCCCCGTGCTGGGGCTGGTGCTCAATGGCGAGCCCCACCCGGACAACCCCCGCACCCTGGCGGAGCTGGGCGGGGTGCCGGTGCTGGCCGAACTGCCCCCTCTCGAGCCGCTCACGCGGGACAGCCTGCGCCGCCAATGGTTGCGCTGCGAGGGATTCCGTAGCCTGGAGCGATGAGCATGAGCAAGCGTCACCTGCTGGTGAGTGCCCTGGTGGCGGCTCTCTGCAGCGGCATTCTGGTGCTGTTCACCAACATCGAGAAGACGGTGGGCGGCCTGCTGCGCTGCGGCACCCTGGTCACGCTGCCCCAGGCGCGCTCCTGCCGCTGAGACCTCCGCTGGTAACCCACAGCCCGGCACACCAGCGCCAACCGCATCACCATTCCGGGGCCTCGGCCACAAGGGATCAGCTCCTCTCGCCTCGTCTCGAGCTGCGGATCCCTGGCGCTTGCAGGGGCTCTGGGGCACCTCGCCGCCACTGGCCCCGCGTTCAGGCCAGGCGCCGTTCCACCATGGCAGTGCCCTCCGGACCTGCCCGTCCCATGGTGAACGGCACCGCCTCCCCGCCGGGCTGGCACCCCCACCTCTGGCATCCCACCACCCAGGTGGCCACCGCGCCGCCGCCCGAGCAGGTGGTGCGGGGTGAAGGGGCGGAGCTGATCACCGCCGATGGCCGCCGCCTGATCGATGCGATCGGTAGCTGGTGGGTCACCCTGCATGGCCATGGCGAGCCGAGCATCGCCGCCGCGATCGCCGAGCAGGCCCTGCGTCTGGAGCAGGTGATCTTTGCCGATTTCAGCCATCCCGCCGCCGAGCAGCTGGCCACCCGCCTGAGCCGGCTCAGCGGTCTGGAGCGGCTGTTTTTTTCGGACAACGGCTCCACCGCTGTGGAGGTGGCCCTCAAGGTGGCCTGGCAGTGGTGGCGCAACCAAGGCAGCGAGCGCCGCCAGCTGGTGGCCTTCGCCGGGGCCTATCACGGCGACACCGTGGGGGCGATGGCGGTGGGGGAGCGCTCCCTGTTCAGCGAGGCCTTCGAGCCCCTGCTCTTCGATGTGGCCCGGGTGCCCTGGCCTGCCACCCACTGGCACGACGCCGGGGTGGAGGAGCGGGAGGGCGAAGCCCTGGCGGTGCTGGAGCGCCTGCTGGAGACCCCCACCGCCGCGGTGATCCTCGAACCGCTGGTGCAGGGGGCCAGCGGCATGCGGATGGTGCGCGATTCCTTCCTGCGGGAGGTGGAGCGGCGGGTTCGCCAGGCGGGAGCGCTACTGATCGCCGATGAGGTGTTCACTGGCTTCGGCCGCACCGGCGAGCTGTTCGCCTGCCGGCGTGCCGGGATCCAGCCTCACCTGATGGCCCTCTCCAAGGGGCTCACCGGCGGCTTCCTGCCGATGGGGGTGACCCTGGCCAGCGAGGCGGTGTTCCAGGGCTTCGTGCACCCGGATCCGACCCGCACCCTCTATCACGGCCACAGCTTCACCGCCAACCCCCTGGGCTGCGTGGCGGCCCTGGCCAGCCTCGATCTGTTGGAGGCCTCCCCGGAGCGGTTCCGGGGCATGGAGGAGCGGCATCGTCCCCACCTCGAACGGCTCGCCGGCCTGCGCGGCGTGCGCCAGCCCCGCCTGCTCGGCGGCATCGCCGCCTTCGACCTGGTGGTGGACTCCCCCGGCTACCTCAATCCGGCCGGCAAACGGTTGGCGGCATTGGTGCGTCGCGAGGGGGTGTTCCTTCGCCCCCTGGGCCAGGTGATCTACCTGCTCCCGCCGCTCTGCATCGACGACGAGCAGCTGGAGCGCTGTTATCGGGCGATCGCCATGGCCCTCGATGACCTGGGTGGCTCCTGAACAGGAGGCCGATGAACGGGACATGGGGAGCCCTGCTTCGATCCACCGCAACACCGGAATCCGATAGCGCTCAAGGCCGTTTTGGGGCTCGGTTTCAGGCGCACGCCAAGGCTTGCTTCCCACGCCGGATCCTGTTGCTCCGAGGCACGGCTGGACACGGTCGCGACCGGGGGGGGGCATCGGAGGGGCACGCTCGGCGGGCTTGTGCCCCTCTGCCGCCCTTCAGGGCTTGCGGGCCAGCGGGATCCCGGTTCGCACAGCGGTCGGTTCCACCGAGGGTTCGTGAACGTCAGGGACCCGCCAGGATCGCCGCTTCCACATCGGCGCGGGTGAGGCCATAGGGAAAGCGCCGCTGGCATTCCCTCCCCTCCCCATGCCAGCTCACCGCCAGATCCTCACTTTCCAGCGTGATCCGGGCACTCCATTCCGGCCGGTGCAGATCCCAGTGGGCCGCGTGAGGGCCGTCCTGACGGGCACCCAGCTGCTGCAGCCAGGCCTCCAGGGCCGGCAGGGGATGGTTGTAGAGCGGCGTGCGCTCAGGGGGCAGGGTCGGCATCGGCAGGGGAGGATTCCGCAGGCGGATCAGGGGCGGGAGCCGTGGCCACGGCTTCGGGCCACCAGCTGGGGGTGCGCACCAGGGCGGCCCCCCGCGCCCAGGCCACCCCCAGGCCCAGCACGAGACTGAGCACCAGGGCCACACCGAGGAGGAGCAGGGCGAACCATTCGCCCCCCGAAAGGGCCCGCCGCACCCCCACAGGCCGGGGCTCCAGGGGGCGCGCCGGGCTCCGAGCCGGCCCACTGGCTGGAGCGGCCGGGGCGGCGGGCTGGCGCAGCTGGCTGTCGTAGCGGCTGCGGCTGATCGGATCACTCAGCACCGCATACGCCTGCTGCAGCTGCCGGAACGACTCCTGGGCCTGGGCCTGGGGCAGGGTGGTGGTGTCTGGGTGGTAGCGCTTGCTGAGCTGGCGAAAGGCCTGCCGCAGTTCCGCCACGCTGGCGCTGTTCGCCACCTCCAGGAGGTCGTAGTGGGTCGGGCCCAGGGCGGTGGGGTTCTCGGTGGGGGGCATGGCCCGGCAGACGGCGACCCGGCACGGCGTGATGGATCCTAGGGAGAGCAGACCAGGGCCACGGTGATGGAAGCGGCGTCGATACCACTCACCGAGATCTGGCGGACCCTGGGCTGGCAGCCCGCCCCGCAGCAGGTGGAGTCGTTCCAGCAGCTCCAGGATCTGCTGCGTCACTGGAACGGCCGCCTCAACCTCACCCGTCTCGTCGAGGGCGACGACTACTGGGTGGCCCAGGTGCTCGACAGTCTCTGGCCGTTGCGGGAGCTGCTGCGGGGGGCGCCGGAGGCCAGCCCGGAGGTGATCGATGTCGGCACCGGCGGCGGCTTCCCCGGGCTGGCGGTGGCGATTGCCCTTCCCCAGGCCCGCCTCACCCTGGTGGATTCGGTGGGTCGCAAGGTGGAGGCGGTGCGGGCCATGGCCGCCGAACTGGGGCTTTCCTCCCGGGTTCAGCTGCGCTGCGAGCGGATCGAGCGCACCGGCCAGGGCGTCGCCACCCGTGGCCGCTTCGACTGGGCCCTGGCCCGGGCGGTGGCCCGCTCACCCGTGGTGGCCGAATACCTGGTGCCCCTGCTGCGGTCCGAGGGAAGGGCGCTCCTCTATCGCGGCCAGTGGAGCCCCGAGGATCAGGCCAACCTGGAGCGGGCCCTGGTGCCCCTGCGCGCCCGGCTGGAGGGGGTGGAGCGGCTGGAGCTGCCGGCTGAGCGGGGGGTGCGCCATGCCCTGCTGCTGCGGCCCACCGGGCCCTGCCCGAAGGCCTATCCCCGCGCCGTGGGGGTGCCCGCCCGCCAGCCCCTTGGGGAGAGTGCCCCAGAGCATTAGGTGGGCTTGCCCTGCCAGTCATGGCGCCAGAGGCGCCCTCAACCCCTAGCGGCGAGCGCCCACTCCAGGTTTCCCCTTGCTTCAGGTCTCCTGGAGCCGGCGCACCGCCTGCCCGCCGACCCGCTCCCTCAGCCGCCGCAACAGGCCGGGGATCTCCTCGGCCCAGGGGCTTCCGGCCAGCACCGCCCGGAGGTCCGCCTCGGACACCGCGCCATCGAGGGCATCGGCATTGGCGCCGGGGAACCAGTGGCCGCCATGGCCCATCAGGCCGTAGCGCGCCCGGCAGAAGTCCTCCAGATCGAAGGCCTCCAGGAGTTCATGGAGCCAGAGGAGCACCGGCAGGTTGATCTCCCCTGGCGTGTCCTCCCAGCGGGGCAGGCCCTGCTGCCCCCATCGCAGCCAGTCTTCCCCGAGGGCCGAGCGCCGGGCCCCATCCAGCCGCTCCAGGATCGGCGGCAGCAGCTCACCGGCCCGGGGGAGCAGGGCCACAGCCTCCAGGTGGAGGTCGAGGTTTTCGGGCTTCGCCGCTCCCACGCTGATCGTGTGGATGCCGGGGGCGCTGAGGCAGAAGAGATCGTTGAACACGATCGGGTGGAGCGGCGCGCACAGCTGGCGCAGCCGCTGCGAAGGCGTGTGCAGATGGCCGCCCTTGTCGGTGGGGCTGATCACGAACACACCCATGTCGTGGGCGGTGGCGGCCTCGATGGCGGCCTGGTTCCGCTGCTGGATGTAATACCAGTGGAGATTGATGTAGTCGAAGCCGTCGGAGCCGATCGCCTCCAGGATCACGGCAAGGGGCGCGTGGGTGGAGAAGCCGATCGCGCCGATCCGGCCCTGCTCGCGCCAGCGCCGCGCCACCGCCAGACAGCCATCGGGCCGCAGGGTCTGCTCCAGCAGCTCGGCGGTGTTTACCCCGTGGATGGCCAGAAGATCGAGGCGATCCCGGTTGGGATCCAGGCCCAGTCGCAGGAAGCTGGTGGTCAGCTCGGCTTCGAAGGCGGCCGGATCGGCCTGGGGAGGCACCTTGCTCTGCAGGATCCGCCGGGGGTCGGCCAGTTCCACCAGCAGGGGAGCCAGCTGCCGCTCGGAGCTGCCGTAGTGACGGGCGGTTTCGATGTGGTGGAGGCCGCTGCTGATCGTTTTCTCCAGCAGGCGGCGCAGGTTGGCCTGGCTGGTGGTCTCGATCGCCTCGGCCTCCAGGTCGCTCCAGCTCTGCTGGAAGCGCATGCCGCCCAGGGAGAGCACCGGCATGGCCACCCCGGTGCGGCCGAAGCGGCGGGTGGGGATCGCACCTGGCAGGGTGGGGGTGTTGCCGGACAGGGTGCTGGTCATCGCGGGGGGCCCGGTTCGGATGCCGCAATGGTGGCCCGTGGCAGGGTGCGGCGCAGGCGGGCGGGGTTGGGAAGCCCGAGGGGAAGGATTTCCTGCTGCTGCAGCTGCTCCTCCAGATCCGGCAGCTCCTCGTAGCTCACCCAATGGATGCAGTCCACCGGACAGGTGTCGATCGCTTCCTGGATCCGCTCGGTGCTGTCGCCGTCCTGCCGGATCGCCCGGGAACGGCCCCAGTGGGGTTCCACCGCAAAGGTGTGGGTGGCCACATGGCAGCAATAACGGCAGCCGATGCACACGGCTTCATCCACCCAGACCGCCTGTTGCCTCAAGGCTCCCCCCAGCAGAGGCTCCAGGCCTGTGGCGGCGGGGGCAGCGTTCGGATCAACCCGGTAGGCCAGCCCGGGATCGGCGTTGGCGAAACGCTCGGAACCAGCAAAGGCCACGGGCTCCTGGCCCATTCCCCTCAGCTGTCCCAGCGGGTCACCACCAGCTCGATGCTGCCATCGCGCTGATTGGTCTGCTCGGCCACCTGGAATCCCTCTTCGGCGGTGGCGGCCAGGATGGTGCGCAGGGCATAGCGCTGGCTGAGGCGGGCCAGGAAGCGTTCCACGGGCACAGGCTGCTTCCAGAGCTCCAGGTCGGTCACCAGTTCATAACTGCCGTTGGCCTCGTTCCAGCGAAAGCCGATGTCCGCCCCCTCGGACTGGGGCACCTTCAGGTCGGCCATCACCGTCTGGCCGCGGTAGCCCCGCACGGGCTGGCTGCCTTCCAGCGGCGGATGGCCCAGATCGGCAAGGGCCTCGATCAGGGCCTGACGATCGCGGAGCTCGGTCCTCACGGTGCTGAAGTGCGACATCGATCGAAGGAGGGCTGCGGTGGATGGAGGGGATCGGCCGGATCGGGCCTTGGTTCAGCCGAGGGGCTGATGGGCGGCAAGCGGTTGCTCGAGGGTCAGCGCGGGTTCCTCGGCCACAAAGGCCTCGCTGGTCTGCTGGCGTTGCTGGAGTGTGCCGAGGCGGGCTTCGATCCGCTCGGTGAGCTGCTGGCAGCTCTGACCCGCCACGCCTTCCACCGTTTCCTCCACACGGCCGTCGGGACGGATGCGGAAACGGATCGTGCGCTGGGCCATCCCGGTAAGGAAGGGGTTGGCGGATGCTAGCCGCGTTTCTGCTCGGCGGTGATCACCCTTCACGCCTGCCACGGTTGCCCCACCTCTGGAGAGGCGCGGCCAGGCCAAGCCGGTCCCGCCGAGGAAGGCTGCACGCTGCGCGGATCGTCCAGGCCGGGTTCAGCTGATCATTCCTTCATCCACCAGCGTCTGGAGCCGGTCGAGCACCTCCGGCTGCTCAAGCTGTTCGAGCGCCAGTCGCGCCTCATCCCGAACCGTCGGGTCACCGTCATGGAGCAGGGTGTGCAGAAGGGCTTCCACCACCGCCTCCTGGCGGGGTTCCACCAGATCGCCGTAGAGGCGCCCCAGGGACCAGGCGCTGTTGCTGCGCACCGCCGGTTCGCTGTCGATTCGCAGACTCTGGAGGAGCTGGGCGGCGGCCGGATCGGCCTTGGCCGCACCCGTGGCACCGGCATCGGCCAGGGAGCTGGCGGCCCAGAGCCGCACCGCGGCCACATCCAGCTGCAGGGAGCGGATCAGCGGGTTGAGGATCGGGGCATCGGGGTAGTTGCCCAGGCTCCAGGCCACCGCCTTGCGCACATAGCCGTTGTCGTCGGCGTGAAGGAGGCCCAGCAGGGGTTCCACCGCCAGGGGATGGGGGTTGCGGCCAAGGGCGTACACCGCACTCATCCGCAGCACCGCGCAGGGGGCCTGCAGCAGCGGCAGCAGCAGGGGGATGGCCCGGGGATCGCGGTGTTCACAGAAGATCCGCAGACCCTGCATACGCTGCTCCTGGCTGCCCTGCAGGAGGGAGAGGCCGAGGTCGCATTCGGCGGCCACATCCACCGCGGCGGGTTCGAGGGCCTCGATTTCATCGAGGGGATCGCCCAGCAGTTCAGCCGCCAGCTCCCTGGCCAGCACCTCGGGGTCGAGGGCCAGCTCCGCCGGGCTGTCCGGGAAGGGTTCAGGGAAGGGCAGGGCCGCGTCGGACATGGGGCGATCGGCGTGGGGCGATCGTAGAAGTCGGCCGGTCAGGCAGGCCGCGGCTGGGCCCGCCGCCTCCTCAGCTGATCGGAGCGGGTGCGGCCATGTCGCCCGGCAGCCAGATGCGGGCGCTCACGGCGAAGAGGGCCAGGCCGAACAGCAGCACGATCGCGGCCGGAAGGAGGGTGGATCGGAAGAACGACATGACAGCGAGCATGATGCGGTCATTCTCTCCTGCTCTCCCGCTCTCCTGCCGGGCCGTCTCCTGCCGGGCCGAGGAATCGTCCTGGGTTCAACAGCTGTGCAGCCCAGCCTGGATCGGGATGGATCTCCCGCCTCGTCGGCACTTGTCAGGCCGAGGATCGGGACCGGGCCGGTCCCAACTCCTAGGGTGCGCCCACCCTGTCCGGTGCCAGTGGTTTCCCGTTCCCCCGCGGCTTCCGTCGCCCCCTGGCGGCGTCTTCTGGCGGTGGGGGCGGAGGGTGTGGCCAGCGGCACCCCCTTGATGGTGGGCAGCAGGCTGTTGCAGGGCTGGTTGGCCGCTAGCGGCGTGCCCCTGGCCCTGATCGGCCTGATCCCCCTGGCTGAACTTCCCTACACCCTCAAGCTGTTCTGGGCCCCCCTGCTGGACCGTTGGCCGATCCCCTGGCCCGACCGTCGCCGCGGCTGGATCCTGGCCATGCAGCTGCTGCTGGTGGTGGTGATCGCCGCGATGGCCCTGTTGCGGCCGGGCACGGATCCCACCAGCCTCACGGCCATCGGCGTGGCGGCCCTGGCTTTGGCGATCTGCAGCGCCACCCAGGACATCGTGATCGATGCCTACCGCACCGACCTGCTGCCGGAGGCGGAACGGGGCCCTGGCGCCGCCGCCGCCACCCTCGGCTACCGGGCCGCCATGCTCGCGGTGGGGGCAGGCGGCTTCCTGCTGGCCGGCCGCTTCGGCTGGCCAATGGCCTTACTGGGGTCGGCGGCCCTGGTGGCGGTCGTGATCCCGTTCACGCTCACCGCGCCGAAGCTGCGGCCTGTGGCCCATCCGGTCACCAGCCTCAAGCAGGCAGTGCTCGGCCCGGCGCGGGAGTTTCTGCGCAGGGCCGGCCCCAGTCGCAGCTGGCAGCTGCTGCTGCTGGTGCTGCTCTACCGCTGGCCCGATGGCCTTCTGAGCGCCATGGCGATTCCCTTTCTCAAGCTGCGGGGCTTCAGTGAAGCCGAAATCGGCATCGTTCAGGGGGGCTGGGCAATCGCCGCCACCATGGCCGGCACTGTGATCGGCGGCCTCCTGTTCGCCAGGCTGGGGATGAACCGCTCCCTGTGGCTCTTCGCCGTGATCGGAGCCCTGGGCAACCTCAGCTACTGGAGCCTGGCTCGCTTCGGCGGCGGCTTCGCCGGCCTGATCGCGGCGGTCAGTCTGGAGAACATCAGCGGCGGCATGGTCGGCGCTGTGTTCGTGGCCCTGCTGATGAGCCTCTGCAATCCGCGATTCTCGGCCACCCAGTACGCCCTGCTTTCCGGGGTGTACGCGATGAGCCGCTCCCTGCTCTCCGCCCCTGCTGGGGTGCTGGCGGAACGGGTGGGCTGGCCTGCTTTCTTCCTGTTCACCGTGGCAGCCTCGATTCCTGCCTTCCTGTTGATGGTGCGGCTCGCCCCCTGGGGCGAAGCGGAGGCCCGCGGTGCCTTCGAGGCGGATCGGGATCCCACCTGAAATCGCCGTTGTTCCGCTTTTTGGTGCTCCCATTGGTGCTCCCAGGCGCGTTCAGTTGCGTTCAGGCCAGGGCCAGGGCCACCAGGGTTTGGTTGTGGAAGCCTCCGGCCCCCTGGGTGCGGGCAATTTCGCCGTAGGTGTAGAAGCCTGCCACGGGAAGGGGGGCCAGCAGCTCCCGCACGCAGTCGAACTCCCCAAGGGCCGAGGCGCTTTCCAGAACGGAGCGGCGGGCTACGCAGTCGAAGAGAAGCATGCCGATCGGCGGGGCGCCCGCCAGAGCCGCACAGGCTTCCTTGCAGGCGGTTTCGGTGGCGGCCAACACCGAGTCGCTGTTGCCTTCCATGAACATGGTCATCCCCCCCTGGGGCAGGGCGGCGATGCAGGTGAGGCTGCGCGTCTTCAGATCGGCGCCGGCCACGTAGCGAATCTCGATGCGGTCGCGCCGAGGAATGCCCAGGGGATGGGTGGCCGCGAAGGCGGCGAAGGCCTCCGGGGTGGCGCTCGCTTCGGGCGGCGCCTTGAGGGCCTCGAGGTAGACGTCGAGCGCCGGACGATCATCCAGGCTCATCACACTCACCCCCGCGCTGGCGGTGACCAGCATCGGCTCCCCCACCGGCTGCCAGCCATGGGAAACGCCGATGCCGATCGGGCTGTCGGAGCCGATCGCGGCGGCCACCACCGCCTGGTTGAGCACCCTGCCCCCATGGATCTGAACGGTGGAGCGCATCGCCAGATCATCTCCTGCGCATCCCCCCACCAGGGGCACCGAGGCTCCGGCCACCTCGTAGGCGCCTCGCACCACTTCCATCTGGTCGCCACAGAGGCCATCGGCAAGGAGCACCAGGGCGCGATGGGGATGGGAGGGGAGAGCATCGAGGCAGCCGGCCGCCTGGCGTGATGCCACCCGTAGGCTGGCTGATTCACCCTGGCCTACTCCCACCCGCACCGAGAATCCAGCCCCGCCCAGGGCCCAGAGCACCAGGCTGTGGCGCAGCGAGCGGCCAGCGCTGAGTTCGCCGGAGGTGCTGCAGCCGATCAGGGGAACGGATCCCAGGGCCGCCTGGAGATCTCCTGCCATCGCCTGAATCGGGTAGGAGGGGGAGAGAAAGGCCATCACCAGGGCCGGCGCCTCAACAGCGGCGAGGCCCTCCGGGAAGAGTGCGGCCATGGCTTCGGCGATCGCCCCGGCGGCATCGGGGTTACTGGAACTGCCGCACCGCACCCAGCGGTGGCGCGGCGGAGCACCGGCTCCCGTGGGCTGAAAATCGGCTGCGGCGGCCGGGGATGGAGCGGGCTCGGTCATGGGGAGATTGCGGGCGACCGTTTCACGTCCACCTTATGAACAGACCAGGGAGGGATGAACGGACTAGGACGGATGAACGGCCTAGGGATGGGGAATGGCCTGGGTAGAGATGACCAGGCCTGTCACCACTGCCGGATTTGGCCTGTCAATGAACCATTATGGGGGCGTCGATTGAGATGTATTCAGACAGCCTCGAGCTGAGGCGGGAATCGGGTGGCAAAGATTCTCAGTTGTAGGTCCATCCCCTGATTGCTTGTAATCAGAAGGTATGGCGTTTCAGGTGAGTAAACCTTGTCAATGTAATAGCGGAAGCCGTTGCCCTCCAGGATTGGAAGGAGGCGAGACAGCTGCTGAGGTGTATCAATAAATGAGTGGTATTCGATGAACATCTTCTTGACGCGGCTCAGCTTTGTGGATCCGCTGATGACATCAAGCTCAGCACCTTCAATGTCAATTTTCAGGAAATCGACATCATCATGTCGGATCAAATCATCGAGCGATAGCGTGCGCACGTTGAAGATGTCAGTGCCGGAGGCGATCCCGTCAGGTTGATCGGCGTGGATTCGGCCGGAATCGGCGCCTAGGCAAACTCGAAGCCATTAGCCCGTCAGTTGGGTCCGCTAAGCAGCCGCCGCCGCAGCTGGCCACAGGCCGCGTCTTGGTCCAGCCCGCGGCTGGTTCGCACGCTCACGGCGATGTGGCGCTGGGCGAGGGCTCCACGGAAGGCCTCCACCGCAGCGGGCGAGGGGCGCTGGAATTCCTCCTCCTCAATGGGGTTGTAAGGGATGAGATTCACGTGGCTCTGGAAGCCCCGCAGTAGGGCGGCCAGCGCCGCGGCGTGGCGGGGTTGGTCGTTGAGCCCCCCGAGCAGGATGTATTCGAAGCTCACCCGCCGGCCCGTGATCGCCACATAGCGGCGGCAGTCCTCCAGCAGATTGTCGAGCGGATAGGCACGGGCGGTGGGGATCAGCTCCTCCCTCAGCCGCTGGTCTGGGGCATGGAGGCTCACCGCCAGGGTGAACTGGGCCCGGCCGAGGCGATCGAGGGCCCGCTCGGCAAGGTTTGGCAGGGTTTGCGGCACCCCCACGGTGCTCACGGTGATCTGCCGCTGGGCCATGCCCAGATCGCGGCAGAGGCAATCGATCGCGGCCAGCACCGCCTCGCTGTTGAGCAGGGGTTCGCCCATGCCCATGAACACCACATGGCTGGGACGCCGATCCATGGCCTCGCGCACGCTGAGCACCTGGTCCACGATTTCGTGCACGGCCAGGGAGCGCTGCAGACCCCCTTTGCCGGTGGCGCAGAAGCGGCAGGCCATCGGGCAGCCCACCTGGCTGCTCACGCACACGGTGAGGCGATCGCCGCTGGGGATTCCCACCGTCTCGATGCTGAGCCCATCGGCTGTGCCCAGAAGAAGTTTGGTGGTTCCATCGCGCGCGTCACTGCGGTGGAGCAGAAGCGAGCGGCCCAGCAGGTCGCGCCCCGGTTGCGGCTCAGGGCCGGTGCTGCCCACGGCGGCCGGCGCGGCGCCCTGATCGCCAGCGCTCTGCTGGGGGGGGCCAGGGCTGTGGGGGCCAGAGGCGGGCCGTTCCCCAAGCTTTTCCCGCCAGGCCCTCGGCAGCACCGTGATCGCCTCGAGGCTCCTGACTCCCCGGCCGTAGAGCCATTCATGGAGCTGGCGTCCACGGAAGCGGGGCTGGCCTTGGGCTTCTGCCCAGTCCTCCAGTTCGGCCAAACCCAGACCCAAAAGGGGCTGATGGGCGGCCTGATCAGGGGCTGCGGGGGAGGGCACCGGAGGGAGGGCCGTCAGGGCTGGATCAAGATGCCGTGGCCGAGTTTCCATTCCACCAGCACCAGGGCCACGAAGCCCAGCATGGCGATGCGTCCATTCAGCAGCTCGATGTGGCTGTGGAAGCCCCAGCGCGCCAACCGACGCACGGGGATCGGGGTGCCCAGTTCGGTGAGCCCCCCGGAGCTGGCGGGGCGGGCGGTGGCGGCGACAGTGGTTTCAGTCATCGCTGAGCAGACCCTCCTCCTGCAGGCCCTCGAGGGCTGCGGGATCGGCGATCAGTTCCTCATCGAGGCCCTCATCGAGTCCGGGGCGGGTGAACGCCGCGAAGCTGCTTGCCGTGGCCTCGATGCCGTGGCGGCTGCGGGTAGCTTCGAGATCCTCGTCGGAGGGGTCGTCCAGCACCGCCGCCGAGGCGGCCGGGGCGGGCATCTCCACGGTGTAATCGGGGCGGAGGTTCTGCACTCGGCGGTAGCTGGCCCCCTCTTCCTCGAGGATGTCGGGGTGGGGCCCGGCCTCGGCCCGCAGCTCCTCCTCAAAGCCTCCGAAGCCGGTGCCGGCTGGGATCAGGCGGCCGATGATCACGTTTTCCTTGAGGCCCCGCAGCCAGTCGCTCTTGCCTTCGATGGCCGCTTCGGTGAGCACTCGGGTGGTTTCCTGGAAGGAGGCGGCCGAGATGAAGCTGTCGGTGTTGAGGGAGGCCTTGGTGATGCCCAGCAGCACCGGCGTGAATTCGGCGGGAGCCCCGCCGGTGATCGCCATGGCGGCGTTGCCCTTTTCCACCTGCCGCAACTCGATCAGCTCACCGGGTAGCAGGGTGGTGTCGCCTGCATCCTCAACGCGCACCTTGCTGGTCATCTGGCGCACGATGACCTCGATGTGCTTGTCGTCGATCGAAACGCCCTGGGATTTGTAGACGTTCTGCACCTCCTGAACCATCTGGAACTGGAGCTTGGAGATCGATTCCTGGGCGGCCTCCATGGTGGGTTTGCGCAGGCGCAGATCCTCGAAGAAGCACTCCAGCAACTCGTGGGGGTTGATCGGCCCATCGGTGAGCAGCTCGCCGGCGCTCACCTGCTGGCCATCGCTCACCATCACGTTGCGACCCAGGAGGATCGGGTAATCGGTAATGGCATCGTCGGCTTCAATCACCGACACGGTGATCGAGTCGTCGTCTTCGCCCTGCTTGATCTGCACGGTGCCGCCCTTGCGGCAGAGAACGGCCGAATCCCTGGGCCGGCGGGCCTCAAGCAGTTCCTCAATCCGCGGCAGGCCCTGCACGATGTCCCCGGTCTTCTGACGTTCGAAGACCAGCAGGGCCAGGCCGTCACCACGCTGCACCAGTTCGCCGTCGCGCACGTGCAGCACGGAATCGGGCGACACCATGTAAGGGCGACCAAGACGGATCGTCAGGGTCTTGCCCTCGATGGCTTCCACCTGGCCGCAGCAGGGGGCCTTCACCCCATCGGCGAGGGGATCCCCTTCCACCACCCGGTCACCCACCGCCACCAGGGAGGAACCGGAGAGTTCCAGGCTGCGGGTGTCGCCGGAGCGCTCCACCAGAAGGCGGCGGATCGGCTCACCGCTCACGGATTCGGGCAGCTGCACCACGCCGTCCTCCTTGCAGAGGATTTGGGTGGTGGCCACCACGTCGCCACGCTTCACCGTGATCCCGTCCTCCACCTGGAGTTCGGTGTGGGTGGAGCCGTGGCTGGCATCGGAGAGGGTGTCGCGACGCACCAGCAGCGTCTCGAGGATCACCAGTTGGAGGCGGTCGATCGTCTTGGCACGCTTGTCGGCCACCGCTTCCACATCCACCGTCATCTGGGGCGTGGTGTCCATCGTTTCGAGGATCAGCTGGGTGCGCAGCAGCTCAACCCCCTCCACCGATTTGATCAGCTCCCCGTCTTTGTAGGTGAGCCGCTGGGTGGCCTTGAGACCGAGGGAGGGGCCTCCGGTCTGCTTCACCGATGTCAGTTCGGGCAGGTGGGCGGCATCGGGGATGGCGTATTCCTCCACGGGCCGCAGCAGCAGCGCTCCCCCCTGCGGGGTGTCCACCGCCTCCACGAATTGCATCGCCTCGGCCATCAGTCCTGGAGCGATCTCCTCACCGGGGTTCACCATGCGACCCTCGCCGCCGTAGCGGCTGAGAACCTTGCTGTCACTGATCTGACGCAGATCACCGGAGCGAACAATGATCTCCCGCAGGATGTCGTTCTTCTGGGTCACCGTCACAATGCCGGCGGTCTGGCTGAAAATGTCCTTCACCACTTCCGTGCCGGCCTCAATCCACTGGCCGTCTTCAATCATCAACAGGGAGATGTCCTTGTTGATTTCGTGGGTTTCCTGCGGGATCCACAGCAGAGTTCCTCCCTTGCTCACCTCGTAGCCATGCTTGGCGGAGCGGGCTTTCTTGATGGCCAGCCCCGGGGCGAATTTCACAATGCCGCCGGTCTGGGTACGGAAACGGTCGTCGTGGAGTTCGGCGATCACCTCACCGGTACCGATCTTGGTGCCGGGATGGGTGATCAGGCGATAGCGACTGCCATCTTTTTCCTCCAGGAACCAGTTCTCACCACTGTGGGTGGATTCGCCCTGAAGCTTGCAATCTTTGAGGGTGATGCTTGCCGTGACGATCTGCACCTCGCGGGAATCACCGGCCGATTCCCGCAGTCGCACTGCGCCACCGTACTCGCTGGCCAAGCGGCTTTCGGCGAGCACATCGCCAGTGTGAACGGGCTTATTGCCCTGCACCACCGGCTGGGCATTCGGCGGCAGGTTATAGACATCGCCGCTGAACACCCAGAGGCGGCCCAGTCGCTGAGCCTTGTGGGTGATGTTGCCCTGACGGTCGGTGACTTCGCGGGGCTGGATCACCTCCTCAAAACGCACCTGCCCAGCCAGGTCACAGATCACATCCTTGGTGGCTTTCTCCACGCTCTTCTTGACCTGGGCGCCGGAGGAGATCTGCGCCAGCATCGTGTCGGCGCTCACCGGGGCACCGTCGTTCACGAATAAAATGGAACCGGAAGTGATGCTGAGTTTCTGAGATTTACCTTTGGCATTTTTCACCTCCAGGCTGAAATCGGTTTCGGCCAGGTGTGCCTCCACCCCGTGAGGGGTGCGGTGTTGGCGGACGCGTGCCTTGGCGCCAAACTCCACGGTGCCTTCAAGCGACGAGCGCACCACGCCCGTCTCAGCCGTTGATACACCACCGGTGTGGAAGGTGCGCATCGTGAGCTGGGTGCCCGGTTCACCGATCGATTGGGCGGCGATGATGCCCACGGCTTCGCCAAGGTCCACCAGCTCGTTGTGG
>Ga0209401_1001403_pt1 | contig 15965 bp, 16 predicted proteins | sample M_140807_MF_Meta_FD_187318 | JGI IMG/M metagenome (GOLD analysis project Ga0209401, IMG submission 187318) | Freshwater microbial communities from Lake Montjoie, Canada to study carbon cycling - M_140807_MF_MetaG (SPAdes) (version 2) | ecosystem: Environmental > Aquatic > Freshwater > Lake...
GCCGATTTTTTCATTCAAAAATTACTACGGCGCTCAATCTACGACTGTGCTGTTAAACGCATCAAACAGCGTTAAGTACGCTGTTAAAACTGCGGACATAGTCAAGCAGCACAAGCGTGTGGAAACGCTGCTCGAGCGTGAATCCATCACAGACTTGGCTTCTGCTGAAGGCAGACTTGTCCACTTGAGGGACAGCGAAGTTGTCTTGTTCAAAGTAGCTCGCAGCAACTACTGGCAAGCAAGGTTTCGCATCTACACAGGCAAGTGGATACGCTTTAGCACCAGACGTAGAAACATAGATGACGCCAAGCAAATAGCCTGCGATAGATATGACGAAGCACGATACAGAGAGCGACTGGGCTTTACACCACTTGTAAAAAGATTTGATGAGATGGCAAAGTGCTGTGTGGCAGAAATGCGTAGAGGCATCGCAGCAGGCACAGGCAAGAAAATCTACACCGCTTATATCGCTGTCATAGAGACTTACTTGATACCGTTCTTTGGACAGATGTATTTGACCAGCATCACCAACCGACACATCGCTGAGTTTGAGCTGTGGAGAAATTCACAACTGAGACGCCCGCCCAAAGTCTCCACCCTACTCACCTTTGCCACAGCATTCACTCGCATCACTCAAACCGCAGTGGAGCAAGGATGGATTAGCGACAAGGTGCCAGTTCCCAAACTCAATGTGCGTGGCGAGAAAGGACAGGCTCGCCCTGCTTTCACAAATGATGAAGTGGCAAGGATTCAGCAGCACTTAAAGACTTGGTATGTGGGCGTTGAAGGCTACACAGGCGAAATGAGATTGTTGCTGAGAGACTTGGTAGATATTTTGACTTTGACAGGTATGCGGCAAGGCACAGAGTCTATGAACTTGGAGTGGCGGCACATTGAGTGGTATGTGGAAAAAGATGTGCGCTATCTACGCATTTGGGTATCAGGCAAGACAGGCGCAAGGTGGCTGATTGCCAAGCACGAATGCCTGTCAGTGCTTGAGCGACTAAAGGCAACACACACTGACACAGCTGAGTTGAGTTTTGACGATTTGCTGGCGCTGAGAATGCCAGTCAAACTGTTTAGGTTCCGAGATGGACGCAAACCATTTGAGATGAACAAGATATTTAGGCGCTTGTTGGAGGACGTGGACTTGGTTAAGGGACAGGCTGGCACAGATAGAACGCTGTACAGCCTACGCCATACCTACGCCACGCAGGAATTACTGGCAGGCACTGACATTCACACACTGGCTAGGCAGATGGGTACTTCCGTGACTATGTTGGAGCGGCACTATTCCAAATTGACAGCCACTATGGCTGCGGAGCAGTTGGCTTAATATTCGTTTCATCTATTTGTTTTTATACACCGTCTCGTTCATGGACGATTAGAGTGTCGTTGGGATCAAACAATGGACGCCAGCCATCAGCAACTGCTTGAAGCATTCGTACAACCTGAGCATGCGAATATTCAATCTCTTGTTTGATCGGCTGGATGGATGGAAACACACCTACAGCAGCGTTTTCAATCAAATGGTTTGCTCTTGTCAACATTCGCGATACAGCAACCTTCATTCCATTTACACGCTTTGCGGCTCGCTCTTGGTTATCTGCAGGAACAGGCATACAGCTTTTTACCAGTCTAAGCTCTTTACCTATTTGGTATAAGCTTTTAGAACCGTGCGCCTGTCCGATTTTTTCTATAACCCTTCCATCGCGAGATTGATGATGTAGTTTCCATACTGCATACGCTGCCTCAATCACATCTTGCCTAATGCCGATTAGTTTTGCCAACTTACGATTGGCTGTGCTGATTCGCTCTACTTCTCGCTCAGGATGGTTACGAAGCTGCTTACGAACCTGACTGATGATGCTTTTTTCAGTCATGTTCAAAGGAATTTCAAGTATTAGATGCCGCTCCCAAGGATGACTTAGTTCAAGGTTGGTAGGCAATAACTTTCGTACTTCAGGCAGCGCAAGCTCTTCGCTGAGAAGATTCTTTCCTCGTCTTAAAAACCACTCCTCAAATGTCACTTCATAGACATTACCAAAATCACGATACATCCCCTTTAGTCTTTGATCGCCAACAGCGCCTCGGCGACGACAAACCCACCAATAGTCCTTACTGAGTCGCAAAAAAGTCCACCACCAGTAGAAAGGACTTCTTAATGCGTCTCTGAGCATTTCGTCATGGTTTCTGTATCGCAGCCGACGCATGCCTTTGAAAATTAGTTCTTCATTGTTGTCATTCATAGGACAATTTTATCGTTAACAACTAAATCGTGGAAACGCATGATAACAGTTACTCGTGGGAATATCTAGGTGTTGACAGAGCAAACACAAAGCGTGTCGCCTGATAGCTAAGTCAACAAAGCTCTACTAAAGGAGATCCTAATGAGCAATAAAGTAAACACTTTATCCGCAGCCAACTTGGCATTTGCAAAAACCATCGTCCAGCAACTGGACGTTTTATCAGTACGCAGAAAGGAGTGGGAAGCTACTGATTACAAAAAAGCCAACGACGGCTTGTACGCCCTTCTTGGTGAATGCCTAGGAGTATTTAATGAACGCTTTGTATCGGGAAGTGACGATGACAAAAAAGCGTTGCGAATCAGCTTGATTCAGCGCTTGCAAGCCGATGGCGTTCGTGTTGTTAAAACCTCCACGACATTGACCATGTTGGCACGCTTTGTATTCAATTCAGATCGCAAGCGGGCACAGGGCTATAGCTATGTATTAGCTGCTGCTGTATCGCATGGTATCCAAGCCAGTGGCTTCGCTGAATGGGTAGTCAAACAAGGCGGCATTGAAGAAGTTAAGCGCCTAATGGTAAAGAGCGAAAAATCTCAAAACAAACAGGCAGCAGTGATTGCAGCAACTGCAGCCGTCAAAGGCGCATTGGAATTGAATGCACTACAGCCCTTGGCGCATGTTGACTTAAGTGGTTTGACTGGGACTTACGCAGTACTTTTAGTAAAACCTAATGTCAGCGGTGGAGCAGACATCGTGGGCTCTTTGTCGGACATCAACGACTCACTTGTTAATGCACTAATTCTGCGTATGGCAAAAGAGCAAGTTGCAAAAGACGAAGCAGACAAAGAACTAGGCACTCAGATTACAAATGAGAAAAACGACATGTTTGCGGCAAACGATGACAAGCAACGCAAAGTTGTTAATGGCTAACTTGAATTGCGGGGGCATTGCCCCTGCTTTTCTAAAAAAAAGGAGAACAAAATGAAATGTGAAATTAAGTATGCACCGAAACAATTAGATGAAGTGATTTATCCAAACGTAGGGGTTGAGCGACGTATCAACGGATACGCAACCAAACAACTTGAAGGACACATCATCCTGCATGGTCCCAACGGCACAGGTAAGTCATCTCTAGCTAATTTACTTGTAATGGAAATTGGTAATCAACATCCAGAAGTTGAACGTAAAGATGCCGAAGAGTTGTTAGCCCAGCCTGATTTGAAAAAATACCTTAAGCAGGCTTCAGCATATGCCGCAATGACGACAAGCGAAAAATTCTTTCTAATCCTTAACGAATTTGATTATTCAAAAAAGAATTTAAATAAGTTCTGGACAGCTCTTGACGCTTGTGGAAGTGGAGTGATGGCAATTATCACTACGAATCAGCCAATGGACGTTCATGCAAGTATTCGCTCACGTTGCGATGTGATTGAAATGCCTGGTGTATGTGCTGAAGCGGCATTGCAAAGAATTCAGTACTGCCTAAGTATGGAAGGAGTAAATCTGCCAGATGCACAGGTACTACACTATCTAAAACTTCAGGAACAATTTTTTGATTTAAGAAGGTATTTCAGAGTAGCTGATCAAATTATTTATTTGATAAAAAATAATTTACCAATGCCGCCATGGACTAGCAACCCAAAACCATTACGAGTTGTTTAATCCAACGTCCAGTTACAAGACGTTCAGCCCTGCAATTAACTGCAGGGCTTTTTTATTTAAATAAGTTCTACAGCATTTCGTTTCATGTCATCGCTGGCATCGATATACCGCATCGTTACCTGAATGTTTCGATGTCCTGCAAGGCTTGCTAATACACGGACTCCAGTTCCTTTTGCAGCCAAATTGGTAATGAAGCTGCGTCTGCCGCTGTGACTTCCAGTTTCAAACCCAGCTTTTCGATAAAGCCAAAAGAAATGCTGTGTCATGACATTAGCCGAAAAAGCTTTACCACCTGCCGTCATGAAGAATGACTGCTTGCGATCTTGTACAGCGCGAGCATCAACATAGATTTGAAGTTCTGCAGCCAACTTTGCAGGGAAAAATACAGTTCTCGCATGTCGCCCTTTTGTTTGTGCTGCATCTAAACGAATTTCACGCTTAACTTTTCCTGATGTGTCTACAACGTCCTCAATTCGCAGGCTGGCAATTTCGCCAACCCGCATTCCAGACCAAAAGCTGATCAAAATCATCATTCGATTTCGCATCGCGTAGTTGCGCTTTGATACAAAGTCCAGCAGCGTATCAAATTCTTCAGCGGTAAAAGTTTTTGCTTGTGCCATCTTTCAAAACCTCATTAACAAATAAAAAGTCATGCACAAGTTTGTTTTCTTTTGTCGGAAAGAGCAACCGAAATAAAGAGTTAAATTTCTTCAATGAAATCAATGGTGATAAAGAATTGTGTACTTTTCTTTGGTGAAAGAATTGACGCACGAGCATTTAAAGCTCTACAGGCGTTCTTCCGCCCATCTCGCTACTCAGCTCTTCGAAATCCTGAAAATTGCAGCTAAGACGCTTTAAAAGTGAATATGGGTATAAATAAGTTATACAAACAAGAAGAAGGTTGCTCGCCGATTGAATTGAGCTGCTAAATCCGTTCTGATGTGAGACGGCAAAGAAGGTGTAGCTTGTTGCGCTGATTCATTGCACTACCCCGCAAGGGCTGCTTGAAACGACTTTCAATGAGAGTAACGTTTGCAATGACTTAACAGTTGTGAAAGAGCCACATTAGGCTCAATCAAAAAGTGAGTGGGAAGCCACGCTAGAAATAGCACCCCACAAAGCGCAGACAAAGTTGCCGTATAGACAGTCTGCTGCTTGCGTAAGGACACGCACATAAAAGGAGATCGCAAAACCTGCCTTTCTTGTTCAATCAAGTTGTGTATATACGGTATGAGAAACCTCAGTGAATATCGTCGCGCCGCAAGGCGTGGCATATGGTTCCTAGTGAATGACATCTAATTGTTATTTCACTATCAATATTTTTAATTCAATTCGATCATTTCAGTTTGAAAGAAATAAATGCGATACGGATTTGCTCGAAGACAAATCTGTTTCGCTGCTAGCTTTAGCTAGCGATATAAATACTTTATACAGGAGACAAACTATGAGCTTTACAAAACAACTATTCGAGATGACATCTATGGCTTTACCTGATGTCACAGCAAGAACATTCAGCAGATATCTAGGAAAAAGTGAAGGCTATTACGGAAGTATCACAGCACAGAACTTGGACATATCAACAAACAGCTTACTTTTCCTATCTGAATTACTTGAACAAAAAAGTTCGAACAACCCAAACAAACGCATCACTGAACTTCAATCAATGATTGCTCAAGAAGTGGCACGTCGAATGCAGACATTGGAAACACAGAATATTGCAGTAAGAAAATTAGTGATGAAATCCATAGCTAGAGCCTACATGAACAGCGAGCACGACTTCTCTGCACCACCAATTGTGATTTGTTGAGGTCAAGCTATGCGACTACATGAAATTCAAACCATCAAACCCAAGTCACCAGAGGACTTGCAAGCAGATGCGCTAAAACAGAGAGCTGACCAAGCGGCAGGTCACTTGAAAGTTGCAAAGCAGCAAAAGAGACTAGCTGGAATACGGAAATCACTTTCTAAATTGCACGCGACTTCTTAAACTGAGATCTTTTTCAAGGGTACATTTAGGAAAAGAGGCTTGGATCTGTAAGTTCAAATTACGCGACTAAGTGTCATACAGATATAGGTTGCTTACTTAAACTACCAACCGAAAAAAACTAATAATATAGAAATTAGATAAAGTTAGATTCCGAAAGCCATCTATGTCACACAACGATTTTCTCGCTGACGACTTAAACAATGCACGCCATGATATTTTGGAATGCAAAGACGATATCGATGAACTTAAACGTCTTTATATTGTGTACAAAAATTTATCACTAAATTTATCCACTCAAAACTTCAGCCATGCTGACGACTTTAATAGTCCGCTTGAATGGACCCATTATTCAATTCTTGAAGAGTTAGTTCCAGAATTAAACTCAAGCACTTTAGACGCAATCCTTAGCGCAGACAGCGAGTTAAAGTCATACATCACTGAATGGATTGAAATGGACGGATTCATAGCCAAGCTCAAATATAAGAGCAAGCCACCACCTAACCTAGATTGTTTTAATTCAGCAGCATAGTTATCACTCAAACTCGCACAAGCCTTCAAATTAACCAACCATTTTGAACGGGCTCAGGTTGCTCATTGAACCCACTCGACAACAAAATTACCTGTGCTTTATCAACATTTGAAAGGAAAAGCACATGGCTACTTTATCAACACTCAAACTCACTGCAGCTGTTAAACCCAACAGCGTGCCTGCCGTCCAACTTCGTCGCAACAAGTTAGTTCTTCGCTTATGGGAACAATGCGAACTAGCTAGAGCACAGGCAGCTGGCACTGTCTTTGCCCCAGTCAAGTTCCGAAGTGTCGTGGAACACGACACTGGTATACGCCGTCAAGTAGAAACACCCAAGCGAGTTAAACCATGGTGGTTTGTCACTGACGCAGGAAAACTTGCTTTGTCAGTGCGTTACGGGACCAAGGTGCTTGAACTAGCCAAGGGCAAAGTGGCGGTGGAAGTTGGCAGCGAGAAAGACTTGGTGCCCACACTGGAGCTGATCAAAACTGCTGTTCTAAACGGAGAGTTAGACACACAGATTGAAGCCGCTGCCAACAAGTTGCGGGATGGCTTCGCTCATTAAATGTATTTAAATGGACAAAGGCGCTTGATTGCGCTTTTGTTCTCTATCGTCCCGTTACTAGACGATCAGTTGTTAGTTTTGATAACTAGAATCTGAAATTTTCCTCTACTTAAACATAAAGCCGTAAGGAGAGAATTATGCTCTCCTTCCGCTCAATCACATCAAAAATTTAACCTCTTTTAACTGATATTGAAAATTCTCGTCCACCTACAGAGCATTTTCCGTCAGCAGAATAAGAATGCCCAATCCATAGGCAATTCATCTCAGAAACATCAGCAGCTTTCAGTAAAGTCTTAACTGAATGGAGATGCTTTCGATGCTCAAATGAAACTTTAGATTTTTGCTCATCAGAAGCAGACACTGCATTCCAGTCGCCCCTGTATACCTTGTCATTGAATTTAATTTCAACTTGATCGGTAGCAAACAACTGCCGAGTAACTTTTGCCTCAACATTTTCGGTACTAGATAACTTAAGCCCTCCAACAGAAGAACATGCAGTCAAAAACAACGCGCCTAAGGCGCAGACTAATGTAGTAATTTTCATATAAGACCTTTAATTATTTCAATACAAAACGAGCAGTGGTTGCAGATTTGCCTTGCAAATTAATAATCGCAACTACCTTTGTACCCGCACTAACCTTAAAGTTTCCTTTTGATTCCAACTTTTCAGCCGTTGGCTGAAGATCAACCTCTTGTTTATCACTGCCGGTGAGTAAAGTAATTTTTGCACTCGCCTTTGACAAGTCAACTGACTTACCATGATCACGAACATAGAGACTAATTGATGTGGCATTTGCAACTAACTCGTAATCAACGTCTTTGACAGTTGCCAAAACTCCACCTTTCATAGGCTTATGTTCACCATGATCCGGACCGGCGAATGCGATATTTGTAAAAAGCAAAGTTGAACAAATAATTAACGTTTTCAGTTTCATGAGATTTTCCTTTTAAAAAATAAAAAACAATTAAAAAGCTTCTGCATCTTTATCTTGCAACAAAGCCTCTACAGACTTACGCCCATACAACCAGAACATGAGTGGCGTAAGAAATGTATCCAACAAAGTTGAGCTAATTAGCCCTGAAAAGATCACAACAGCAACAGGGTGCAAAACTTCAGTTCCAGGTTGTTCAGCCTCAAACAATAGCGGTGCGAGCGCGAAAGCTGTCACCAAGGCAGTCATCAGTACAGGACTTAAACGTTCGAGTGAGCCGCGAAGAATCATTTTTTGATCGAAACCTTCGCCTTCAAAACGCATTAAGTTAATGTAGTGACTAACTTTCAAGATTCCATTTCGCACAGAAATACCAGCAAGCGTAATGAAACCCACTAACGCTGCAACCGATAAGGGCTGTCCAGAGATCCAAAGTCCAATCACTGCGCCTACTAGTGCAAGTGGAATGTTAACCATGATCAACGCTGATAAGACTGACGACTTATAACGGCTATAAAGTACTACGAACATCAATGTCAATGAAACGATAGAAAGAAGCCCGACCAATCGAGAAGCCTCTTCTTGTGCTTGAAACTGTCCACCCAAGGTTATGAAATAACCTTCAGGAAGTTTTGTTTCATTAACCACACTACGGATATCAGCCACAATTTCTGATAACGCACGTCCAGATGCGTTTGCAGACAAAACGATTCGTCTTTTGCCATCATCGCGACTAATCTGATTGGGTCCGTCACCGTCCTCAATGCTTGCAATCTTTGATAATGGAATTCGACCATTTGGCGTCTCTATCAAAATCTGCCCAAGCCCTTCAATAGTTCTTGCAGACTCCGGCAACTTAACGACCAACGCAAATCGTCGACTACCTTCTACTATTTGAGTGACTTTCTCACCCTCAACCATCGCTTGTAGTGCATTTAGAACCTGTGGAACAGGTACACCGTATTGTGCAGCTGCTGCATAGTCAACTCGTACTTTGATCTGTGGTGCTAGTACTTGCTTTTCAATTTGTAAATCAGCAATTCCGGGTATGGCACCAAGCTTTGACCTCAACTCGTCAGCCTGACCTCTTAAAGTATCCAGATCCTCCCCAAAAATTTTGATTGCAATTTGGGAACGAACGCCTGAAAGCATGTGATCTATTCGATGAGAAATCGGTTGACCAATTTCTAATGCAGCAGGCAAATTAACCAAACGTGAACGAATGTCTGACTTGATTTCATCCATGCTTCGTGTAAGTTCCGAAGTTGGCTTCAGTCCTACATCTAATTCGCTAACGTGAACGCCTTCTGCATGCTCATCAAGCTCAGCTCGCCCGCTTCGTCGACCGACGTGAGTTACCTCCGGAACTTGTTTTACAAGCACCTCAGCTTGACGCGCTAAAGCGGATGACTCTGTCAACGTTACGCCTGGGTTTAATCGCAGACCAATCAGCAAAGTACCCTCATTAAAAGGAGGCAAAAACGTCGTAGGAAAAAACGGTACTGCGATTGCTGAAAATAGAACTGCAGTAAGTGCTGACGTTAATGCCACCTTGGGTCGATCTAAAACACTCTGCAAACTCGACTTGTAACGCACCTTCAACCAAGCCAACACTTTGGTGTCACCGTGATCAAGATTCTTCATTTGCGGAAGCAAGTAGAAGCTAAGCACCGGTGTCACTGTGACTGAAACTATCAAAGAAGCCAGCGTTGAAACAATGAATGCAATACCCAAGGGCACAAATAATTTACCTTCGAGTCCAGGTAGTGCAAATAGTGGAATAAAAACAAGAACGATAATTACTGTTGCATACAGTATCGCGGAACGCACTTCCATCGTTGCAGTCGCCACAATCTCAAGAGAACTTTTAAGAGTGTGATTAGAGCTTGATCTGTCAGCCTTCAATCTTCTTAAAACATTTTCTACACCCACTACAGCATCGTCTACCAATCCACCGATTGCAATTGCAAGACCACCAAGTGTCATCGTGTTGATAGACAGTCCAAAATATTTAAAGACCAATGCAGTAATAAAGATTGAAACAGGAATAGCAGTAAGAGCAATGACTGTAGGTCTTAACGTTCCCAAAAAGAAAAACAAAATAAGTGCAACGAAAATAGATGCACCAATTAACTTACCTTGTAAAGTTGTAATAGAAGCTTCAATGAAACTAGCCTGACGGAAAGTAACTCTAGGCTCCTCCATACCTACAGGTAGAGAAGCTTTAAGTCCAACTAAAGCATCCTCAATTGATTTGGTTAATGCTATTGTGTCTGCAGTTGGCTGCTTCTGAATTCCCAAGATAACTGCAGGCTTGCCTTCGAATCCTGCATCACCTCTCTTGAGAGCAGCTGCAAATGTAACTTCAGCAATTTGTCGCATAAGAATAGGCTGACCATTCTTTGCAGTGATTGCTAAATTCTTGAGATCATCCAATAAAGAAGTTCGTCCAATGTTTCGAATTAAATATTCACGACCATTTAATTCAAGAAATCCTCCTGAAGTATTGGCAGAAAAACCTTTCAATGCGCTCTCAATCTGCTCGTGCGTTATGCCGAGGGTAGCCATACGAGCAGTATCAGGCTGAACTTGAAACTGACGTACTTCTCCGCCAATTGGTATGACTTGAGCCACACCTGGTACCGAAAGCAATCGGGGGCGAAGAACCCAATCTGCATATTCACGAACAGCCATTGCGCTGATCTTTTCAGAATCAACTGGAATAGCAATTTGCATGATTTCACCCATAATTGAACTGACGGGACCCATTCGAGGAAGAACACCAGCAGCCAAGCCCTCCTCCATTGAGGACAGTCGCTCTGAAACTAACTGACGAGCTCGAAAAATCTCAGTTTCCCAGCTGAAGGTCACGTACAAAAAAGAAAGTCCTGCAGACGAAGTTGATCTAATTGACTCAACACCGGGTAAGCCATTCATGGTAGTTTCAAGCGGAAAAGTAATTAACTGCTCAACTTCTTCAGCAGCCATACCTCCTGCTTCAGTCATGATAGTTACGGTTGGCTTATTGAGATCGGGAAAAACATCAACTGGTGTTTTGGTTAGTGTGAACGCGCCATAAGCCATTAACACGACACCAGCAATAATTACCAGCAATCGGTTAGCTAAGCTGTTATCAAGTAGCCACTTAAACATATAGAGGCTCCTTCAGCGAACTTGGTTGATAAGGGTGGCGCCTTGCGTTGCCACACGATCACTGGACTTGATACCTGAAGTAACTGTGACTCTTGTGCCATCTAAAGGCTCAAAGGTGACAGTTCTAGGCTCAAATTTCTCAGCTGAAGTTTTGATCCACACAACACTTTGGTTTGCAGCGTTTTTCATCAAAGCTGATTGCGGCACTGCAATACCCTGAATCTTTTGCTTTGATTGGACGTAAATCTTGACTGATTGACCAATCGCTAGATCCAATAATTCAGGACTTTTAGATAAAAAGTTTAAGGGCAAAGCCAGCTCTCTCAAACTTCTTGCAGCTCCAATAAACTGGAGAGGAATACGCTTTTCACCAAGCGCAAGAGTAGCGCCACCTATGTTTGATGCTAGTGAGCTATCGAAAGTCAATGCCTCAAGTCTTATGTATTTGGGGTCAGTGACTTCAAAAATTAATTCGCGCGCATCAACGACTTGACCAGTAACAACATTTGCTGAAGCTATCACACCACTAACAGGTGCAACAAGAGCTTCTTTGCCTCGTAAGCCTCCGTTAATTGCATTCAATCTTTCAGTCAAACTAACCAATTCACTTTCAGCAGCCTCAATTTCTTTGCGAGGCACTGTGTCGGTCAGCTCGACTAACCGAGCGAGCTTTTTTTCAGCAAGTGATTTTGCTGCTCGAATTTCTGCAAATTGTGCAAGTTGGCTAGATTGGTCTACTGAAGAAACAGCTGGCACAACGTAAGCCAAAACCTGACCTTTTTTAACAACTTGACCTAGACTTGGTAATCCATTAGGACCGGGTTCAACTCTACCCGCATTCATTGGTTGAACCATACCACCTGCATTTGGATCCATCAAGACACGTCCGTTTAGCTCATAGGATCGTGGCAGGTCAGAACTGTCTACGACTGTTGTTCGAACGTTTAATTGACGTTGTGCTGGCTTAGGCAAAAAAACGCTTCCGTCTGCCATGCGTTGCGGACCATTAGCGTTTGGAGCTACTGCAGATCCACCGTGATCATGACCCTCTCCAGCTGTTGCCAACGAAACGTAACTTGCCATACCCAAAGCTGATACGAGCGCAAGCACTTTAAATTTTGCAAAAATAATTTTAAATTTCATTTTGTGATTCCTTATGCAAGGCTAATTTTTTGACGTGAACGAACAAATAGTCCGATTGCAATCAATGCGAGTAATCCAATGACGATCCATTGGATTAGTGACTTCCACGAACGCTCACTTTTTGAAGCTTCTTCATCAGTATGCAAATCGAGTTCCCCGACTAAAAGATCAGTCAAATCGCCGACTTGGACTGTTGCAGTGATTGCTATGACACCCGGCATCAAAGAATCTTTGAGGGTGATTTCAAATTCACCGTCACTAATTTGATTGGCTTTGTATTTGACGCTTGCAATATCTATTTCGATAACTGCATCCTTAACTGGGGTATTACTTTGAAATCGATCTAAGTAAAGCGTAATTTTTTTTCCATTGACGATTCCTACTAACTCCAAATCTTCAGATTCAGCGACGAATCTAGGAGATGAGGAACCCAGGGTTTGCGGTGCTGAATCACCATGATCATGTCTAGGTCCTGCAACGCTTGAAATGCTCAACAATGTAAGCATCACAGATAGAAGCGAAACCAAAATTGATTTAATGAACTTCATTATTTTTCCTAAAGTATTTAAATATTTGCATCATTCAGGCAGTAAGCCTAACGACTGACGCCAAGATGAAATGGCAGCTGCAAGATTGATTTGACTATTGGCAAGTTGTCGCTCAGCCTCTAAAGCCTCTGACTCCACTCGCAACCTTGTTGGCAAATCAGTTTCACCGAGCCTAAAAGACTTGTCGAAAAATTGACGAGACTCTTTTGCTAAATATGAGCGTCTTTCAATTGCCCTGAGTTGAGTCCGCGCTGCTTGAACACGAAATTCTGCTACTGACTGTTCTGATTTGAGCTTTTCTCTCTCAATATTGAGCTGTGATTCCGCTTCTACAACTTCTGCCCTTGCAGAAGAAAAACGAGCATCAAAGCGCGCACCATCCCCTAATGGAATTCGGACACCAAACATGACTGTTTGTCCGTACCGTTCACCGAAAGCTCCTCGCTCTCGAGAAGTTGCGATAGTGAGTTCAGGTGCTGCTCTTTTTTGCGTGCTGACTAAATCAGCAGTTTTTTTCAAAACCTCAAGTCGACCCTCCAACTCCGCAACGGTTGGATGTATTTTTGACTGAGTAGAACTTGGTAGCGTTTCTGAAACTAAATTGACAGTGGATTTGACTTGCACACTGATTCCAGAAAGTGCCGCCAAAGCTGCAGCTGCTGCAGTCACTTCAGCTTGAGCTTGTGCAACAAGAACCTCGGCAGCTGCAACAGCACCTTCTGCCTGGTATTGATCAGACTTGGCAAGATCGCCTGCTGCTTTTCGTTTAGTAACATCACTAAAGATTTTTTGAGCATTGCTTAAATGATCAAGAGCGACCTGGCGATCCAATGTCGCACGATGCCAATTCCACCAAGCTTCTCGTACAGTTGCGGCAAGGCGAAGTTTGGTCGCATGGATTTTGTGGTCTACAAAACTGCTTTCAACCTCCGCTAATTGTTGACTAGCGCTTCGCTGACCGGGAAGCCACAAGGGCACGGCAAATCCAATTTCAATCTCTCGACTGCCTTGATTGCCGTTCATCCTATCGCTACGCTGACTTATTTCGAACGATGGTGATTCCGAAGTCAACATATTGGCTGCATTGATTTGAGCAACCGATGCTTCTCTGCGCAAACTTGATGCTCGAGCTTCGGGTTGCCTAAGCCAAGCAACATTGAACACTTCTGCCAAAGTTGAGACAATCCTCGGTGGTTCAGTGGTTTGCGCTTGAGCGCCGGCAATGAGGCAATTCAAAACAATCGCATAGGGAATTGCCTGAAAAACCCGCATTTTTTTAAAAACACAATTCATAACTAATCTCCAATGGTAAAAAAATCCAACGGAAATCAGCGAGCAACAAACCCGAAGGTTGTAAGCAAAACTACACGGCTGTGCCTAAGCTGTGAAGAAAAGCTCTCAGGGGAATTTAAGGTATGTAGAAAAAACCTGAGACTCGCTGATTAAGCGAGTAACAGCCACTGAGGGCGTTCAGGTCTTTCGAAGTTAACTCTGGATGAGTTTTTAAGATAGCCGAAAGAAATAGTTTGATCGGATTTGGAGATGATCGAACTTATGTTGTTGATAACAAAAGCTAAACATCCCATGTGACAAGATGCACAATCATGATGCACACCTGAACTTGATGAAGTCTTTTTGGCGTCGCTGTCAGAAGCAACAGTTTCGTTGTTCTCATTCTCATGTTGATGGGAATGATGTCCAGGATGACTTTCACTTGAGTTGGCTTCGTGCTCGCAATAACTAGATACTGCTGCCATGCTGAACTGCAAAGGCATCAGTACTAATAAGATTATTGCGAGAAGCTTCTTCATTTGTCGAAAGTATAGCCGAACAAAAATTCTTATGTGTTCAGCTTACTCATCACATTAAAAATGCCCTTAGATTATTTTCTCTGGTGCTAAAGATTTCTTGAAAACTTTACCCACTCGTGAAATTAGTCACAAATGGCTGTTCTTTAGATCTCATATCTTCACGAAGCAACAGACACAAATCATCGTCCCGTTACTAGACGATTGATAAATTTATACGCAGCCTACAACTGTCGTGTAACACGACACCTGATCTCCACATCAACCCACAAGCACGGTAGCCACGCTGAAACCAAACCTGCCTCAACGATTTGTGCGCAGCGGGTAAAAATTAGGGGTCATCCTTATAGACCCCGAACTCGATTTAAAAGCTCCTTGCAAATATAAGTATTGATAGTATTAGATAAAATTTTATATTCTCAAACTATTTGGGACTGCATTCCTTTCCATAATCATAGAGTCAGGATCTTTTAAGCAGACTTACGACGGAGACATCAAGTGAAAAGTTATTACCATCGAATCAAACCCTACTGGGATCTTGAGATTGCAACAGCAAAGCAGTCAGCGTCTATTGGCGATAGAGAAGAGGAGTTCAAGCACTTAGAGCGAGCGCATATCTTGGGGCAGAACTCAACCTTATTGCATACAAGAACCCACATCTTGATGATGTTATGGGGAATACGTCAACGCAATATTCAAGAAGTGGCTGGTCAGATTTTCCGAGTCTTCGGAGCACTCACAAAAACAATCTTCGGCTTGATCCCCTCGGGCAACACCGGAGGCTCAAATGTGAGCCCATTTAAGAAAATGCCTGTATCGCCAGAATTGCAGGCGATCATAAAAACCGCACGATCTACCTAGTCATATCCTTCTAGACCCCAAAGGCTATTCAAAAGCACTGACCAAGCAAACGGGTAAACACTCAGTGACATCACAATACGTCCGTGTGCTAATGGGCTTGCGTTACGTCTTCGTGCAATCAATGAAGGAAGCCCGTGTTCAAAATTGCAACTGTGTTGTGGTTCTAGCTTATGCAAATTAACACTCCCCTTGTATTGGCTGAAGTAAAAGCGGTATTTGAGCGATACGAGCAAGCCGTTGCCCACAACGATGTTGCTGTATTGGATGAACTTTTTTGGAATAGCCCGCTAACTCTTCGCTATGGCGTTGCGGAGAATTTGTATGGCTTTGATTCCATTCAATCATTTCGTGCATCTCGTTCAAAAGGCGTAGAGCGCACTTTGAACAATACTGTGATAACTACTTACGGCGACGACTTTGCAACTGCCAATACTGAATTTCAGTCAGCAGGCAACCCGCGAAATGGACGGCAGAGTCAAACTTGGATAAGAACGTCTGATGGATGGCGAATTGTTTCTGCTCACGTGA
>Ga0209401_1001406_pt1 | contig 15947 bp, 13 predicted proteins | sample M_140807_MF_Meta_FD_187318 | JGI IMG/M metagenome (GOLD analysis project Ga0209401, IMG submission 187318) | Freshwater microbial communities from Lake Montjoie, Canada to study carbon cycling - M_140807_MF_MetaG (SPAdes) (version 2) | ecosystem: Environmental > Aquatic > Freshwater > Lake...
ATTTAAAGTAATCAGGTGAACTATCTATCCATCTAGGTCCTTCTGTCCCCATACAGGCGTTCTGAACGTCTTTAGGGGCATTCCATACTTGCAGGTCATATCTGTATGACAGCATTTTGTTACACCAACCAGTAGATGTTAAGTCTGGGTAATAAAGTTCAATTTGATTTTTTTGAGTGTTATTGACCATAAAAATACGGTCTGAATAAGTTGTACTTAAATTAGAAAAGAAGTAATCACGGACTTTTTGGTTTCCTAGAGGAGCAAAGTCTGATCCATTAAATATCCAGATATCTCTGCTATCTACTCCATATACAGCAGAATCAGTATTTGACCAGCAATTATTGTTTATTAGTCCACGCCCTTGGTTAAACAAGCGAACACCAAAAACAGGTGCTGTACTGTTTTGATAAGCAATAGGTGAGAAAATTACTGTATCCCAATAGCTACAAACATAAAAGTTAGCACCAAGAAAGAAACCATCAATTAATGGTCCACGCACTGGAACTTCTTGTTCATTGGCTATGTTATTTAAAGTTGGTGTCCAAGTAGCAGGTACGCCAGTATTGGCAAATGCTTGTGACCAACGAACAGTTGTCGGATAGTTAATTTCCTGACCAGTACTGTAAGTTTTTGTTAGATTGCCAGCAAGAAGAATATTGCCCACATTAGGGGAGCAAAAGTTACGCATAAAACTAGCAGTAACTTTGGTAACAGAAGGAGTTAATGTTGTTTCATAGTTCCATACATAATTGTCTGGAGCCGCATCATATCTATAAATTTCTGTTGCAGTTGGCAAGAAATACATGGGATTACTGAGAGTGTCATTAATAAAAAATACATTACCAACCCAAGAAGTGGTGATATTTATGTCCTCGGTGTAGCCAGAAAGGAACACATTGGGGTTAGCTCCCACGCCTGGCGTTATGTTGGATATACCCGTAGCAGTAATCATGAACCATTTACCTTGGCTAGATGAATTACGGGTAGCCACTATGTAAACCCAAGAGGTTTCTGAGCGGAATCCACCTTCCATAAAGATGGGCATATCAGTAATGGTAGAAGCAATTTGAATTTCACCAAAGATTTTCTTTATGCAGCGCACATCAGCTTCAATATTTTTCCCACTGTTGTACTCATTTGGTCCTAAAGCGTTACTAGGCACATCAGGAGTAAAACTCATTGATGTAAATGGAGTACGGAGGCGGGAATAATCGCTCATGTCACTTCTTCCATCTGCGAAAGATTAGTCAATAGACGGGTGTCTGTAGGGTTGAATTCTAAAGCTTTCTTACAGAATTCGATAGCCTGATCTTTTAACCCAAGCCTCCAAGCGGCAATACTTGCGTAATCGTATGGTTTTTCAGTCCAAACGCTTGGATCCATGGTGTAGACGGCTTGTTTATCAGTGATACTGAGGGCTGAAAGTGCTGCACCATAGCTCTCAGGCCACATACTTAACCTGTAAGTTATTGTGGCCAACTCACACCAAGGTTCACGGGTATCGGGAGCTTCAGCGCAAGCTAATCTGTACCACTTCAAACCTTCATGGATCATGCCCAATTCTTCATGTGCTTTACCAAGCAGACGCATGGCATAGCATCGTTCATTAGGCCAAGTAGCTTCAGGCATAGCTAGATATCGATTTAAAGCCTCTATAGCCTCTTGCCAACGGGAATAGAAGGTAAGTTCCCGTGCATGGTAAAAAGCGTTTCTGGGGCAGTGTGGATCTTCTTTAATAGCCAACTCAAGCAATGGCATATATTGGCCACGAGACTTTGTTGGATCAGGATGGTGGCTGACCAAAAGCATATCCGTATGGGCATAGACCTCATGGGTTCTGCCATCAGGACGGGGATATTCATGGACGGGGTGATGCCAATGGTATCCATGGCGGTGGTGAATTTTCTCGTAAAAGAAAGATATTCCACTGCCCCAATCAAATTTGTATCTCAAACGAGTTGTTTCAGCAGTCCAAACCCGCTCAATCTCTTTCCGCCAACCTTCTTCCATAACCTCATCAAGGTCTAAACTAATACATACATCAAAATCACGGGGAATCATGGCAAGGGCAGCATCCCTAGCTTTATCAAACCGCCAAGGGCTAATGCAAATATCATGCACTTTTGCGCCACATTCCAATGCTAGTTTTACAGTGTCATCAGTAGAGCCTGTATCTGCAATCAGAATCAGGTCTGCATCTTTTGCTGAATCACAAAAACGCTGAACAAATTGCTCTTCATTTTTGGATATTGCATACACGGCTATTTTCATTGCTATTCCAATATTATTAAATTGTGCGCTCAACCCAATCAGGGTTGTGAGGCCATGTGACAGTTGCCCTTGCATCAGACAAAGTTGCAGGGAAATCACGCAAAGTTTGACGATATGTAGCCCATTCAGCCTTCTTAGGAATGGTGCAATCAGCAATCTGAGTCCAATCACAAGCTGTCAATAAAGCATTGCGTGTGGCTCTTAATTGTGCCATTGCAGAGTCTTTGGCGGCTTGTATTTCCTCGGCACTCATGTCTGCCACTTGAACCATACAAACAAATTCACCATCATCATAAGCCGCACTTGAAACCAACTTCTGTGTTAGTCGATCATGCGTTTTAAAAGTGTTAACTTTCTTGGCATTGTTGGCAGTTAAAAATTCATCACTTGGGCCACTAGTCGGAAACGATGTATTGCTAAACAGTTCACGATAATCGCCAACTGTAATGGGTGTTGTCAAAATTGCTACTTGCATAGTAGTTCCTTAGTATGGGCCAGTGTTAGGGAATGCCGCAGTTGGCGGTGTGAAGTTTGCTGTGTATCGGGCATAGCCTTTAGTGATGCGTAGGTCATCTATGTAACCAGTAAAACCAATCGTATAGGTTTCATTATTAGAACCAATTTTCACATTATCATATAAAGCATTAACGCTGGTTGAATTTGTAAATGTAGAGCCAAGTTGAGTGCCATCTACAAACAAACGCAAAGATGTACCGCTTCGGCAAGCAACAAGGTGATACCAAGTGTTTGTAGACCAAGTCCATGATGCTTTGTTTTGTCCTGTTCCGTCATGGAAAACTAATCCAGAACCTAGATAAGTTTCAAGATAAAACGCCCACCCACCTACACCAGTAAACCAGTCAAATGACCAGAGCATATTCTGTCCACTTGAACTTCCTGTGTACATCCAACATTCAATAGTAAAGTCTCCAGTACCAAAACTAATATTTGCTTTATTTGTATTGCAAATAATTTCGTTACCTTGTCCATTAACATACATTGACCCTGTTCCATACTTCTTAACACTTGTAGAAATCTGTGCCGCACCCACAGTTTCTAAGTTGTTCATCATGGCGTTGTCAAAGATTGCGCCATTGGTCATGTTTAACAACAAAGATGTTCCGCTGATTGCAGTTGTTGGTGCAGTTGGAGGCGTAAATCCAGATGTGTAAATTGCTGTGGTTGGGTTAATTCTAAAATTAGAAATATACCCTGTGTATGGTAATGATGAGCCACCACCATCAGTTCCAAAACGAACAGTTCCTGAGTTATAGCTTGTTGTAATAGAACCAGAAAATCCTTGAACGCCATTAATAAAAAGTCTTAAAGTTCCACTACTGCGAGTAATAGCAAGGTAATTCCATGCGTTGTAATTAACACTATTGCTTGTTGTTGCTTGTACATCTACCAAAGAACGGCCCATAAAAATAGTGCCGTTGTTATATAACCCAAACATAGTTAAACCTGTATTTGTATCACTACAAGCAATAACATTGTAAGAACCTGGCACAGTAGTTGGATAAATCCAGCACTCAGCAGTAAAGTCACCTGTTCCCGAAATGCTTGCACCACTAGGGGCTTGTAAACTATCACCCGCACCATCAAAGTACCCTGACCCACCAATCACGCTTGTGGAGTAGGCGGTAGAAGCACCAAATGGGTTGAAGCGTTGAACTTTTGGTGAATTTGTAAGAGTTAAAGCATAAGAATTAGCAGAATTATCAACAAACCGATTTGATTGGCAAGTTAATAATTGCGTTCCAGAAACCGCCGTTAATGGTGTTGTTGATGGCGTAAAACTAGATGTGTATAACGCTGTACCTTTAACAATTCTGCAATTAGATACATATCCAGATATGGAATAAACACCTCCTGCTGAACCAGTTGGCCTAGAACCAATATACCAATTTACGCCTGATGGGGGCGTATCTGCCGTTGTACTACTAGCGGCTAATACACCATTCACAAAAATTCTTGTTGTAGAACCACTTTTAGTTGCAGCAAGGTGATACCAAGTTCCAGCAACAGGGCTAACTCCTGAATTTAAACTACCCCAGTTAAAGCCAGTGCCAGGATAATCAATAAAAAAAGATACTTCAGTTACACCAACAGCACCTAAAGTAGTCCCAAAAATCAAACCATAGGCTGTGGGATTGGGAATAGAGTTTTGTAAGTACCAACATTCAACAGTGTAATCGCCTGTTAAATTTAAATTTGTTGTACTTGGAATGGTAATGTAATCAGGCGAACCAACAGCACCAGCAAAGTAATTAGACCAATTAGACCCATAAGGCGAGAAAGAACCTTGGGTTGTATTGCCATTGCGGGTAATGGTGAAGTTGTTTGTACTGCTGTCTAAGAACGTATTGTTTTGTGCGCCATTAGTCCCATCACCATGTAAGAGCATGGTGACATAGTTAAATTGTGCGTCTGCGGCAGGGGCAGGAGAACCAGCCCCCTTGTTTAACTTGTTAGCTAAGAACATTAAGCACTCCCTGCCCAATTACCATAAACTGTTCCACCAACTTGCCACAAGATCACCACGTTTGTTGATGATGCTTCAAGTGTCGGTGCAGAGCCAGAGCCAGCCGTATTAATCCAAGTAATTGTTGGCCAAGTGACTGTGTATGTAATAGGGTTGAGCATCAGCACAACAGATTGACCATCAGCAAGTGATTCAGTAAATGTAGTATTTGCACCAAGTGTTTTGGTCTGAATTGTGCCATTAGCAGGGTCAATGGCAGTGCCTGATAACGCATAAACAGTTTCTGTGTAGCTTGTAACTGTTGGGTTTGTCAGTGCAGCGTTTGTGTTAAACACCAATAAACCTGATCCAGTTTCATCTGATACGGCAGAAATTAAATTGGCACTTGTTGGTGTAGCCAAAAATGTTGCCACATTAGTACCCAAACCTGACACACCAGTGCTAATTGGCAAACCAGTAGCATTTGTTAATGTCACGCTAGTTGGCGTTCCAAGAATAGGCGTGACCAATGTTGGGCTAGTTGCAAATACTGCAGAACCAGTTCCCGTCTCATCGGTCAAAGCCGCTAAAAGATTGGCAGAACTAAAAGATCCTAATGATGTGGCATTTCCAACTGAAGTAACTGCACCAGTTAAGTTGGCATTTGTTGTAACAGTTCCCGCAGTCAAACCAGCCGCAGTGCCAGTAATGTTTGTGCCAACCAATGCACTAGGTGTTCCAAGCGCAGGTGTTACAAGTGTTGGTGATGTAGACAATACTACAGAACCAGTGCCTGTAGAAGTCGTTACACCTGTACCGCCCCGATTTACAGCAACAGTTGCACCATTCCATGTCGCAGAAGTTATAGATCCCGCATAATCAAATGTATTGGTTGACCAAGATACGTTAGGAGGTGCGTAATTGTGAACGTCCCATGTACCTGCAGCAGGGGTTGCAACTAACAATAAAACTTCTACATAACCACCCGATTGAATGGTTGCAATTGTAGTTCCAGAATTATTTTGAACAACAATAGTTCCGCTAGTTTGGTTATTGTTAAAAAAGTAATTACTTCCTGCAGTCAAAGTTGTTGCACTAGGAAGTTGGTAAGTTTGACCACCAGAACCTGTAACACAATAATTAGGAGCAGATGCCGCAGTTAATACTGTTGTTGTCCCTGCTGCCGCTACATTAACAAATCCTTGTGTTATTGAATTGATTAATGTATTTTGATTTGCATCACGCAACATTACAGAACTAGCACCGCTAGATGCCGTAACACCTGTACCGCCATTAAGAACAGGCAATGCAGTGCCACTGTATGTCAAAGCCAATGTGCCACTTGCAGTAATAGGGCTTCCACTTACTGTAAAAATAGATGGGGCAGTTAAAGCTACTGAAGTAACTGTTCCAGAACCAGAGCCAGATGCTCCTGTGGGACCAGTAGGACCTGGCGTTGTAGAAACTGCACCTGTGGGTCCCGTGGGTCCTGCTACAGTAGAAGCGGCTCCCGTGGGTCCCGTGGCTCCAACTGCGCCTGTAGGTCCTGCTACTGTACTTGCGGCTCCCGTAGGTCCCGTAGGTCCCGTTACGCTTGCACCTGTAGGTCCTACACTACCTGTGGGTCCTACAACAGTTGATGCAGCTCCCGTGGGGCCTGTGGGGCCCGTTATGCTGGCTCCTGTGGGGCCAATTGCTCCCGTGGGACCTGCTACTGTTGATGCGGCTCCTGTGGCTCCTGTGGGCCCCGTGGGACCTGTGGGGCCCTGTATACCAGGCGCAACCCAAGATGCAGGTGTAGTCCAAGTTAATGTTGCTGAAGAACGTGAGTTAACAAGTGAAATAGAAGCCCAAACCACATTTGTTGGGCTGGTAGGCGGTGTTGTTGACCAACCTGTAGGAGGTACACCTACATTAGTAGCAAAGTTCCAAGAACCACCTGTTGGTGTGGCTGGCGCAGTGGCTGATTCTTTGAAAATAAACCATTCAAAATACGTTCCACCAAAATTAACAGTGTTGCCGTATAAACCAACCGATTCCGAACTTCCGTAAATACTTGTAGCCATAATTTTTCCTTACTTGAACGAATAGCGGTAATTACGAGGTTGGAATTCAGATGTCAAATGTTGATCACCACCAAGCCATTTACCCTTAAAGTTCTGATCTTGAATCAAACCATACGAATCTTCGTATCTAGCATTCCATTTTTGAGCTTCTTCGTTGTTTTTATTCTTGTCATAGTAAGCCCACAATGTGCCATACATATAACCTTCAGGAAATGAAGCCAAAGCAGCATTGTTTTGCACAATAGGTTCTAAAGTGTCACCTGTTGGTCCAAACAAAAACGGAAATGTGCGTTGGTAATACGCTTTAATGCTTACATTTTCACCAGGGTTTGGCGTGAACACATATCTCTGGCCAACTTCAGAAAATGAAGCACGAATAACCCGTGGTACGCCAAAAGGACGCACATAGAGTTGGTCAATCATGCGTCTGCGAATAATTTCTCGGTCACCAACTCGGTCATAAATAATCCAAGGGCCCATAGAAGCAGCGGGAGTACCTGGCGCAACAGAACTATTAGGTGTTTCTTGAAAAAACAAAATAGGTTTGTTCATATCGGCAGGAATATCTGCCATGCCTTGAGCATCAGTCAGCAAGGTTGCAGGTGTTCCACCATAGGGGTCTGAACGCAAAGCAGGTAACTCAATTGTTCTCATCTTCAGTTCACATAACTGAATGCAAGACATAATTTCTGATGTGGATTGAGTTGGCAGTTTAAGAATAGCTACAGGGTATGTACTATTTGCCCAAATGTCTTCAATATCGCTTACTGTAATGGTAGTTGAAGTAACTGCCAAAACTGTAGTGTAAGACTTTAAAACGCTTGTACCAATAAAATCACCAACCATAACAATACCAACAGGAGATGCAGATGTCGTAATGACATTGGTTGCTGAATTAAATGCTGTAGCATTAATACCTGTTGTAGTTGGAATGGCTCCTACCCATTGTGCTACTCGGCTAACTAGAGCGTTGCCAGATTGGATAAAAAGAGCCATAAAAAGTCCTTACTTTGTCGGAACAATAGGATTATAGGGTAGTGGTATTTTTCCGCTAGGGTGGCAAACAAAATCACTGTAAAACTGGTTCACAATTGCGTAAAAAAGAATCTTGTCTTTTTTGTCCATTTTGATCAATTCCCAAGGTCTGTTGTCAAACCATTTTGAGCTTATTTCATGAGCAAAGCACTTGGGTAAATTCATCGCTTCAAAAGTGCCCGCAAATAAAGGGTTATCCGTTGTGCCAATAGCTTTATAAAATTCCCTGCGGTCTTTGCAATACTGCCTAACAGATTCAACATTTTTTTGCTCATATTGGACATAGCGTTCACCATCTAAAGCCCCAACTTTGTAATTCATGTTAGGTGTATTAAATGTTTGCGACCAAGTTCCCGATTTAACCTCGTTGAACATCTTGTCGTTTTTAATTAACACACCCTCTACGCCAGCCTCAAGAATACCCTTTGTGTAGTAATCCTCGTTTACTTTGGCTTCTTCATTATTAAGATTCAATTCCATGCTTTACTCCTTGCCAAAAGAGCCTCAAAAGAAGCCCTTTCAGTAAAGATGATTAATCCTTAGTATTCATCTCAACCATGTAACCTTCAAGCACGATGTGATCTGTAGCAGTAGCAGTATCACCAGTGATGGTGATTGCCTTGTTAATAGATGTATCGATTGAAGTGTAAACGGCAGCAGATGTAGATGCACCACCAATTAATTGACTAACTTGAGCAGTCAAAATGCCACGATTGCGGAAAGCATTCATAGAGCTACCACCAGTGGAAGTAGTGTATGAAGATGCAGTACCAATAGCAGTGCCACCCAAATAAACAGTACCAGTTTTAGCACCAGCAGAGTTATTGCAAGCCCAGTTGGACACAACACGGACTGAACCATTGTTGCCCAAAGAACCAGCGGGAAGAGTGATGTTGATCAGTGTAGTTTCAGTGGTAGAACCAGTGAAAGAACTGTTAGAACCTGTAACTGCAGTCAAAGTGCCTGTAGGAACAGCAGGTTGGAATGCAACAGAGCCGACACCATTTGCTACACCATACTTGCCAGCGTAAACAACGCCAACAGTAGTGCTAGAAAACACAACATAGTACAAACCGCCTGTTGAATCACCGCTCACTGCGGAAGCAGGAAAGTAAACAAAAGCGTTTGCGTATGTAGTTGGGAGTGCAGTGCCCAAAGTTACTGTGCCGTTAGTGGCAATAGTGCCAGTGTTAGCAACAATAACGGGGATACCGCTTGAACCCAAAGTGCGGGGGAAATATTGAACTTGTGCTTGCTCTGCAATAACACCAGTAACGTCACCAGTTGTTACATCAGTTGTAAAAGCGGTGTTGTATGGTTTGTAAGTAATCGTTGCCATAATTTTTCCTTGATAAAAAGATTAAGAAAAGGGAGTTATTAGCTCCCTTTTGTTTATGCCAAGTAACGCTTAACTTGAGCAGTGGGACGTGCAGTTGTTGTAACAGCACCAGTAGTCATAGCGGCCAAAACAGCTACACCTGCGGGGTTACGAACAATCAATGTACCTTCCATGATGTACTGATCCAAAGAAGCGTCAGCATTTGAGAACACTTCATTGTTAGGACCAAGTTCACGCAAAGAACCCCACTGAACAACATCAGGATTCATAAACAGAATTGATGTGTTGTCGGAACCTGTCTGATCCATAACCCATGAGTCATCGATTTGATAGGTGTAGTTGAAGTCACCTTCGTATGTACCAATCGTGTCGCCCTTGTCAGCAGGGTTAAAGCGGTTGATAGAACGGCTCTGAGGGATGTTATCAGAGATGGTGGTACGCAATGATGTTGGGACTACCATATTGGTAATCTTGGCATTAAAACGCTGTTCAGCAACAGTCACCAATTGTTTGTACAACACGGGGCTGAAAGCTTGCAGTGTGACACCAGTTGAGTATGTGAAATAACCCAAACCTGCGTTAGACAAAACACCATTGAAAGGTGTGTTTGTGTTAACAGCAGAAGTTGTGTCGTCACCATCAGAAGTGGCCAAATTCAACACTGAAGTTCCGTCTGTGTCGTTGCCAGAACGTGTGCCAGCAAAAGCAAACAAAGAACCAAATCTGCGACCTGTATTAGGAGCAGTTCCTTGAGTAGCGGCTTGACCAGAGTACTTGATAGAAGCACCATCTGCACGGAGCATCTGCAACTCAACGTCAAACATAATCTCAGTCAATTGTTTGACTTCTTGATAGGCTTGTGGGTCGCCACCAGCTTGTTCAACAGCACGAGCAGTACCAGTTGCGCCAATAGTTGTTGTAAAAATCTGAGTGTAGTTACCCAAATTTGAACGTGTGTTGTTGTCAGCAGCAGAAGCCGTCACAGCAGCACCTTCCAACTTAGCATTCAGTGCGGGTACACGGAAGTAGTCGTTAGGCCAAATGTGCAAAGTCGAATTGATTTTGCGTTTTTTGCTCATAGCCATGTTAGTGACAGGTGTGCGGTCCTTAACATAGTTTGAAACAGTCATGTCAAGGTCTTTGACAACGATATCGGTGGCGTATGCGCCATTACCATTACCTAGCGAGGTAGAGGTGATTGTAGACATAAAATTCTCCTGAATTAACGCTTGCGTTTATTTTGTGCAAGCATAGTTGCTAAAAGGTCACGAGCCGCATTCTTATCACCGCTTTGCGCTTTCTTTTGAAGTTCGACAGTCTTATCTTCGGGAGCAGTTTTACCACGAGCCATTGGTTTACTAGCCGCAGCCAATGAACCTCCTGCATTCTTCACTTTAGGACCCTCTCGGAACTTCATTCCATCCCGAATTAATCCTAAAAGAAACTCGTCACTGGAAACCAAATCAATGTTTTGGACACCAGGCACAAACGTGTTACTTGCACCACTCCAATCCTTAGACAACTTTTCCCGTAATTCGGTAAAGGTTGCCTTGTTCGCTAATTCTTTGTCTTTAAAACCTTGCCGAGATTTTTCAAGCTGTTGCTTTACAACCTCACTTCGGTGATCAAAAAACTGTTGAACTTTAGGTCTATTTGCCTGAATGAACTGTGACTTCTCCTGAATCAACTCGTTGTTCTGACGCATTGCTGCTTCAGCTTCACTTCGTCTAATTTCATCAGTAGCGTTGTCGTAGATTTGCTTCCATTGCTGGTTAAATTGTTGAATTTTTACTAATTCATCAGCCGCTTGTTGCAACTGAGGAACCATTGTCAATTCCAACCCTATTTGCAAACCATCTAGTTCAGCCCTGCGTTTACTTTCGTATTCTTCAAAATCTGCTTTTTCGGCTTTAAGCTTACGAGCATTCTCATGGATAGCACTTCCTTGACCAAGAATAGCAGCCGCCCTTGATACAGGAATCTCAACAAAACCGCCTTCGGCTTCCTTGTTGGGAATTCTCCACATCATGTCAGGATTCTGCTCTGCAAATTCCAAGAAGTTAATTGGTTCGGTTACACCATCGGTGGCCTCATCCGTTTCCTCAGAATCTACAGTTTCTGTAGTCCCATCAATACTATCTTCAGGTTCGAGCCCCTCTTCAGGAGTCGCCTCAGGGGATTCAGCTTTCGCTTCTTCTTGTCCTGCTGGTGGTGTAACTGCTTCGGGTTGGGGATTGTTACGCCTGTTGGCGGCAATCATCCCTGCGATAGCATCTACAGGATTCACACCAGTTTGCTCAGTGGCGGTCGCATTTGCGATTACGTCTGACATATATTACCTTATTTCGTTAAAGTTTCAACATTTTTGTTGGCTACCTTACCGAGATATTCAGTTCTTTCTATGAACTCAATGAAATCTCGGACTCCAGCAACACGCTGTGCATTATCAATTCGTTCTACATCGTCTTTGCTTTCTTCTAACATTTCTAGCAAGTAAAACCTATACAGGTTAAATAACAATGCAAAATCATCATTCTTTAAGAGCCTTTTAGCGCACTCTCCATTTTCTATAACTAGAGTCTTCCGAGTTACATGAGCCTCCTTATGACTGTCTACAACTTTTGTCCTGCGATTAAAATAATCACGAATATTCAATACCAAGCTTTTCATTGCAATCCTTAATCTACTTGTACAGAGCTTAACTTGCCTCTCTTCGCTGCCAAAGCTTCAAACATATCATCTGTGTCAATATCTTGAGCTTTCTTCATATTCAAGGCAGATACTGTTGCGCTTTCTTGTGTTTTAGCCTTATTCAAATCAACCTTAGATTGAGTTTCTTGTTGTTCAGCAGATGGTCCTTTTGCTGCTTGCGCTTGCATAATCTTAACTGCTTCTTCCATTGTCGGCAAATAAGCATCCACATCCTTAACGCCCAATACCCGCAAAGTGTCCTCAAAAGGTCTACGGATCTTAATAAACATTTCAGGCACTTCGGGTGGAATTTGCATCATAGCTTGGGCAAACTGCTGTTGCGCCTGAAGAATCATTTGTTGGCGTGTCAGGCGGTTTTCCTCTGAAAGGAAGCCCAAAGCCAAATCAATGTTAATCATTTTGCGATCAATAAACTCAAAGTTTTCAATTGATAGGGCATCCATAAATGGCGCACCTTTTAAGCAAGTAGCCGCCAATTGCTGAATATTAAAATCATCAGAATATTGAATCAAAGTCTTCCAAGTGATGTAAATAACATCCCGTAAACCAATGGCGCAGTTTTTCACCATTTCATCTTGGATCAACTGATTAGGACCCATAGCCAATTGGAGCTTAAATCCTGAGTTTCCATCTTTCATTACTTCAGGATTAAGGGTATCGCTAGGGCTAGTCATACCAATCATGGCCATCTTGTCCGACTCAAATCGGTTCATGGCTGATTCCACATATGCCAAGTTACCCTGCATAGGCTGGAATTCAAAGATGTGCTTGGATGGATCAAACTTGCGATCCAAAATAAACATGGCACTTACGCCACGCTGAATCTCTTCCGCATCCAAGAATTCTGGATTGACACCAATACGAGGTGTAGAAGATTGCATGGCAAAGGACATTTCAGCCCTGCGAATTGCCGTTGCATACTCTTGGAGGGGAACTAAACGCTCACCTAAAGAGTAACCAAAAAAGTTGCCTGTAATAGGCTTGGGGCACATATTGGCCAAAGGAATAAAGTCAACTTCTTTGGCGTACAAAATGTATGAGCCTGAGAAACAGCACTCTACAATCTCTTCTTCTCCGTCATTGTCGATGTCTCTACGCAACCAAGCTGTGGTTAACATAATGACTCGGCTATAGCGATCTGCGCCTTGGGAGGCAATAACGCCTTGACCTGGCACTGGCGTGGAATCACGGGCATGAAGGGCCAAATCGTTTTCCAAAGCACCCGCCTGATACGCCCCCGCAGGACCATAAGCCGCATGGTCAGCCAACAATTCCAAGTCTACAAATGGAAATTGCGCTTTACATTCATGGATAGTCATTGGGTCATAAAAGCCCACAAAGTCCTGATCCTGAATAGTATTGATGGTTGGGTTACAAACAAAGTAATGTTGGGCAACGTGCTTAACCCGAATGCTTGTTTCGTAGCCAGTTAGCTTGTACTTGGCACGATAAATAGTGTTGTTGCGTAAAGCTTCTTGAAGCTCATCACCCGTAGGTTCTTGCATTGTTTCATCGGGAGCCATAGCTTCCTGCATTGCACCTTGAAGGTCTACGTCAACCTTGCGCATATTTTGACGTTTTGCAGTTAACCCTTTGTCACCTGCAAGTGTTTCAAACACTCGCAATTGGTCACGGGTTCCTTCAACTTCTTTGTATTGCGTAATAGGGCTACGCACGGGCGAAACCATCACAATGCCGTTTTTGTGCAGCAATGAATCTTGTGCCCAATCTCGAATGACTTGATAAGAATCATTCTTACTATTGAGCATATATTTAACCATCTCAGTGGCTTGACGGGCTTGGTCGCCATCCATCTCACTGAATCGTTCAAACTCAAAGTTGATCTTGCCGTTGGGCATCAGGCACTTGGTAATGACGGCAGTAGCGTAATCAATGCCAGGCGCAACAATGGGCTGAATGTAGTCAATACCACGGATAGGTTCCGTAGAATTGGATACTGGAATATTAAGATAGTGGTAATCTGTAAAACGATTGTATGTATTCTTGGACTGTGTAAGCCTCAAATAATCAACCATTTTTACATATACTTCATGGCAAACCTGTTCGGTAAGGCCACGATTGCCAGATGAACTTGCAAGGTTTTCTACGATTACATTCTGTTTATCTAGCATTTTTATATCCTTTGGACTTTGCCTTCAGGCACTTCAATTCGCCTAAAAGCAAAGTTATTTGCCCTACTTACTACAGATTCACCATGACCTTGTATTAACGCTAATATGCCAATACGGGCAGAGTCAATGTGATCGTCTGGATCAGAAAACTTACCCGCATCATCAATAGCGTAATTTCTAGCCTCATCAAGAAATGCTTTGCATGATTCGTTAATCATTAAAGTCTTACGTTCCATGCCCATACGCATTATATTGATTCCATAGGCTTTATGGTTGGTTACTTTGCCTTGATCGTTAGGTGGGTTTAATATAGCACCTGCAATGCAGTTTAGTCCATAGGAATCTTCAAAAACTTCCCGTACAGACTGCTCTGTCAAAGTATATCGCCCTGCCAACCCCGCATCGTGCGGTAGTGCAATAGGCACATCCCTTGATTCCCTGTCTAGCAAATAATGAACATATTCATCGGGTGTTTCCCCGCTTGGAATGGTAATTTGCTTATGAAGGTAAATAATTTCTTCCACTGGATTTCGGAAAAAGAAAGAAATGACAGTGGGATCATTCTTAATCCCTAAGTCAAAGCTAATAAGCCTTTCAAGCTTTTCATTAACTCTAAGGTCAACGTCTTCAGACTTGTAAGTTGGCCATTCAAGCAGGGGAAATACTACACCTTTGCCAACCAATGGAATGCCATTAATACGGCAATCCCGCTCCCATGGCATAAAGTCTCGAGCTAATTGTTCTCGTTCTTTTTTAGGGAAGAATGCTTCGCCCCATTCATTGGTGTAAGGGATATCGTCCCAAGTAACCCTGATGTGAGAATAGCCGTCAATGTTGTCCCAGAACTTTCTGACAAGTCCCGAAAGACCTTTGAGTGGAGTGAAAGAACAGATAACCTGCCCGTTTCTTGACGCTGTACGAACAACAAGTTCTGAGAAAGTCTCATCTGGTGGCTGCTCGTCAAGAACCACGAGGTCCAACTCAAAACCCTGCAAATGCCTGACTTGTTGGGTGTAGTTGGAGAAATAGAGTTTAGACTTTCCTCCAGACTCATGCCAAATCTCGATGGCCAAGACGTTAGCTCCATCTGTTCGGATTGACTTGTCATCAATGCACTCCCTCGGAATAGATCCAGTGCCCAACTTGTAACTTTGCTTAATATCGTCACAACCCAATAATTTGGATTGTAAAGTCTTAGCAACCTGCTCCCAAGATTCGCCTGAACACATGGCAATAATGGGTTTGTCCCACTTTACGCCTTTCCAATCTTTTGGATATCGACCCGTCAAATGGTAGGCAGTCTCGTAGGTAGAAGCAATTGTTTTACCTGCACGATTGGCAGCAATCATACCTCGCCTAGAGAACTTAGCCCCCATGTCGAAAAATTTTTGTTGGTACTTAAATGGACGAAACCATTTGAGACTATTGAATTGCATATCTTCTGCAATCTTGTCTCTAGCAACTTTCATTGCTCTTAATTGTTCAGCAGTAAGATTTTTAACAATATCTTTACCGCCAGCCAGTTTGACCAAATGCTTTATTGCTCTATCTTTGTAGAGTGGAAGAATATAGTCACTGGCTTCACTTTTTGCCATAGTTATCTCGTATGTTCAACAAGACTTGTGCAGCATAGGAAAGCCAATAAACCTCATCTGGCTGAAGTTTCTGTGGTCCTTGTAGGTCTTTTTGCAACCACTCTAAGGCTTTACGGGCACAGACTTCAGCTTGAGATGAAAGTTTACTTTGAAAGATTTTAGATGGGTCTTCCATTACGCCCACGGATCAGCAATATTCTTTGCAGAAATGCTAACAATGTCTCTGTCAATTAACGACCAAACTCCACCGCCTTTTTCGCCTACCAAGAATGTATATAAGCCACGGCCTTTTTCAGTCAAAGTACCATCAGCTCTACGCATTAAGTTCTG
>Ga0209401_1001407_pt1 | contig 15946 bp, 17 predicted proteins | sample M_140807_MF_Meta_FD_187318 | JGI IMG/M metagenome (GOLD analysis project Ga0209401, IMG submission 187318) | Freshwater microbial communities from Lake Montjoie, Canada to study carbon cycling - M_140807_MF_MetaG (SPAdes) (version 2) | ecosystem: Environmental > Aquatic > Freshwater > Lake...
GCCTGATCAACACCTACCACAATTACCGCTATTCGATCTCAATGATGCCGCGACAAACTGGTAAGAGCACCAGTGCCGCAGGATATCTGCTGTGGATGGCCATGTTCCGCCCTGATTCGACTATCCTTATTGCCGCACACAAGTATACCGGCTCGCAGGAGATCATGCAACGTATCCGTTATGCGTATGAACTGTGCCCAGATCATATCCGTGCCGGTGTGACCAGTTACAACAAAGGCAACCTGGACTTTGAAAACGGTAGTCGCATAGTTTCAACCACCACAACAGAAAATACCGGTCGTGGTATGAGTATTACACTACTATACTGTGACGAGTTTGCATTCGTGCGACCCACTATAGCCAGAGAATTTTGGACTAGTATCAGCCCTACCTTGGCCACAGGTGGTAAAGCAATTATTACATCAACACCAAACTCAGACGAAGATCAGTTTGCCCTGCTGTGGAAAGGTGCCAACAAGTGCGAGGACGAGTTTGGTAATCCCACTGATCTGGGCATGAATGGATTTCGAGCCTATCGCAGTTACTGGAATGAACATCCAGACCGTGACGAAAAGTGGGCCAAGGAACAGCGAGCACAACTGGGGGATGATCGTTTCCGCAGAGAGATGGGCTGTGAATTTATCATCAATGATGAAACACTCATAGCTCCAGCCAAGCTCCTGGATCTACAAGGACACGAACCCTTGTATAAAACAGGACAAGTACGCTGGTACCAGCGACCTAAAAAAGATCGCATATATGTGGTATCGTTAGATCCTAGTCTAGGTACCGGCGGCGATCCATCAGCTATACAGGTATTTGAAGCCAATACCACAGAACAAGTGGCCGAATGGCGACACAATCGAACCACCATACCTGAGCAAGTGCGTATTTTGGCCGATATTGTACGTCACTTAAATGAAACCACACAAGATCCGCAACAAATCTACTACAGTATTGAAAACAATACCATTGGTGAAGCTGCTCTAATAAGCATAGACGAATTTGGAGAAGAAAATATCCCCGGCTATTTCCTCAGTGAACCAGGCGGTGGCGGAAGCCGTAGATATCGCAAAGGATTCAACACCACAAACAAGCCCAAGCTAGCGGCCTGCAACAAGCTCAAAATACTAATAGAAACCGGCCGCATGAAAATACGCAGTAGCGGGTTGGTCAGCGAACTTAAAACTTTTGTAGCACACGGCGTGGGCTACGCCGCTAAGCCAGGCGAAACTGATGATCTTGTTATGAGTACAATTTTAGCTGTGCGTATGATGCTGTTGCTACAAACTTATCACACAGAAATGGATGTACAAATGCGTGATCATGGCGATCAAATTGAACCGCCCATGCCATTCATTACCACGCGGTACTAGCTAAATACACTACTATGGCAGATATCACACCCGCTCGCAAACTGTTTGACCTACTGGTCAGCAGAGATCTTGATCCAGAAATGTTAGACAGTTCTGGCAAACCCGCACCAGACCCTGCAGAAGCTGAAATATTCAGTTTTGATTTCCGTGCCCATTCTGGTAAAGATTACGGCACTGTGGTAATCATGCTGGGCGATGACAACGATCTTGAAATTTACTGTTCAGACAATGTGGGTCGCAGCATGGAAGGCGATGACAAAAACGATTGGTTTGCTTTCTTAGAACAGTTAAAGAACTTCGCCGTTAGAAACTTTATGAGTTTTGGTATTAAAAATTTAAATCGATTACGTTACAGTATGCAAGGCCAAGCCGCTATCAAAGAAGGCCTGTTTGAATCGTGGACTGGAAATCGAACCACCAGCTGGAACGGAGCCGCAACAGAAGCACGTTTAATGATTCGTCACAAGAAAAACATTGCCGAAGGAGATGCTCGCTTCCGCCACATTGAGAGCCTGTTTATCGAAACAGCAGACAGTGAACGTTACAAGTTGCCATTTAAGAGCCTAACCGCTGGACGTGCTATGTTAGAGCATGTTCGTCAAGGTGGCCGTCCGTATGATGGTCGTGGTAACCATATTGCAGAAATGGTGACGGAATTGAATGTACTAAGTCGTTTCCGTAGAGCTAACCAAGGACAGATTTTTGAAGGCGACACACAACAATTGGTAGAACAAGTTCAAGAATATCAAACAAATCTGCAACGCAGTCTTAAAGGTCTTGGTACTCGAACTGGATATACTACATATTTTGAATCATGGAGCCCTGCTGACCTTAGTGAACAGGACGTAGTGATTGAAAGTTTAAAAAATCTTTTTGTCAAGCAAAGCATTGACACAAGAATTGAGTCAGCACTTCCGTTGCTGGCCAAAATACAACAACAAGGAACAGCAATGAAAGAAGCCAACATATTTGAAGCCTGGGCAGAGCGCCTGGTAGAAGGCACCTGGCAAACACCAGACACTCCAGAGAAACAAGCCAAACTTGTTGAACTCATGAGTACAGACCTGCCAGTGGGTGCAGACGCTACCAATGTCACAGAACAATTGTATGATCTGTTGGGCGACGACGAATTGTTTGACCAGTTAGAAGCCCTAGCTGAACAGGATGCCAATGCTGATGCCCGTCAAGTTATTTTTGATCGCATGCAAATGTTGAGCGACAATCCAGATGTGCTTCGAGTCATTGAACAATTAAACATTGATCCCACTGCTGAAATGAATCCAGCAGAGCCAACCAACCCAGCTGACCTAGAACCAGTTCAAGAAGGTGATTTAGAAGACTGTGACTCATTGGGTGGTGATGCTAGCGACGAGTTTATTCGTGGAGTTTCTGTCGATCAACAAGATGAAGCGATGTCAGAAGATGCACTTCGATCAATTCGTCGGTCCGCTGGTTTGTTGACTGAAGAAGAATTAAAAGAAAATATCCTAACTGACGATACAGGTTCAACACTACAACATATCAAAGACACATTTAAACGTGATATTAAAGATTTTGAAACTACAGGAGAAATTAGCCAACACTTGCATGATGCATTGTATGACTATTATCAAGACGACATGCCGTATGGTGTGCAAAAGGCACGTGATGGTGATCCCTACGAATGGGTAGCTGATCGTTTTGGTGCAGATCTAGGTTTACCTGGTTATGGAATGAACAGCCCAGGTGTTCCAGATGAAGACTATGGTCTTGAACGTGAAAGTGTGATGCACGGTGACTATGCCGAAGAAGTCCGCGACCCACATAGCGTAGACGGTGGAATGGAAAACCCGTTGATCCAAGGTGAAGGTGCTGTTGGAGCAGTATTAGGAGGTGTTGCTGGAGCAGTATTGGGTGGCCCGGTTGGTGCTGTTCGCGGTGCAATGGCCGGTGATGAAATTGGTGATGCCATATCTCAAGAACAAACTGATGAAAATGATGCATCCTTGTTTGATGATGCCACCTGCAACATGTCCGAAGCCGGCGAGTCATGCCCAGTACATGGTGTAAAAGAGTGTTACGGATCCAGTGATGCCAGTCCACTTGCTGGACAATATGGGCACAGTGGTAAAATGAAAGCAGTCGAAAAAGAAACTTCATTCTTAGATCGCCTAAAAGAACTTTCGGGAATGATTAGGAATTAATTTTGTAATTAGAACAACCGCGTCATAAATATACTTGACGCTAAGAAATAAAGCGTATATACTACACAAGTGCATACGCTTTTTTCTTTAGTATCACAGGCAACTAGAATCTAAAATTTAGATAGGCAACAACCATAAACAATTTGAAAGGCAACTTATTATGGCATCTTTAGCAGACATCCGTGCGAGACTCGCACAATCAGAAGGTAAACAACAAGGCGGCAATTCCACAGGTGGTGATAATGCGATTTATCCACACTGGAATATGGAAGAAGGTTCCTCCGCAACACTCAGATTCCTCCCAGACGGCAACACCAAGAACACATTCTTTTGGCAAGAACGAGCAATGATTCGTTTGCCATTTAATGGCATCAAAGGTGAAATGGAATCCAAACAAGTATATGTCCAAGTTCCCTGCGTGGAAATGTGGCAAGAAACTTGTCCAGTTCTTACAGAAGTTCGTACTTGGTTCAAAGACAAGAGCTTGGAAGAAATGGGTCGTAAGTATTGGAAAAAACGCAGTTATATTTTCCAAGGCTTTGTTCGTGAGAACCCAATCGGCGACGACAAGGCTCCGGCAAACCCAATCCGTAGATTCATTATTGGTCCACAAATCTTTACACTAATCAAAGGTGCATTGATGGATCCAGAATTGGAAGAATTGCCAACAGACTTGATGCGTGGCTTGGACTTCCGGATTAGCAAGACATCCAAAGGCGGCTTTGCTGACTATTCAAGTTCCAAGTGGGCTCGTAAAGAAACAGCACTTACCGAAGTTGAACAAGCAGCCATTGCTGAACACGGGCTGTTTGACTTGAGTACCTTCTTGCCTAAGAAACCGGGCGAAGTAGAACTCAAAGTTATCAAAGAAATGTTTGAAGCAAGTGTTGATGGTCAAAGCTATGACACAGAACGTTGGGGTCAGTATTTCCGCCCAGCAGGTGTTAATGCTCCAGCATCATCTGGAACTACATCACACGTTGACGGTCACGGCGATGTTCACGAAGTAGCTAAACCAGCACCAGTGGCATCGAGTGACTTTGACGATGAAGAGCCAGCAGTAGCAACTGCTCCAGTAGCGGCTACTCCAGCTTCTAGTGACAAAGCTCAAGACATCTTGGCGATGATTAGAGCACGTCAAAAAGCGTAAATAACCGGCTCAAATTATAACACAAGGGGCAACTCTTGTGTTATAATTATCTTATAAACTACAGAGGTGAAACATGGCCAAGCCATTTGATATATCAAAGTTCCGTAAGGACATTACAAAAAGTATTGAAGGTCTTAGTATTGGATTTAACGATCCAACTGATTGGATTTCAACAGGCAACTTTGCCTTGAATTATCTTATTAGTGGAGATTTTAATCGAGGCATTCCCTTAGGCAAGATTACAGTGTTTGCCGGAGAGTCTGGTGCAGGAAAATCCTACATCTGTTCAGGCAACATTGTTAAGAACGCACAAGAGCAAGGCATTTTTGTTATCCTAGTTGATACAGAAAACGCACTTGACGAAACATGGCTACACGCACTTGGTGTAGATACAGGTGCAGACAAGTTACTTAAACTAAACATGAGCATGATTGACGATGTGGCCAAGGCTATTTCAACATTCATGATTGATTATAAAGCATTACCGGATGGCGAGCGTATGAAGGTGCTGTGGGTTATTGACTCGTTGGGTATGTTATTAACCCCAACTGATGTAAATCAATTTGAAGCTGGAGATATGAAGGGTGATATGGGTCGTAAGCCTAAAGCACTAACAAGTCTTGTTCGTAATTCAGTTAATATGTTTGGCGGTTTTAATGTTGGAATGGTATGTACCAACCACACATATGCTAGCCAAGACATGTTTGATCCGGATGACAAAATCTCAGGCGGACAAGGTTTTATCTATGCGTCAAGTATCGTTGTTGCTATGAAGAAAATGAAACTCAAAGAAGACGAAGATGGCAACAAGATTAGTGAAGTTATGGGTATCCGTGCCGGTTGTAAAGTAATGAAAACACGCTATGCCAAACCGTTTGAAGGTATGCAGGTCAAGATTCCTTATGAAACAGGTATGAATCCATACAGTGGACTAACTGATCTGGCAGAGAAAAAAGGTATTCTTAAGAAAGATGGCAATCGTTTGATGTTTGTGACCAGCGATGGTGAAATTATCAAACAGTTCCGCAAAGCCTGGGAATCAAACGAAGGCGGTTGTTTAGATAAAGTAATGGTAGATTTTGCAAATCAACGCGAAACGGTAAGTACTGAAGAAACAGCCACGGAGGAATAAGAATGAGTGTAGAATTAAGCAAAGAAATTTGGGACGAGCTTAAACGATATGTTAATGTTGTAGATCGTAACGAGGCAGCAGAAACATTAGTGTCAGTACTAATCGATAATGATTGTGATGCTGCTGATATTAAAAGTGTATTTAAAAGCGACTCAGATGTTAAATCGGCTTTAGCAAGCTATCTTAAAGATCACGAAGATGAAATCGACGAAGACGAGGACGACGAGTTTGAGGAAGACGAGGATTATTAATGTGGTATAGTAAGGTTGTTGCTGATCTGGGCAATATCCCCGATTTTATCACTCACTATGAACAGGAACTCAATGAAGCCAAACGCGACTGCAGAGTTGGTGGAATAATTGAAAAGAATATCACGGCCTTGCCTGGTATCACCGAACATCGCTTTAATCAACTACAAGAAATAGAAGCAGTATTAAATTATCTTAATATTCAACTACGAAAAATTCGTCGTAGGCATTTTCAAAAGTATTTAGAAGGATATGCTCGTGCATTAACCAGCCGAGACGCTGAAAAATATGTGGATGGTGAAGACGAAGTGATTGAGTTTGAAACACTAATTAATGAAGTTGCGTTATTACGCAATCGATACCTGGGCATCCTCAAAGGTATGGAAAGTAAAAACTTTATGTTAGGACACATTGTAAGATTACGGGCTGCTGGTATGGAAGATGTGCAAGTATAATGTTTATACATCCAGGTGATAGTCACAAGCACAGTCTTAAAACTTTAAATCAGTTATACGAATACGATGATTTTATGGCCAGCATTAAAACTGTGCTGGATCTCGGGTGCGGTACCGGCGAGGACTTGACTTGGTGGGCTACTGCTACTACACGGGATGAACCTATACAACCGTTGAACATTGTGTGTACCGGTATAGATTTAGCGTCAGATTTGCCGTTAACTAAACAACACAAAAACATATTTTATCAGCAGGTTGACTTTGAAGGTAACATACCACCTGTTCCGTCTGGGATTGATGTGCTTTGGTGTCATGATGCATTTCAATACGCAACAGATCCTATAAAGACCTTGAGTAATTGGTGGCATTTGGCCAGCCCCGGTGGAATGTTGTATATTGCTATGCCACAAACTATAAACTTTGTTCGAGGACAGTTTGATTATCATTTGCCCAGTGGGTGTTACCATCATCATACCATGGTCAGTTTGATGTATATGTTGGCCACTGCAGGTTGGGATTGTAATGCAGGATTTTTTAAACAAGAATCTACCGATGCTTGGATCCATGCTGTAGTATACAAAAGTACCCATGAACCTATGAATCCTAAAACTACCACCTGGCATGCGTTATCGGAGCTTAAACTTTTACCAGAATCGGCTGATCGCAGTATCTTCTCACACAATTATCTACGCCAACAAGATCTTGTAGTGCCTTGGTTAGACCACAGTCTTATGAGTATGGCACTAAAATAATATTAGATCAAAGAAACGTACTTTGCTTGTTCTTGTTTAAATTGATTTTTATACACACGATCTCCTTTGCCAGTCCATATGTATGAGCTGTCGCCAAATTTAAAATCAGTGTAACGCAGATCCATAGCTGTAATTTCATCGGCCGCAATCATTTGATCCATTACCCGTTGATCGTAGGCAAAAATCCAATCTGGTGTACCATAAACAGAACTATAGCGATCGCATATGATATGTCGAGTATTGTCTGGGCCAACTCCAAATGCACTACACAGACTCAATTGTTCTCGTTTAGGAGCAGTAGGAACCCAACTACGCTCTAAACTTTTTAAAAATTCATCTTTGGATAAATCACGCACCATAATGCTGTCAGCGTCTTGATTAATTAACACTGTATCGTCAGTGTAAATTTCTCTTACTCGCATGTATCTAGCCGCTGCCAGGTACATTATTCTCTCTTCGTTGGTTCTCAGGTGTTCTTTGGGGATAGTTTCAAGTGTCACTGTGCAATCTCTTTTGTTAACCCAATCTAAATCTTCAGTTGCTGGATCAAACAAGTGAAAATGCACATGAGCCCACGGAGCATGAGATTGGATACTTAAAAACAGTGTCTTTGCCCATTGATTAAAATAGTTAGAATCGCCGGCTATCATGAATCCAGGTCGATCAACTTTTTTACCAACAGTTAATGGAGTCTTTAAAAGTATGTTCATACAGATATTTAACCCATAAATATTACCACTATGAAATATGCCTATGCCCTGGACATGCCAGGCGAACATGCCAAATGGACGTTAGGACCGTGGCGACAACGAGGACTCAAAACGTTTGATCGAGTAGCAGACGTTCCAGATGATTATGTTTTAATAGCTACCCATTATGCTCCATGGTGGTCACCTCTTAAAGAATACATAGCCGAAGGTCGCCCTTATATAGAAATTGAATACGGATACTGGGGCCCAGATATTCCACGCAGAGAAACTCGCAGAGTGACTTATTGCGGTCACCATAACATGACAATGCGGCCCGCTCCGCACAGTCGAACACACTTGTTTCCGACACCAGCACAACAGCCGTGGCAACTAAACAACGATGGTTATGTTATAGGCATACAGCCTGTGGAAGTGGTACTGCAAGAACGCACTGGTGAAAATTTAGATCAATTCAGAGCTAGATTAACCGCGTCTGTGAGACCTTATTGGTTAGGAGAAATACGCTGGCGCAAAAAAACCAGTGCCAAAGATAATCGCTGGCCCAGTTATGTAGAACAATTAGCAGGTGCTACGGCTGTAATTGGAGAACGAACCATGGCCTGTGTTGAAGCGTGTTTATTGGGCATACCTGCCTACACTATAGACGCCAGTATGACTACCTTGCTCATGGGCGGCATTGAAAATTTGGCCACAGATAATCGGCCAGATCGTGCCGCTTGGTGGGAACATATTTGTTGGAGTCAATTTAATCGAGCAGAGTTCAACACACCCGCGCCTGTTGATTTGGTAGAACAATATCAAATATTTAGAACCGCGGTATAATATACACACATAAATATCTGCATGAAAACTATAGTAGTGGTTAGCGGAGGTTTTGACCCCGTACATTCCGGACACATTAAATTACTCAAAGAAGCTCGTCTACTAGGCGAAATGCTTATAGTGGGTATCAACAGTGATGAATGGCTTGAGCGCAAAAAAGGTCGTGCTTTCATGCCCTGGACTGAAAGACTGTGCATATTGAATAACCTGGCAATGGTAGATGAAGTCTATACCTTCAATGATGAAGATGGCACAGCATGTCATTTGCTAGAACAAGCCCAAGCCCACTACCCACACGATCGTATCATATTTGCAAACGGTGGAGACCGCACTCAAGATAATATTCCAGAAATGGCAGTTGGCGGAGTAAAGTTTGTATTTGGTGTAGGCGGGTTCGATAAAGCCAATTCAAGTAGTTGGATTTTACAAGAGTGGAAAGCACCTAAGACAGAACGTCCGTGGGGATACTATCGTATATTACACGAAGTACCCGGTACAAAAGTCAAAGAACTTACAGTCAACCCGGGCCAAACACTTAGCATGCAACGACATAATAGCCGTGCTGAATATTGGCAAGTTTCAGAAGGTCGGTGTGTGGTAGAAGGTGAAGGTAAGCGTCAAACTTCTTTAGAAACACACGACAGCTATCATATTCCTACTAACGAATGGCATAGACTATATAATCCGTTTGACCAACCGTGTCGCATTGTAGAAATACAATATGGTCCTAATTGTGTAGAAGAGGATATAGAAAGACTATGACCCCAATACCAATTTTTATTGGATACGATCCTCGTGAAGCCATTGCTTTCCACACCTGTGTGAATAGCATTATTCGCCATGCCAGTCAACCTGTGGCAATTATGCCTATTGCTCTGAACTTGTTTCAAGACTATGAAGAAACGCACACCGACGGATCAAATCATTTTATCTACACCAGATTTTTAGTACCACACTTGATGAGCTATACAGGTTGGGCAATATTCATTGATGGCGATATGATTGTTCGAGACGATATAGTTAAGCTGTGGGAACTACGTGAAGGCAACAAAGATGTTATGGTGGTCAAACACGATTACAAAACCAAGATGACTGAAAAGTATCTTGGTGCCAAGAATGAAGATTATCCAAGAAAAAATTGGTCGAGTGTAATACTGTGGAATTGTAGCAATCATCCTAACCGTCGACTTACACCTGAATTTATACAAAATTCTTCGGGATCGTACCTACATCGTTTTAGTTGGCTAGACGACGAACGCATTGGCGAGCTACCTAAAGAATGGAACTGGTTACCAGATGAATATGGTCCTAATCCTGATGCTAAACTGTTACACTATACCCTAGGTACACCCTGCTTTCATGAGTTTGCTGACACTCCACAGGGCAACGAGTGGCATATGGAACGTATGTTTACTGAGTATTGCCAACAACGTTTGGATTAACAATGACTCCAGATATTCCAAAAAGAGATTTTAAACCTGGACAAGTGCTTTGTATCAACAGAAAAATACATGACAGCGAAATAAAAGTCCGTCAGTCTGCGTTTGTTGATAGATTTGCCGAAGGGTGTGACGGTGCCTTGGTCAGCAGTCAAGAAGCTTTACTTACTCCTGTAGAACATCCATTTGGAATTCGTGGCATGAAATTTACCGCCGTAGTAAACCAATGCTGGCAAACGGGCCGAACATTTTACTACATAGACAACGGGTACGTGGGCAATGTTGGACGTAAAGTATATTTTAGAATAATCAAAGATCATGTGCATGACATACGCACTATCATTGAACGTCCTAGAGATCGACTAGATCAGTGCCCGATTACTTTAAAAAAATTCTCTCCTGGCAGTAAAATATTAGTAGCACCACCCAGCGAAAAAAGTTTTAGTCTTTGGGCTATTGACCAACAACAATGGATTGATGAAACTGTTGCTGGAATCAAACAGCACACAGACCGTCCTATAGAAATTAGACTCAAACGCACACGAGATGATCGTATGAGAGAAAACACCATGGAAGAAGCTCTAGACGACGATGTACATTGTCTAGTAACTTATAATAGCGTGGCCGCTTGTGAAGCAATCATGTTGGGTAAACCGGCCATTACTCTGGGACCCAATGCAGCCGGAGTTCTTAGTTCACACACATTGGCGGAAATTGAAAATCCCAGAATCCCCACCGAAGATGAACGCGAAGAGTGGTTACGTCATCTCAGCTACAGCCAGTTTACCTTTACTGAAATGAGCGACGGTACTGCTTGGAGAATATTAAATAATGTTTAGTCAAGCCTACTACGAGTTGGTTGAAAAATCAAAAACATTTCATTATAAAACCAAAGGTTGGCAAGGACTACACATGGTACCGTATGTGCCTTGTATTAAACAATTGGCCATTAAACACAACATCAAGTCTTTACTGGATTATGGTTGCGGCAAGGGTCATCAATATAACAAAACACACGAATGGGAACCTGGAGTTGTTTCAACATTGGATCAATATCTTGGTGTTGACAGTGTTTATAAATTTGATCCGTGCTGGAAAGAATTTGAAACACCTCCTCCAATGGACAAAAAGTTTGATGCAATTATCTTGATACAGTGTATTGGATTTATTCCAGACGATGACATACCTGTGCTTAAACGAATGCTCATGCAACAGACGTCCAAGTTTTGTTTCATTGGTGAAGCATATTCTACCTACGGAAAAGTAAAACCAAAAAAACCACGTGGAAAATTAGAAAATTTTAGTGCAAGAAGAAGTCCAGAATGGTTTGCTGAACAATTCAAAGATTGGTCTGGTTCTGAGCTGGTGTTTGAATATACCTAATGTATAAATGGTAAAAATCGTTGATATATTGCACCACTGCGACTTTCAGCATCAGTCCAGTGTGCGGTACTGAGATCATTTAACCACTGAGTTCGATCTGGCATAGCAGGTGACTCGATATGTGCTAGATCCTTATTGGCCACAGCCCACGCTACGCAATCATCATCGTCAGCAAATACGGGTATACCAGCCAACACAGCTGCCACACTGCTAGAACTATTACAAAACACTGCGGCCCACGCATTGGCAAGATCTTGTTGCAACGTGCTACCGTTGACACTTTCACTTACTCCAGCCAATCCAGTTAATTCAGACAAATTTATTTTATGTTTTGGATGTGAACGAATCACGATAGGCCTGTTGGTAATCGAACGTAGACGTTGTACAGTTTGTCGGGTCCAGGCCGTCATGTCAGTGCCTTTCATTGACCATCCACCATCACGTTGCAAACACACCAACACATAGTCTCCATTGTCGCGCCAGGGTTTTAAATCAAGATCAAGTTTGGTCTGAATCTGTTGCCACTTAGAACCGTCACTGTTGGCATTGGCATAGTTGTTGCTGTTATAAAACACTCCGTCTAGGCTATACCGTAAAAAATAGCTGTCGGTATCTACAAATTTAAAACAGCTGGCATCAATGGGCATGACATGTTGTTTGGTGCGTTGTTGATGATCGATTACATTTCGTCTGAGTTGTATATGAGGACCGCGAATTTTAGTGCCAACCCAGCCCAAGATCACTGCCAAGCGACAATCTACTACTCGCAGTTCTGTTTGAACCAATACGCTGGCGCCTTGTGCCCGTGCACCTTCAGCAAAGGCTTGTAGGACTTCGACCTTACGATTGCGGTCTGCTATTCTAGGTAGACTAGAAAGATACACCACAACATCATGCATGATATTTTTTTATCAATTTTAATGCAGTTCCATTGTACAGTTCTTTTTCTGTAAACTGACTATAGCTCACAGCACATAGCCAATTGCCAATGGACCCACGATACAGGTCATTGATATCAGACAGTCTGGTGCAAGCTACGGTTGTGGAAATATGTCGCCCTAGGGTAATAATGGGTATACCAGCCCACACAGCTTCCATTGCAGACGCACTGGCATCAGTGATTACACAATAATAGTCAGACTCTTGTAAATGCTCGTACAAGTCGTCACGTGTTTTTCGATCAAGGTCCTTGGGTCTAAACATTACAGCACGGTCAGTGTATTTTTGCAGTTCTGTTCGCACTTGTTCACGCCACGCAGATAACGTAGTTCCAAACATTTGATAATGGTACTCACTGTTTTCAACAACCAATATTGCGTCCCCGTCGGTCCGCCACGGCGTTGGCATGCTGGGTAACAAGTGTAAACGATCTGCTGGAAAATAACTCTTTTTTGATAATGAATGATGTATGTGATTTTTTACCAATCGATGCCAAAGTTTTTTATCAGCGATAAAGTTAGTGTAACCCGAATCAATAAACCAAAAAGGTAGACGGTTTGCCAATCGATGTTGTATAACGGATTCGTTGTTGATGGTATTTCTTAAAACTACTGTTTGATCATCTGGAATTGGATCCCCAGGCAATGCCCAGACAGGCTGATCAGTTAGTTGTTGTCCGACGGTTTTAACAAAGTGATTGGCATCACTGTTGACATAGCTATTTAACAGATAGTCACGATCAACATTGATATTTTTAAAATTTTCTGCCAACCAACGTATCAGCGGGCGATATTTCTTTTTGTATTCAACAACTATAGCGTCTTTATATTCTTCCACGTCTTGTTTAAGAAGACCGTTGAGCGTGGCAAAATCAATTTCAATCAACCCAGATTTTTCCATACGTTTGTTGGTTTTTTCTAGATAGGCAGCAGTATTAGCCCAGGTTGGCTCAATTTTTTTTAAGTGTTGTGCCAGTATTCTTTTAGCCAGTCCAATTACAGCTTCATCATGATTTAATAATAGATACACGTTACCAACCCATGATTAAATCGTGTTTTTTCTGTTGTAATAATTTAGCACCCCAACTCATTAGGAGTTCTACAGCTTCACCATTGTCAGATGTGCCAGTGTCTTTGTGGAATTTTTGTTCAACTACTATAACAGGCTGACAGGATTTAATATAGTTTTCACCACCTAAAATAATGTTGTACTCATAGCCTTCACAGTCTAGTTTGATATAGTCAGCCGGGGGCAAATCCATGCTGTCCAAGGTTCTCATTTGTATTTTGCCACGACCAAAACTTTCGGTATCAACATGACTGTGCCCAGTATTTTCTGGAACAACAATCATGTCGATCATGCTGTTTTCTGCACCCAACGCACAATCGTAAATTTTTAAATTTGAGGCTGGAACATTTTTTATTAAACAGTCCCTAAAATCAGCCACAGGTTCAATAGCATGTACTCGTTGAAAAAATTGACAAAGGTCGCGAGCCCATAAACCTATATTGGCACCGATATCTAGGGCAACATCATGTTTTTTACAATAGGGTATGCTGGCCCTGCGTACAGGTTCTTGATATACTGCCTGGCCGCCCTTTTCAATATTTCTGGCCAACATTTTAGCAAAGTGTGTGTCTTGGTCTGGAAACCACCAGCGGTGTGATTGATACATTATTTTCTTCCTCGTTGTTTAAGTACTTGTTGCCAGTACGGATGATTCTGATGCATTATTACTTCCTTAGGCCTACTCATACCTTGTAGTTTACGTTCGCCTTTGACATGGTCCATGTATAATCCTAGTTCACTGTTAATAAATGGATGACCAGCAAGCCCCTTGTCGTCCCAACTGGGATTCAAGTTAAAAAATCTATTGTTGGCCTGATATTGTTTACGGACTACATCCCATATGTAACTATCGTGCCATTCTTTTTCTTTAAAAATATCATCGGTGTTGTACATACCCACAAATTTTCTAATAAAATTTCTAGTTTCTGGATGATCTAAATTGTAGCCTACCCATCCACATTCCGAATGATATTTGTCACCACGTCCCAGATAGCTGATCATGGCATCACCGGGGCATACCGTAGACAGCCATTCAATGGGCACAGGGCTGTGGGTATGGCTGTCAGCATCTATCCAAATCATGTAGCCGCCACTTAACTCTTTTTCGCAAAGAGCAACACTAAACACTTTGTATGAAAATCTTACAGCATTCCAACGGAAAGATTTTTTAGGATTCCATACTTCTGGTGGTCCGTCGAGACCGTGTGCTTTGGGATTATTTCTATGGCGTTCAACAAACGCACGAAGACCCGGACTAACCGCCAACAAATCGTGTACTCGAGTGTTTGATCTGCGGACAACCGGTTTACAATTTTCAGCACAAACGATCAAATCAATTTCTGCTGGCCAATTAGCTTCAAAAGTATCGATCATCCGCTGGCCGTATTGTTTTAGACCCTCGGCATTAAAAGAGGTAATTACAGTATATTTCATGTTGAATATTTAGTGATCAAATCAGTGGCCTACTTTCCTTTGCAATGTGCTCAAAACAGCACTCCTGTCATGACGGCCATGCTGAATAGCCTACGTAGTGCCGGAATAACTGCTAGAGAAAACAGCCAGGATGCTGATGCCGCAATTATATGGTCAGTTCTGTGGTCAGGACGCATGGCGCCAAACAAACAAGTTTATGAGCATTATCGAGCACAGGGCAAACCAGTTATCGTTGTTGATGTTGGTGCATTGTATCGTGGTGAAACCTGGAAGATAGCCATTAACCATATTAATCGATTAGGCTACTATGGGCATACTGAAAACTTAAACATGGACCGTCCTCGTAAGTTGGGTATAAGTCTGGCGATTAATTTTAGTCGGAATCCTGCTATATTAATTGCCGCCCAACACCGACATAGTTTACAGTTGGCCAACCAAAATCATGAAGCGTGGGTTATGGAACAAGTTGCCGCAATCAGACAAGTGAGCGATCGTCCTATTGTAATCCGTCCGCATCCAAGAAGCACACTTCAAATTGATGATTTAGACAAAACAATCACAGTTGAACGTCCACAGAAAATAGCCGACACATATGACAGCTACAATATGCATTTTGATTATCATGCTGTGGTAAACTATTGTTCGGGTGCTGGCATACAAGCGGCCATATCAGGAACCAGGCCCGTTGTTGGTGTTTATAGTTTGGCCAGTCCAGTGTCGGTAGCTATCAAGGACTTGGATCAACCATACGACACAGATAGAGATCAGTGGTTGGTGGAAATTTGCCATACCGAATACACAGTAAAAGAAATAGAACAAGGCCTATGGCTCCAACGACTAAGCTCCCACCTATAA
>Ga0209401_1001410_pt1 | contig 15939 bp, 13 predicted proteins | sample M_140807_MF_Meta_FD_187318 | JGI IMG/M metagenome (GOLD analysis project Ga0209401, IMG submission 187318) | Freshwater microbial communities from Lake Montjoie, Canada to study carbon cycling - M_140807_MF_MetaG (SPAdes) (version 2) | ecosystem: Environmental > Aquatic > Freshwater > Lake...
CGGGAATTTCTCCGCACTGGCCTTTTGGGCGGTTCTTTGTCCTGGACGTTGCCAGCCTTTCTTAGCCGCACGATGCAGACTCTCCACGCCCAGGCAGATGGGGCTTTGATTCAAGGGGTGACGGGTCGGGACGGAAATATTCTCGTGGTTCTCCAGTTGGCGGGGGGAAATGATGGCCTCAATACCGTCATCCCGATGGGGAATGACGAATACCGAAAAGCTCGCCCATCCCTCGGGCTGACCGATTCCTCAATTTTGCGGATCGATCCCGCGACTGGACTTCACCCTTCCCTTTCCGGCTTGGCGTCGGCTTATCAGGACGGCCATCTGGCTATTGTTCAAGGTGTTGGCTATCCCAATCCGAATCGCTCTCATTTTCGGTCCACGGAAATATGGGCTACGGCCGTTGATTCTGACAAATCTTCCACGACAGGTTGGATTGGAAGATATTTTGATAACGCCTGCTCGGGTTGCGATGCCTCAGTCGGAATCGCCGCAGCCTCCCAATTGCCCCAATCCTTCGCAGCGGCAACTCCCAAAGGAGTCCTTTATCAGGGAGGCGGTGGCACCAAAAAGAAAACCTCGAAAAAGAAAGGTTCCAACCTGTCCGATTCCGATGCCTCGATGATGACCATGGAAGAGGATGATGCGGGCGAAGCGGGCGGATCCATCGGCATGCTCAACGGCCCAGGCAATTTGGGAAAAATGTCAGCGCTAGATTTCTTAGAACGTACCGAAATGGATGCAAAAGTCAGTCAACAGGAAATCGCCAAAGCCTCGGCCAAGGCAAAAAACTCCGTCCCCTATCCCGGTTCTCGCCTCGGCCAAAACTTTGCCATGGTTTCCCGTCTCATTGCCGGTGGAATGCCCACTCGGATCTACTATTTGTCTTTGGGCGGATTCGATACCCATACCCAACAGGCCGTAGCTCACGAACGGCTACTAAAAGAAATGGGAGATGCGGTTTCCGCCTTTTTGGCTGACCTGAAAGCCCAAGGAAATCTGGGAAGAGTCACGCTGATGACCTTTAGTGAGTTTGGCCGACGAGTGAAGGAAAATGCCAGCGGTGGCACAGATCATGGAGCCGCTGCCCCTCTCTTTCTCGCCGGTGGCGGAGTGAAGGCGGGATTGCTTGGCCAGATGCCCTCCCTCGCTCCCAAGGACCTTTTCGACGGGGACGTGAAGTACAACACCGACTTCCGATCCGTATACGCAACAGTTTTAGAAAAGCATTTGGGGGTCAAATCCGAACCGATCCTAAAAAAGTCGTTCCCGCTGATTCATGCCTACGGATAAATAAAAACCCCCGATGGGTTTGCCACCGGGGGTTTTGTCCGACTTTCGTCGTTCAAACTTCTTAGACGTCGTAGTACATGAAAAACTCATACGGATGGGGCCGTAGCCGCAGCGCGTCGTAGTCCTTCACCCGCATTTCGACAATCGTATCAACCATATCCTTGGTGAAGACGTCTCCCTTGAGCAGGAACTCGTGATCCTTCTCGAGGGCCTGTGCCGCGCCGAGAAGTGAATCCGGAGCGCTCGGAACCTTGGCAAGCTCCTTGGGCGGGAGCTCATAGAGGTTCTTGTCCAGGGGGTCGCCAGGATGGATCTTGTTTTGAATACCATCCAAGCCCGCCAGCAACTGCGCCGCGCAGGCGAGATAAGGATTGGCCGCAGGATCCGGAGTACGGAACTCGATTCGGACAGCTTTCGGATTCGACGAGTAGGTCGGAATCCGAATTGCCGCGCTACGATTTCTCGCACTGTAGGCAAAGTTAACAGGCGCCTCGTACCCTGGAACCAGCCGCTTGAAGCTGTTGGTCGTCGGGTTGGTGATCGCAGTCAATGCCCGTGCGTGCTTGATAATTCCCCCGATGTAGTAGAGAGCGAGTTCGCTCAAGTTGGCGTACCCCTTTCCTGCAAAGAGCGGCTTGCCGTCTTTCCAGATACTTTGGTGGCAGTGCATCCCTGAGCCGTTGTCCCCGAAGAGAGGCTTGGGCATAAAGGTGGCCGTCTTGCCGTGGCGCCGTGCGACATTGCGAACCACATACTTGTAGAGGTTCATTTTATCGCCCGTGCGAACAAGCGTGTCGAAACGGATGTCGATTTCAGCTTGGCCCGCAGTCGCTACTTCGTGGTGCTGTCGCTCAATCTGTACTCCAAGATCTTCCAGCATCAGGGTGATTTCGTTGCGAATATCCTGCTGAGTATCGGCAGGGGGCACTGGGAAGTAACCCTCCTTGTGGCGGATCTTGTATCCAGTGTTCGGCATTTCTTCGCGACCGCTGTTGAAGATGCCCTCGGCTGAATCTACTTGGTAGAATGCTCCGCGAGATGAAGAGTCATAGCGAACATCATCAAAGATGAAGAATTCGGCTTCTGGTCCGAAGAAGGCGGTATCTCCAATCTTAGTGCTCTGAAGATATTTTTCGGCACGCAGGGCGATACTGCGAGGATCCCGCTCGTAGGTCTGCATCGTGATCGGATCAATGACGGTACAAACAAGACTGAGCGTTGGTTCCGCGTTGAACGGATCGATCATGGCTGTCGCTGGATCGGGAAGAACTAACATGTCGGACGAGTTGATCGACTTCCACCCGCGGATGGAGGAGCCGTCAAAGCCCAGCCCTTCCTTGAAGGTCGACTCCTCGAGTTCAGCTAGCGTAGTGGTGAAGTGCTGCCACGTTCCGGGGATATCACAGAATTTATAGTCCACTAGGCGGCAATTGTTGGCTTTCGCGAAGGCCAAGACCTCTTTGCCCGATTTTGCGTTTAGATGTTTTTCAGTCATTGTTATTGCTCCTTTATTGGTTGGTCGAGATTTGCCTTCAGGCATTTCAGACCGCCTTTTCTCCCTTATCCTCCGTGCGGATGCGGATCACCTCATCCAACGGGAGGACAAAAATTTTACCATCCCCGATTTTTCCCGTCTTCGCGGCTTTGAGAATCGCCGTGATCGCTTTTTGAACGGAAGCCTCAGGCAGGACGATTTCCAACTTTACCTTGGGAAGGAAGTCCACGGTGTATTCGCTTCCGCGGTAAATTTCGGTATGCCCTTTTTGACGGCCGAACCCTTTGACTTCGGTGGCTGTCATGCCCTCGATCCCTGCCTCGGTCAAAGCTTCCTTTACCTCTTCAAGCTTGAAGGGCTTGATAATCGCTTCGATTTTTTTCAGTGCCATAATTTATAGTTCTTTCTTGGTTATCCCAACGTGAGGCAAGCCCACGGGAGAAGGATTGTCATACCTCCCCACCGTGGGCCTCGTCACGCCCGAAATCTACCCGTTAGATCGCTTTCGCGCCCTTGTCCTCAGTACGGATGCGTATTGCTTCATCCACAGGAAGAACAAAGATCTTTCCGTCACCGATTTTGCCTGTTTTCGCCGCCTTGATGATGGCGGCCGAGGCTTTCTCAACGGAGGAGGACTCCAAAACGATCTCCAGCTTAACCTTGGGCAGAAAATCCACCGTGTATTCGCTGCCTCGGTAGATTTCGGTGTGGCCCTTTTGGCGGCCAAACCCTTTTACCTCGGTTACGGTCATCCCCTCGACGCCGGCTTCATGAAGGGCTTCCTTCACTTCCTCCAGCTTGAAGGGTTTGATAATTGCTTCGATTTTTTTCAGAGCCATAAGAGTTGTCTTCTTTCTAGGTTAAACCCCGGATTAGTAAATGTAGCCCTTTTCTTCGTGATCGCTGACGTCCAAGCCTTCCCGCTCTGCTTCCGCGCCAGGACGCAGCCCCATCAGAGCCTTAATGACAATGGCAATGACCGTGGTGCCCACGATGGAAAGAACGAGAGTAACCGCCATCGCTTTGCACTGTTCGGCCAGCAGGGTTTTGCCAACAATCTCCTTTAGATTCAGGTTAAGGTTCGCATTCACATCGGCCGTTGCGAGAATGCCCGTCAAGAATGCGCCGAGAGTTCCCCCCACAGCGTGTACCCCAAAGGTGTCGAGCGCGTCATCGTAACCGAACCATCTTTTCACGCGTGTGCAGAAGAACCAGGGAACCAGTCCCGCGGCGACCCCGATGATAATCGATCCAGAGGCATCGATGAACCCGGTAGCGGGAGTCACCACGACCAGACCTGCAACCGCCCCCGAGCAGAAGCCGAGAACACTCGCCTTCCCCTTGTCGAAATATTCCGCCACCGCCCAGACGAATGCGGCCACACCGGTCGCCAAAGTGGTGGTCATGAAGGCATTCGCAGCCACGCCGTCCGCTGCCACGGCCGATCCTGCGTTAAATCCGTACCAGCCGACCCAGAGCATTCCCGTGCCTACCATACAAAGCACCATGCTGTGCGGGGGCATCTGCTCTTTGCCGAAGCCCAAGCGTTTGCCTAGGATCATACAGAGAATCAGAGCTGACCATCCGGAGGACATGTGAACCACGGTTCCGCCTGCAAAGTCGACCGCTTTGATCGCTGCGCCAGCGTTCCAAACTCCGTTCATTAATCCGTTAATGCCCCAAACCATATGGGCGAGAGGGAAGTAGACGATGAACATCCACGCGCCGACAAAAAGAAGGAGGGCGGAGAATTTAATTCTTTCCGCGATCGCCCCGATGATCAGTGCGGGAGTGATGATGGCAAACATCATCTGGTACATGCTGAAAACATTCTGGGAAACCCAGTAGGCGTAATCGGTGTTCGGAGCCGATGTCACTCCCTTCAGGAAGGAGAACTCCAGCCCGCCAAGGATCGGGCTGTTAAAGCCCTTTCCAAAAACCAGACTGTATCCCACCGCCCACCAGAGGATGGTGACCAGCCCGGTAATTCCCAGGCATTGGGCCAAGATGGATAGAACGTTTTTTGAACGAACAAGCCCGCCGTAAAAAAGCGCCAGCCCAGGGAGGGTCATGAACAGCACGAGGGCGGCCGAAGTCATCAACCAGGCGTTATGCCCGGGTCCCGCCACACCCACCGCAGCTGTTGTCAACCCTTCAGGGATATTCCCTTTTTCGTCTTTGAGTGGAGCGGTGGGATCTCCGTTTCCGAGATAGGCCTCGAGACCCGCCACCCTTTGCTCCAAGGTCGGCGCCGGAGCGTCCGCACGAACTCCCGCAAGCGACATCCAGAATACCGACAGCACCACTAGGGGGCGCCATCCCAACACGTTTTGTATCGTCATACTTCCATCTCCTTTTTTTGGCCTGGTTTCTATCGTCCTAAGGACGGACCTCTGAAGCAGACTCCCCCCAAGAGATCACCTCTTATAAAGCAGATGGCGTGCCAAAAGACTTGGCTCATTCAAAAAAATGCAACCCGTTGATGGATAGCGGCCTGAAATGTGATGATTTTTAGAGCCTTCGCCCCCGCCTACCCGTAGGTGGCTATTTTTCGCCTTAACTCAATTAAACAAACTAGTAGATGTAGCCTTTTTCCTCGTGATCGCTGACATCCAAACCTTCGCGCTCCGCCTCCGTTGAGGGTCTCAATCCCATGATAAATTTGACGCCCCAAGCCACAACTGCGGTGCCAACAACCGAAATCAAAAGAGTCACGACAATGGCCTTCGACTGCTCGATCAGAAGAGCCCTGCCGATCGTTTCCTTGAGATGAAGGTGGAGGTTGGGATTCACCTCTGCCGTTGCAAAAATTCCGGTCAGGAAAGAGCCGATCGTCCCCCCAACCGCATGAACCCCGAACACGTCCAAGGTGTCGTCATAACGAAACCACCGCTTCACCCGGGTGCAGAAAAACCACGGAACGAGTCCTCCTGCCAAGCCGAGTAGAACCGCCCCGGTTGCATCCACAAAACCTGCCGCCGGGGTGATCGTGACCAGACCTGCCACTGCGCCCGAACAGAAGCCGAGAACGCTCGCCTTCCCCTTGTCGAAATATTCGGCCACCGCCCAGACAAACGATGCCACGCTGGCCGCCAAGGTGGTGGTGAGAAAAGCATTGGCCGCAACCCCATCCGCCGCCAGCGCGGACCCGGCGTTAAATCCGTACCACCCGACCCAAAGCATTCCCGTGCCCACCATACAGAGCACCATGCTGTGCGGAGGCATGGCCTCCTTATTCCATCCAATCCGTTTCCCAAGAATGATACAGGCGGTCAAAGCAGACCATCCCGAAGCCATTTCCACCACGAAGCCGCCGGCAAAATCGATCGCCCGAATCCCCGCCGCGGAATTCCACACCCCATTCATCCACCCAGTGCTGCCCCACACCATGTGTGCCAGGGGAAAGTAGACAACGAACATCCACGCACCGGTGAAAAAAAGAACGGCTGAAAACTTCATCCTCTCTGCCACAGCACCAATCAGCACCACGGGCGTGATAATCGCGAACATCAGCTGGTACATGCTGAAAACGTTTTGCGATACCCAGTAGGCATAATCGGTGTTGGGGGCCGACGTTACGCCCCGAAGAAACGTGAACTCTAACCCGCCCAGAAAAGGGCTTTGGAAGCTTTTCCCGAAAACGAGACTATACCCCGCCGCCCACCAGAGAATCGTTACCAATCCGGTGATTCCCAAACATTGGGCCATGATCGAAAGAACGTTTTTAGAACGAACCAAGCCTCCATAGAAAAGGGCGAGTCCGGGAAGGGTCATAAAAAGAACCAGCGCCGCCGAAATCATCATCCACGCGTTGTGGCCCGGACCCGCCACGCCGACGGAGGCGGTGGTGGGTTGCTGCTCAGGATTTCCCGAGTTTGATTTCAGGGTAGCGGCCGGATCGCCATTCGTCAGGTATGCCTCGAGACCCGCCACCCTTTGCTCGAGCGTGGGAGCGGGAACTCCCGCGCAGACGACATTCGAAAAAGGAATAGAGAGTCCGACTGCCAGGACCCCTGCCCAAATCCACGATTTCACTCCCACGACCCTATGGCTGGCGGTTTAGGCTTGTTCGGGTGCGGCCGTCGCTGCCTCGCCTTCGCCTACCGCGAAGCGCGTGAACCGACGGACAACAATATTTTCACCGAGCTCGCCAATTTTGGAGGAGATGATGTCTTTCATGGTCAAATTGGCGTCCTTAACGAAAGCCTGCTCCATCAAACAAACGGTGCTGTAGTATTTTTCCACTTTGCCCGCGACGATTTTCTCAACGACGGCCTCGGGCTTGCCCTTGATCTGGGCCGCTGCCACTTCCCTTTCGTCCTTTAAAGCCTTTTCGGGAACTTCTTCTCGGCTCACATAAATCGGGCTGGCAGCCGCGATTTGGAGGGTGATGTCTTTGACCAGTTCACGGAAGTGCTCATTCTTGGCAACGAAATCCGTCTCGCAATTAACCTCGACCAGTACCCCTACTTTTCCCCCCAAGTGGATGTAGGATGCGATGACGCCCTCACGAGTTTCCCGGCCGGCTTTTTTGCCCGCAGCCAGGTTGAACTTTTTGCGGAGAATTTTTTCTGCCTCCTCCGGATTCCCGTTCGCCTCGGTTAAGGCTTTTTTACAATCCATCATCCCTGCGTGGGTACGGTCGCGCAGGTCTTTTACAATTTTGGGATCAATCGTTGCTGCAGTAGTCATGGGGTAAATCCTTTCAAGACGCTCTTAGGCAGTGAGAGCGGCTTCCTTGCCTTTCGAGGTGCGCTCTTTTTTCTTTTTATCAGTTTTCTCGGGTGCTTCTGCTTTGTCGGCAGGAGCCTGTGAGTGCGATGGCCCACGGCGACGTCCTTCTTCGATGGCCTCCGCCATCGGCTCCATCACGGCGCGAATCGAGCGGATGGCGTCGTCGTTGCACGGAACGGCGATGTCGGCATCGTCAGGGTCGGCATTGGTATCGGCAAGCGCGATGACGGGGATCCGCAAGCGACGCGCTTCTTTGACCGCAATTTCCTCCCTGGGCATATCGACCACAATCATTGCGGCTGGAATCTTATCCATTTCCAAAATTCCTGCGAGATTTCGGCCCAGCTTGGCTTTCTCCCGGCGGAGTGCGGCTGATTCTTTCTTGGGCAGAAGATCCATCGCGCCCGATGTTTCTTTGCTCTCAATACTTTTCAGTTTTCCCACGCTACGACGAATCGTTGCCAGGTTGGTCAAGGTCCCGCCCAACCAGCGACCCGTGACGTAGTGCGACTTGGTTCTCTCGGCCAACTCCTTGACCACCTCTTGAGCTGGTTTTTTTGTCCCCACGAACAGGATATGCCCACCCTTGGCTGCAGCTTCGCGCAGAAAGTCGGCGGCTTTTCGAACCTGCTCGGCCGTGCGAGAAAGATCGATGATATAGATTCCATTGCGTGGGCCGAAGATGAACTCCTTCATCTTGGGATTCCACTTATCGGTGCGATGTCCAAAGTGAACCCCTGCTTCAAGCAGTCGTTTCACCTCTGATTCTGTTGCGAGCATAGTCGTATTTCCTGTCCGTATATGACCCCGACTTGTCGGAGCTTCCCTTTCTAGGGAATAGGGTTTCAGTTTCGTTGTCCGCGATAGCGAACGTTGAATCCAGGCTTCGATATAACTTTCAAAAAGAAAATTAGATCAAAGCCTTTTAAACATATAGAGTTCTTGCGCAAAGCCAAGCCTCGCGTTGGCGTGTTTCCTGACGCAGGGTCAGTTGTAGCACTACACGTTGGCCAAGTTAGGGATTGCTCCGTTGGCTAATTTTTACATAAAATCGTTGACATAATATTTTAAGTTGTTATGAACAAAAGTGATGCGAGCAATTTTACCTGTTTCTGCTGCTCTTGTGGTGGTTTTTGGCCTATCACAAGCCGTTGGGGTAGAGTCGGTTAAGTCGGATGTTGCGAAACAGAAGCCCCCTGAGGTGTCCCCCTCGGCTTCTTATCCCGTGAAGCGGAATATTGTTACGACTTACTTTTGGATTGGCCAAGGAGGAACCAGCATAAGTTCTACGCAAAACATCATGAGCGCGTGGGATCAGTTTTGGAAAAAGAACTTCGGTGGTATTGATGCTCCAGAGGACAGGAAAGACGCCAAAAAGTTTCGGGAAGCCAGCCTCCCAGAAAAATTTGCTCCTACTCTGAACCCTTTTTACGTTGCCCTTCCCTTTAACGACATCGCTTTTCCAAAGAAATCTCGAGAATACGTTCCGTGGTGGAGCGAGGCGGACTTTCAAAAGGATCGACTTGAGTCCCAGTGCAAGGGCCGGTGGGTCATGATCAAATTTCATAACAAGGTGTGTTTTGCGCAGTGGGAAGATGTCGGTCCTCTTCGCTATGATCACGCGGAGTACGTCTTCGGCGAAGAGCGCCCGACCCGCTACTCGCGAGCCGGATTGGATGTTTCCCCTGCTGTCAGGGATTACCTAGGACTTAGCGGACTGGATAAAACGGACTGGAAGTTCGTAGAGGATGATCAGGTGCCTTATGGCCCTTGGATCGAGTACGGCGAGCAGGCAATTCTTTACAGCGCAATTAAAAGTCAGACCGCAAAAAAGATCCGTAAAAGTCTCTAATTCACCTCGGCAAGAGGCTTCTTGCCCGCCCCTATTTTCGCATCGCCCACACTGCCAGGGCGGAGATATCCGATGGATTTACTCCTGAAATTCTCGCTGCCTGACCAAAGGTTCTCGGCCTAACTTCCTTTAACTTCGCGCGAGCCTCTTTTTTCAACCCTACCACACTCTCGTAATCGAAGTTCTCGGGGATATTTTTCCCCTCCATCTCTTTCAAGGTTGCAATCCGATCGATATCGCGGGCGACGTAGCCCGAATATTTCACATCTGCTTCAACTGCCTCCGCAATCTCCCCAGGCATGCGTTGAAACTCCTCGGGTAGGTTGTTCCATGATATCTCGGGTCGACGCAGCCAATCCTCCAAAGTTTTACCCTCTCGTCGAGATGCGGTTAACTTGACGCGACACGAATCAATTTGGGCTCTTCTCTCTTTCGTTCGCCGAACCCGCTCGGCGGATGCCAACCCCAACTCCCCCGCCCTTTCGGTCAGTCGCAAATCGGCATTATCTTGGCGCAGAAGCAGACGATACTCTGCGCGAGAGGTGAACATGCGATACGGCTCTCGAGTTCCCTTTGTGACTAGATCGTCGACCATCACTCCTATATATGACTCGTGCCGACCAAGCTTCCACGGCTCAGCCCCTCGTGATGCCAAGGCCGCGTTTACTCCCGCCAAAATCCCCTGCCCCGCCGCTTCCTCGTAGCCGGAGGTTCCATTTAGCTGCCCCGCAAAGTAAAGCCCTCGGACCAATTTCGTTTCCAAGCTTGGCCAGAGCTGAGTTGGTGGACAGAAATCGTATTCAACCGCATATCCCGGCCTCAAAAACTCAGCCGCCCCAAGGCCTGGTATCGAGTGAATCATCTCCACCTGAACATCAAATGGAAGACTCGTTGAACATCCGTTCACGTAGAACTCGTTTGTATGCCTCCCCTCGGGCTCTAAAAATATCTGGTGCCTCTCCTTGTCTGGGAACTTAACAATCTTGTCCTCTATAGATGGACAGTATCTTGGCCCAACTCCTTGAATAACACCGCAATATAAAGGAGATCTAGATAGGTTTTTGCGTATTATCTGGGCTGTTATGTCGCTCGTGTAGGTAATCCAGCATGGAATTTGTTCCACGTGGAACAGACCGTCCCTCCAGTGGTTGAGGCTGAAAGTGTGATCCTCTCGGTGCTCGATCGAGTCGACCATAAAGCTGAAGTTTGGTGGCGGATTGTCGCCGTTCTGTGGCTCAAGTTTTGAGAAGTCGATGCTCCGCTTATTGAGTCTTGGAGGGGTGCCTGTTTTTAGTCTCTCGACCTGGAATCCTAGTTTTCTGAGCTCATCTGAAAATCCGCTTGAGCCGTCGCCCATTCTGCCGCCGGCAACGTTTCGATCTCCAACATGCATTAAAGCCTTTAAGAATGTTCCTGTGGTCAAAACGATCTTCTTGGCGTTAAGGCGAACCCCTAGGTTGGTGACTACGGCCCTAACCGCGCCATCTTCGACGATTAGCTGAGCAATCTGACCCTGCTTAAGGTCTAGGTGCGGCTGATTTTCAAGAGCGAACTTCATTCTGAACTGATAGGCTTTCTTGTCGCACTGCGCTCGGGGGCCTCTAACGCTTGGCCCTTTGCTTGAATTTAGCATGCGCATCTGAATTGCTGTGGCATCGGTATTGATACCCATTTCACCACCGAGCGCATCGATTTCCCGAACGATGTGGCCCTTTGCCAGGCCGCCGATGGCTGGGTTGCAACTCATCTGGCCGACGGTATCGAGATTCATCGTCAGAAGAAGCGTCTCACATCCCATTCGAGCGGAGGCGAGAGCGGCCTCTATCCCAGCATGGCCAGCCCCAATCACGATTACATCGTAATTCTTGGGGAAGACAAAATAGGATGGAGAGCCCATAAAGGGTTTGCTAGATAGCGGGCGAGGGGAGGCGATCGGTAAAAATAGTCTTTGCCGGCGGGAGGCGGCCAGGGTGCTTTGCCTCCGAGTTCGGCAGCCCAACGGGCAAAACAAGAGCTATAGCTATATTTTTATCTCCTTCTACGCCAATAATTTCCTTTACTTTAGACTCATCCCATCCGTTAATATAGCAGGTGGAGTAGCCTTTTGATTGTGCGGCGAGGGCCAGGGTGGTTGCCATAATCATCGCATCTTTAATCGCATATTCGCGCTCCCTTTCGGCCAAGCCTTTCTGGAAGCCTGGGGCGTTATCGCGAATCCAATCCGCAAATTTTTGGGGCCAAGCTCCCGAGGAGACTCCTGTACCAAGAATCTCGTCCATATGTTTTTCCCAGCCTCGAATTGAAACGGAGAAAACAAATGTGACTGGGGCTTCGAGAATCTGTTTTTGCCCCCAAGCCGCCGCGGAAAGAGCCTCTTTCTGGGCCATAGAGCGAATCATAACAACTCGGGTGGGCTGAAAGTTCCACGACGAGGGAGCATCCTGCATCAAGGAGAGAAGCTCCTGCAGCACGCCCTCCGGGATCGGGTCGTTCTTAAAAGATTTTATACTACGCCGGGCACGGATCGATTCAGCGGTTGTAAGATCGGATTTGTTCATTACGAAACAGTATCTGAAAAGACCCAAAAATGAAAGCAGGGGCGGGTCTGCCCCTTGGAGGGCAAGCCAAGGGTTACCGTGCCGTGAAAAGCTCTTCGATCGTGTGGAGATCCGCGTGTTCGGACTGAATAGACCAGAGCTTGGCGTAAAGACCGCCCGAACGAATCAAGGACTCATGATTTCCAAGCTCAAGGATTCGCCCTGACTCTACGACTGCAATTTTGTCCGCCTTGCGAACGGTCGAAAGCCTATGAGCAACGACAATACTCGTTCTGCCAGCGAGAAGATGATCTAAAGCCATCTGAATCTGCTTTTCGGTCGCTGTATCAACGCTGGCCGTAGCCTCATCGAGAATGAGCACGGGCGGGTCCTTAAGCAAAGCACGTGCAATGGAGAGCCGTTGGCGTTCCCCTGCGCTCAGTCGAACCCCGCGCTCGCCGACTTTCGAATTCCACCCATCTGCCAAAGCTTGGACAAATTCTTGGGCGCAGGCGGCACGCAAAACCTTTTCAATTTCAACATCCGTAGCATCGGGTTTTCCCAACTCTAGGTTTTCACGAATCGTTGCCTGGAACAAAAAGGGCTCCTGAGTAACAACTCCAACCTCGCGACGTAAATCCTTCAGGGAAATTTGGGGCAGGGGGACTCCGTCCAGCAGAACCTCTCCGCTCGTCGGATCGTGAAACCGGGCAACAAGTGTGGCGAGCGTAGTTTTACCGGCTCCTGTTGGCCCGACGAGGGCGAGGGAAGTGCCAGCGGGAATTTGGAGATCGATGCCGTGCAAAACCTCTCTGCCCGTTCGGTAGGAGAAATGAATATTTTTGAAAATGACCTCCCGAGCCGAACCTTTACGAGAAGGCAACGTGCGTAATGGGGAAGTGGCAATGCGACCGGGTTCTGGCTCTGCGTCTAAAATTGCAAATACTCGTTCCCCGGCGGCTCGTCCCGCTTGAATCAGCTGATTCAAGCTGTGAAGCCTGCTCACTGGTTCGTAGAACATTCCCACATAAAGCAAAAAGGCCACGAGCTCTCCGACTGCCATTTTCCCGTCGAGAACCGACCTTCCTCCAACCCACAGAACGAGACATGTTCCTGCCGCGGCAAACCATGCCATGGAGGGCGAGTAAAACGCCCAAGCCTTCATAATCCCCAAAGAGGCGGTGCGAACGTCTTGTGCAACTTTTTCAAAGCGGTTCGCTCCTTCTTCAAGCCAACCATACGTTTTGATCTGCCTCATGCCCTGAAGGTGATCCATTAATAGAGAGTTCATGGCCGAGGAGGCTTTTCGTTGGACTCGGTAGCGAGGATGCGCGGTGAGGGTGTAGTACAATGCGCCCGCGGCGAGAAAGGGGATAGGCGCCAAAGACCAGGCGGCGAGAAGGGGATCGATTCGAAAAAGAATGATTCCGACGCCGAAAAGCTGAAGGAGGGCGATCAGGCCTTGTTCGATTCCATCGATCAACATTCGCTCCATGTTCATCACGTCCTCACTGACGCGGGTCAGCAGATCTCCGCTGGAACGATGATCGTACCAAGAAGTGGAAAGGCGCTGAAAGGCGGAGTAAAGATCCCGTCGAAGATCGAGAATCACTTTCTGCTCAAAAAGATTGTTGAGGAGGATTCGGAGGGCATTTAGCCCGTCGCGGCCGAGAAAAACGAGGAGGAGAAGTCCGACCAACCAGGGAAGCCTATCTCCTTGTCCCTTGGCGATGACGTCATCAATCAGAACTCCCGTAAGGCGGGGATACACAAGCCCCAGCATGGTTGAAACAAGGGCCGCAGCTACCGTCCCAATGGCATATCCAGGATATTTACGAAGGTAGGCGGCAATACGCAGGGCAGTGGACATGGGTCGAGAGAGTAGCCCGATCCAATCGGGTAGCCAATGCGGGAGGAAACTAGGCCGCCTGGGCGAGGCCTAAAGTTTTCAAAAGGGCGCGATCGTCCGACTCCTCGGGGTTGGGTGCAGTCAGGAGTTTGTCCCCAAAAAAGATGGAGTTTGCTCCTGCGTAGAAACAGAGCGCTTGGGCTTCGCGAGTCAGAACTGTGCGACCCGCACTTAGTCTGATTCGAGCCCGAGGAAGGGCAATGCGGGTCGTAGCGATGAGTCGGACCAGTTCGAACACATCAACGGGTTTTTGGTCTGCAAGTGGAGTGCCCTCCTGGGGCATGAGACAGTTGATCGGCACGCTTTCAGGAGAGGGGTCAAAACCACATAGAACTTCGAGCATTTTGAGGCGGTCGTCCTCCGTCTCTCCCATCCCAAGAATAGCTCCACAGCAAACTGCCATTCCCGCTTTTTGCACGGAGCGAATTGTCCTTAGACGATCTTCAAAAGAGTGGGTTGTAACGATGTTGCGATAGTGGTCAGGGGAGGTGTCGAGGTTGTGATTGTAGGCGGTCACTCCGGCATCTTTGAGTTGGCGGGCCGCTGTATCAGTGAGTTGGCCCAATGTGACACAAACTTCCATGCCGAGCTGTTTCACGTCCCGCACAATATTGAGAACCGACTCGAACTTGGCCTCGCCTTCGCGGACGCCCTTCCAGGCAGCCCCCATGCAGAAACGCCCAGCGCCTGCAGCTTTGGCCTCGCGCGCTTCCGCCAGAACCGCATCACGCTCCATGAGAGGCTGGGCTTTTACCCCTGTTGTGTAGCGCGCACTTTGGGCGCAGTAACCGCAGTCCTCACTACAACCCCCCGTTTTGATGCTCAGCAGGCGACATAGTTGAACCCCTTCCTTTTCGGCCCAATGCTCTCGATGAACCTTGCGAGAGTTATCCAAAAGAGTGAAAAGAGGCTGACGATAGGTTGGGGAAAGCTGGGAAAAGAGTTTGGGGGTATTTTTGCCAAGAGAAGCCATCCCGTGAAGGTGGCGAAAAGCTAGGGGAAGGTCAAAAACTGATTGCGTATAGAGGGAGTGGGAGGAGAATTATCAAATGACAAAACAGATTAAATTCACACTACTTCTTGTGGCATTACTCGGGCTTCATGCTCCGTTGTCGGTCCGTGCGGACTACTTTGGCAAACTCGAGCCGCGACTCATTCAGGTAACCAACGGGAAAAAGAGTGACTATAAAAAACCCGCCACCAGTCCAAAGTACGTCGCCATTTACTATTCCGCGCACTGGTGTCCCCCCTGCCGGGCTTTCACCCCAAAACTTGTGGAGTGGTATAAAGAATTCAAGCCGAAGCATGCGGATTTTGAGTTGGTCTTTGCAAGTAGCGATAAATCAGAAGAGGCTCAGATCGAATACATGACAGAAACGGGCATGCCGTGGCCTGCGATGAAATTTGGAACCAGCAAAGGCCCGGAGGTTGGAAAGTATGCAGCAAGTGGGATCCCTTATTTGGTTTTGATCGACCAGAATGGCAAGGACCTAACAGGGCAAAAAGATAACGAGTGGCAACATCCTCAAGGAGTTCTTCCCAAGATTGAAGAGATTGTTGGAAGCAAAAAGTAGTGCTGCGCATTTTCTCCACATGCCTTTTGCTGTCATTAACGGGTGCCGCTTGGGCAGAGAGCTATTCTGATTACGTGGCCCGTCATAAGCGGGTCCAGAAGATGGTCAATCCGATGAATGTGCCTGTCGCGAATGCGCTGAATGACCAGTGGGATGCAAACCCACAATACGCCAACCCAAACAACCGAGTTTCGACTCCTGGGCCTAAAAAATTCTATATTAAGTCATCCCGGGACGATCAGGGGCGGGTGACCTGCATTCCAAGACCTAGATAGCTCCCCACGGGGGTAAACCTCCCGAATCGCTGAAGGCCGTGGCAAAGCTTGGTCATCCGGCGAATTCTTTCTGCCTGAGGACGGCGGGTTAGCCAACGAGGCATTTCAGGCTCGGGCAAGGCAGAAAGTTCCCAGGGGTGAAAATAGAGACAAAGAAGTCCGTCATGCTGGAGAACTTGCGCACACAAAGCCAAGTAGATGGGCAAAGGCAAAATATGGAAACTGGCCCAAAACAGGGGAAAGCGGATTCCTGGCAACACCGCGGCA
>Ga0209401_1001411_pt1 | contig 15934 bp, 16 predicted proteins | sample M_140807_MF_Meta_FD_187318 | JGI IMG/M metagenome (GOLD analysis project Ga0209401, IMG submission 187318) | Freshwater microbial communities from Lake Montjoie, Canada to study carbon cycling - M_140807_MF_MetaG (SPAdes) (version 2) | ecosystem: Environmental > Aquatic > Freshwater > Lake...
AATGCGCTCTGATGGGCCACCGTCTCGTCCGACCAGGCATCGGCAAAATCAAGCTTCATGGGCAGCCCACCGAGATCGCATGGAGGATTTTGAGTTTCAGCTCCTCGTCATCGTCGAGGCCGCAGAGGATGGCCTGCATCCAATCCCCGAGGAGATCTTTTTGGATATTGCCGGCGGCAACGTGGTAGCTGATGTTTTCAGCGGCATGGATGAACCCGTTGACGCTCCGTAGGTAGCCGTTGATGAGGAGCATCTCGGCGCAGAGGACGATGGCGATCCGCTTATTGCCATCCTGGAAGCAATGAAACTTGCACGCACTGAAAAACAGGTGCGTGAGCTTGCCGTCGAACGTCGGGTAGTAGTCGTCGTTTTGGATGTTCTGGAGGACCGACTCGAGCCTCCCCAAATCATGCGTCCCGAGCAGTCCGCCGCCACTGACCTCGATCGTCTTCTCGTGGGCGGCCCTCACCTCGTCGATGGTGGGGTAGCGGTAGTTCATGCGTCCCGCTCCTTGAGCCGCCGCATCACGTCGCTCGCCTCTTCGAGCCGTGCCGCCAGATCCTTGCTCCGTTCACCAAGAAACCGCTCAAACTCATCCGGCGCCAGTGGCGACACATACTGCTGCAGCTGGAGATGGAGCGCGTCGCGGAAGGCGAGGTCGCGGCTGGCCATCTTCACGCGGGCCCGCTCGACGAGCGGCTTCCAGTGGGCCTGTGCCTCGAACGTCTTGAAGATCACATCGACCTCGAGCGGCGAGAGCTTCCGCTCCTTCGCCATCGACTCCTTCACCAGCGCATCGGCCAGGCCGCATTCGTAGGACGCGATCAGGTCGAGGATCTCCGCATAGAACGTGTCGCGGACCCGGTCCTTCTCGCTCAACTGGAGAACGCGCCGGTAATCCTTCGACTTCTCCCGGAAGATGCTGACGTAAACCTTGTCGGTGTAGACGGCGTACTTGAAGTTGCCCATGTCGACGCATTCGCGGAGGGCGTCGGTGAACTGCTTGCGATAATTTTCCTCGACGAAGGCCGCGTGGATGAAGTCTTCGTCGCGCTGGTTGATGTACTTCGTGCCACCGCCCGTGCGGGCGTTGATCGTGTCGATGACGATGTCGAGGATCGCCTTGCGGAGGAGAGCCGCCCGAGGCGATTCCGCCATCAACATGGCGAGATTGAGGAACGCCCGGAAATCGAACACAGCCAGCCGGGGAGCCCGGTTGATGATCCCGAAATCTGTTTCGGGATCATCGGCGGCTGAAATCGCTAACTTCAATGCCTGCAAGCGTTTACCGTCAATCACCTCATACCCGTTTCGGGCCAGCTCCTCGCTGTGCCGCTCGAGGTAGTTCTCCACCGTCCGGGGGGTGACTTCGAAAAACGCAGCCACCTGCTCCTTGAGCACCACCGGCTTCCCTTCGAAGGGAATCCCGCGGATTCCGGCCGCCTTCTCGATCTCCGCCAGGGCGTAGGGGTTGTTGAGGATGTTTTGCCGGTCGATCTCGGACGTCGTGAGGTCTTTGGCCATCGTGAAAAACCGCGGGGGGGATTCCCGGGGAACTGGTTTGGAACAGCGGGAACTTGCAGGCTGGGGACCACTCGATCCGCAGCCGGTATTCAGCCGACGAAGACGACGGAGCCCTGCAATATCTCCTCCGGGCGATCCGGTGGAATGAAGTCAGCGATCCGTTTTTTAGGGTTGCCGGCGATCAGTCGCCGCCGGGTTCGGGGGCGTCGTCCCCCTTCTCGTCCGGCCCGCGCCGCTTGGGGCGCCGGGCGTCGTGCCGGCGGAACACGGCCACCACGTCCTCGATCGGCACGACGTAGAGGAGATTGTCCTGCTCGAAGTCCACCGGGATCGAGTTCTTGGGATGGAACAGGACCTTGTCGTACTTCTCGATCGGGAAGTCGGCGTCGCGCTCCACCTGGAGGCTCACCTCGACGACGCGCCCCGTGATCGTGGGGATCTCCGCCTGGTCGGGGAGAACGATCCCCCCGCGCGTCTTGTGGCGGCTCTCGTCCTTGCGGATCAGCACCCGCATCCCCAGCGGCTCGACAAAATCATCCACGCTCACCTCCGCGATCGACAGCCGACCGGACTCTCCGGCCAAGCCCCCGCCGGCATCCCACCCGGCCAGGAATGCCGCAAACGATGTTGTACGTCGCTCGCGGCCGGCGAGCCACTCCCGGAAGAATCGTGACCGGCAGGGGCGCGGGGCCGACCACTCACGGGCTCTCGAAGGCGTTCTCGAAGTGCTCGATGATCGGGGCCTCACCGCCGACGCCGAATGTCACCGTGACGACATCGATGCGCACCTGGCAATCCTGGAGCCGGTGCCGGCGGATGTAGGCATTGGCGAGCTCCGAGATCCGCCGCTGCTTCACCGGCCCAACCGTCTCGGCCGGGTGGCCGTGCCGGGTGTCGGAGCGGCTTCTGACCTCGACGAACACCACCGTTCGGCCATCGAGGGCAACGATGTCGATGTCGCCCCGGAGCACCCGTTCCCGACGACCGACGATTCGGTAGCCGAGTCGTTGGAGATGCTTCGCGGCAAGATCCTCCCCTGCCCGGCCGAGCGCGTCGCGGTCGTCGGGGTCGTCACGGTGAAGGTTGGGGTCGCGCCGGTCCATCTGCCCCTCTCCCCACCGGTCGGCGCACTGGCGCATCGCCGATGACCAGGGTCTTCGCGGGATTCAAACGGAGCAGGGGTGCCTGCGGCAGGGTCAGGCCTTTGCGGCCTTCCTCGCAGCCGCCTTCTTGGCAGCGCCGGCAGCCAAGGCGACCTCGTCGCGCTTCTCACGCAGACGCACCGCCTTGCCGACGCGGTCGCGGAGATAGTAGAGCTTGGCGCGGCGCGAGACGCCCGACCGCTTTACATCGACCTTGGCGATCTTCGGGGAATGGAGGGGAAACTTCCGCTCCACCCCCTCGCCGCCAACGATCCGCCGGACGGAGAACATCTCTCGGCTGCCGGTGCCGCTGCGGGCGATGACGACGCCACTGAAGATCTGAACTCGCTCCTTCTCGCCTTCGAGAATGCGCGTGTGGACGTCGACGGTGTCGCCGATGGCGAACTGGGGAACTTCCGACTTGAGGCTCGAGGCCTCGACGAGGGACATGGTCTTTTGGCTCACGGCACGCTCCTTGGTGTGGTTTCGATGGCCCGGGCTGTCGGCTCCGGAGCCTTCTTGGTCGGGACTGGGGATTGGTTCGGGGATGGCTCGCCGGGGCGGTCCGACGATCCGGCCTCGCGGCGGCGTGTCGCGGCGATCGCCTGCTCCTGGCGCCACTTCGCGATCTTGCCATGGTCCCCCGACAGGAGCACGTCGGGGACTCCCATGCCGCGGAACTCCCGCGGGCGGGTGTACTGGGGCCCTTCGACGAGCCGGCCGGGAATGGAGAAGGAATCCTGACGGGCGCTCTCCTCGTCGCCGAGCACGCCGGGAACGAGACGGCAGACGGCGTCGACAACGACCATCGCCGCCACTTCCCCTCCGGAGAGGACAAAGTCGCCGACGGAGAGTTCCTCGGCCCCCAAGGCCGCGCGGACGCGGGCGTCGAACCCCTCGTAGCGGCCACAGACGAGGACGATCCGCTCGCGACGAGAGAGCTCCTCGACCACTTCCTGGGTCAGCCGTCGCCCCCCCGGCGTGAGCAGGAACACCCCGCCGAAGCCGCGCGCGGACCGATCAAGTCCCTCGTCACCCTCGTCGGCGGACGCAGCCGGGGCAACGCCGACGACATGCTCGGCGCAACTAACGACCGGGCCGGGCATTAAAAGCATCCCCGGGCCACCGCCGAAGGGACGGTCATCGACCTGCCGGTGGATCCCCTCGGCAAAGTCACGGATGTTCGCGATACGGATGTCGAGCAACCCGGAGGCGCGAGAGGCCCCCAGCAGACTTCCATCAAGGAAGCCGGCGAACATCTCGGGAAAGAGGGTGAGGATATCGATGCGCATGACGAAAGACTCGTGCCGGCGTGACGGCACCACCGGATGGGCCCGGTCTGGACCGCCCAGGGAAGTGACCCGAACAGCCCTTCATCGGCTCCCGCAGCCCACGAATGGTGGGACTTCGGAGGAGCGGCTGAAAGGAGACGGACCGCCCGCAGCTGTCCCGCGGTGGGATCAGCCTTCTGCGGCGGGGGCCTCGGCGGCCGGTTCGGCGGCAACAACAACCTCGGCGGCCTCAGCGGCAGGCGCTGGAGCGGCAGGCGCCGCAGCGGCAGCCGGGGCCTTTACTTCGGGAACGAAAACCGGGGCACCGGCGTCGGGGATGATCCGCGGGAGTTTGAGCTTGGCACGCGCCAATTCCATCTCTTTGGCGCGGGTTCCCTTCGCCCCATACTTCTTGATCAGCACCTTGACGGCGTCGCTCGGCTTGGCGCCAACCGACAGCCAGTACTCGAGCCGGGCATTGTCGAGCGTCACCCGGGCGTCCGTGTCGGGCACGGAGGTGTCGTACGTGCCGAGCTCCTCGATCACGCGGCCGTCGCGCGGGCTGCGCCTGTCGGTCGCGCAAATCCGATAATAGGCGCGGTTCTTCCGACCCATCCGCTTCATCCGAATCGCCACTGCCACGGTCGCAATCTCCGTTGGAACTGAATTTTTCCCGGCCTTGCAGTGTATCGCGGCGCCGCTGGAACCCAAGACCATCTCGCCACGGGGCTGTTTTCCGCCAAATTTCACGCTTTTCCCTTCCTCCCAGCCCCCCCATCCCCCGAGCACCCCCATCCCCGACGGGCCAGCGGCTCCCCATGGTGGGGCGGTCGGGGATACGATCGCCCTGGCGTCCCTTTCCCCTCCCCCGTCAGGCCCCATGCCGATGACCGGACTTGTCTCCGACCCCACCGCGCTCCTCCACGATACCGGGCCGGGGCACCCGGAAACGCCGGCGCGGGTGAAGGCAGTCCTCGACCGGCTGCAGCGTGACGGCCTCCTCGACGCTTGCGTCGCGTTGGGGTCGCGCCCGATCACCGACGCCGAGCTTCTCCGCATCCACACGCCGAACTACTTGAGGATCGTGGCGGAGGATGTCGCCGATGGGCTCGTCGTCCTCTCCACCGGCGACACGGCGATCAACGGGCAGCCCTCGCTCGACGCCGCCCGCTGGGCCGCCGGGGGGCTCCTCAACGCGGTCGATGCGGTCTGCACCGGCCGCGTTGAGAACGCCTTCGCGGTCGTCCGTCCCCCCGGCCACCATGCCACGCCGACGAAGGGGATGGGGTTCTGCCTCTTCAACACCGTGGCGCTTGCCGCCCGCCACGCACAAGCGGTGCACGGACTCGAACGCGTGCTGATCGTCGACTGGGATGTCCACCATGGCAACGGCACACAGGATGCCTTTTACGAAGACGCGAGTGTCCTCTTCTTCGACACGCATCAGTCGCCCCTCTACCCCGGCTCCGGGCATGCCAACGAGACCGGCCGCGGCGCGGGGGAGGGGTTCACGATCAACTCCCCCTTCCCGGCCGGCGCCGGCCGGAAGCAGATCGTCGGTGCATTCCGCGAGCGGCTCGTGCCGGCGGCCGACCGGTTCCGACCGCAGCTCGTCCTCGTCTCGGCCGGCTTTGACTCGCGGATCGACGATCCTCTCGGCCGGTTCACCCTCACCGACGCCGACTTCGCCGAGCTCACCGGCATCGTCCGGGAGATCGCCTACCGGCACGCCGGGGGGCGACTCGTGTCGACGCTCGAGGGGGGCTATGCCCTGACCGGGCTCGCCTCGGCTGCCGCGGTCCACCTCACCGCTTTGCTGTGAGCCGCGGATGCCCCCCTGCCGCCGCCGGCCGACGGCCACCGCCGAAAGGGCGAAAACGGCTGAAAACGGCCTCACTGCGGCCGCCCGGGGCGTGGTACGCTCCGGCCGAATGAGGACCACCTCGCCAGGAGACGCACGCCCATGAGATCCGCTGCTTCGGTCAGTCGCCCTTCCCTCCCAGGACGTCGCCGGATGCTCGCCGTGGCCGCGCTGGCCGCAGTCACGGGCGTGACCGGTTCGGTGCTCCCCGGACAGGCGGTCGGCGCCCCGGCGAAGGTGCCGGTGGTCGTCGCCTTCTACGCGACGCCGCTGGAAGAGCCATGGAACATGGTGATCCACACGGCGATGGAGTTGGAGCAGCAGGCCGGCAAGATCCGCTACAGCTGGAAGGACAACCTCACCGGTGTCGCCCCGATGGCTGCGGCGATCAGCGCCAGCCTCGCCGGGAAGCCCGACATGATCGTGGCCGACGCCGCCGACGGTGATCAGGAGATCCGCGCCATCGCCGCCGCCAATCCCGGCATCAAGTTCGTGATCGGCACCGCCGCGCAGCCCCAGGCCCCGAACCTGTCGATCTTCGACAGCGATCTGGCGGAGCCGGCGTACCTCTGCGGGATCCTCGCCGGTAGTCTGACGAAGTCGGGGATCGTCGGCGTGGTCTGCGGCAAGGCGGAGTCGCATGTCAACCGGACGATCAACGCCTTTATCGCCGGCGCCCATGACGCCGGTGCCAAGGTCAAGGTGAAGGTGACGTTCATCGATTCCTGGTACGACCCGCCGAAGGCAAAGGCCGCGGCGCTGGCCCAGATCGCGGCCGGTGCTGACGTGATCTACGCCGAGCGCGAGGGGGCGATCGCCGGGGTGAAGGAGAAGGGGGTGTTCGCCTTCGGCAACCTCGTCGACCAGTTCGCCGAGGCCCCCGAATGCGTGATCACCGGCCCGGTGTGGAACATGACGCCACTGGCGGACTACATCGTCAAGCAGGCGGCAGCGGGCTTCATCTCGGCCGAAGACCTCCAGGACTTCTCAACCCTGGCCCGCGGCGGGGCGGCGCTGGCGCCATTCCACGGCTGGGAGACGAGGCTCCCCCCGGAGACCCTCGAAATCCTCCGCGAGAAGGACCGGGCCCTGAAGGCGGGGCTGATGACCCTCGAGCAGAACATCTCAACACCGAAGGGGGATTGAGGTCTGAGCGTAGGCACCTTCCTGGAAGGGAATGTCCTGACAGCCCATGGTTGACCTCATCGGCGACATCCACGGCCACGTGCGCGACACCACGCGGGTGAAGTGGTACGAGCCGCCGGACGGGCACACCGTCCGCACCTCTGCCTTGGCGAGCGAGGCGATTGCGTCAGACGCGCCGCTGCCTGCCGATGTCGTGCGGGCTGCCGTCCCCTATCCGGAGGACGCCCGGCCCTTGTTCGTCGGGCACTCCAGGCTCAGTGGCCCCAGGCCGAAACTCCTCCGCCACAACGTGGCCTGCCTCGACTGGAGCGCCGCGAAGGGTGGATTTCTGTGCGCCTACCGCTGGGACGGCGAGCACGTGTTGGACGAGGAACGCTTCGTGTGGTGCGATTCACCCGGGCAGGGTTTACCCTGGGAGGAGCGAACCACAACCAACGGGATCGTGGCGGGCGCCCGGTGCTGCTTCGGCCTCGATTGCCTGTTCCTCGAACCGGTCCCCTGAAGCCAGCTGACCGGTGCGGCATCGATTCACACTCCGACGGATCCATGGCATGCCAACCTTTCGCCCGCTCTTCCCTTGGCTCGTCGGCGCCGGCGTGCTTCTCGCTCCCACGGAAGTGCCGGCAGCCGACCCGCCGCGGGCTGACCTCGTGATCGCCGACTTCGACGGCGACTCCTACGGCGCGTGGACCGTCGAGGGATCGGCTTTTGGAACGGCGCCGGCCCGAGGGGCGCTTCCGGGGCAGATGGCAGTCGACGGCTTCCTTGGAAAGGGGCTCGTCAACTCGTTTCTTGGCGGCGACGACAGCACTGGTACGCTCACCTCGGTGCCGCTGCGGATCGAGCGGCCGTTCATCACCTTTCTGATCGGCGGTGGCAACAATCCCGACAAGCTCGCTCTCCAACTTCTCATCGACGGGAAGCCGGTGCGCGGCGCCACCGGCGGGAACGACCAGCCGGGAGGGAGCGAGACACTCCTCCGCGAGTCGTGGGATGTGGCGGAGCTCGCCGGGAAGACCGCCACGCTGCGCGTGATCGATGCCGCGACGGGGGGCTGGGGGCACATCAATGTCGACCAGATCGTCCAGACCGACACGAAGCCGAAAGGGACGCTCCAGTTCGTCCGCCGCGACTTTGTCGCCGACACTCGCTTCCTCCAGATTCCGATCAAAAACGGCGCTGCGAAGCGCGTCGTGACGCTCCTCGTCGATGGCACGGCAGTGGTCAGAAACGACATCGAGCTCGCCGACGGCGCGCCCGACTGGTGGGCCCCGCTGGATGTCTCCGCCTGGAAGGGGAGACACCTCGCCCTCGTCGTCGACAAGCTCCCCGAAGACTCTGCCGCGCTTGCTTCCATCAAGGAGACCGACACGTTCCTCGGGCCCGGCGCGCCCGACTCCCTCTACGCCGAGCCGCTCCGCGGGCAGTTCCACTTCTCCCCGCGCCGCGGCTGGAACAACGACCCCAACGGCCTCGTCTTCTTTGCAGGGGAATACCACCTCTTCTTCCAGCACAATCCCTACGGCTGGGGCTGGGGCAACATGCACTGGGGGCATGCGGTGAGCCGGGATCTCGTCCACTGGGAGGAACTCGGCGACACCCTCGCGCCCGACGCAACAGGGCCGATGTTCAGCGGCAGCGCCGTCGTCGACTGGAAGAATACGAGCGGCTTCGGCAAGGAGGGCAAGCCGGCGCTCGTGCTGGTCTACACCGCGGCTGGTAACCCCGCCGTCCAATGCCTCGCCCACAGCACCGACGGCCGCACGTTCACAAAATACGAAGGCAATCCGGTCGTCGGCCAATTCACCCCCGGCAACCGCGACCCGAAGGTTTTTTGGCACGAGCCGACGCTGCAGTGGGTGATGACGCTCTACGTGGAAGAGAAGGCACCGAACGGACCGGTGGTCCACACGATCCGCTTTCTTACGTCCCCCGATCTCAAGACCTGGACGAGCCAGAGCACAACGGCGGGATTTTTTGAGTGCCCCGACTTCTTCGAGCTTCCCGTCGACGGCGATGCCGCGAACAAGAAATGGGTGCTCCTCGGGGCGAGCAGTGAATACCAGGTGGGATCATTTGACGGGAAGGCGTTCACGCCAGAGTCGCCAAAGCTGCCGGGGCACCGCGGCCGGGGCTTCTATGCGGCGCAGTCGTTCAGCGACATCCCGGCCAGCGACGGCCGGCGGATCCTCGTCGGCTGGTTCCAGACCGAGACCCGCGACATGCCCTTCAACCAGTCGATGTCCGTTCCCCTCGAACTCGGGCTCGTCTCGACCGCCGACGGCCCGCGGATGACGTTCACGCCAGTCGACGAACTAAAATCCCTCCGCACGGCCTCACCGCGGATCGCACTCGACGTCCTCGAGCCTGCCGACCCCAATCCCCTGGCTGGCATCTCGGCAGAGCTTGTCGAGATCCGGGCCGAGTTTGCAGCCGAAAGCGGCAGCGACGTGGCGTTCCGTGTCCGCGGTGTCGATGTGGTCTGGGAGTCGAAGACGAAGGAGATCGTCGTCAACGGTCATCGGGCCGCCGCGCCGCTTCAGGGCGGCCGCCAAAAGATCGTCATCCTCGCCGATCGCACCGGGCTTGAAGTCTTTGCCAGTGGCGGCCTGACGGTCGTTCCCATGCCGGTGAATCTCCCCGCCGACGACCTCGCTTCAGGCGTGAGGGCGATCGGTGGCCCGGTCCGTTTCCACGCCCTCGAGATCCATGCGCTGGAGTCGGCCTGGCCCAAGGGAGCGAAGGGGCCCGATCGATGACCACACCGCCACTGCTCTCGATGGAGGGGATCTCGAAAAGCTATCCCGGCGTGCAGGCGCTTGCCGGCGTGAATCTGGCGCTTGGGCGCGGTGAGGTCCTCGCCCTTCTCGGCGAGAACGGCGCCGGGAAGAGCACGCTCATGAAGATCCTCGGCGGCGCCGTCCGCCCCGACGCCGGGCGGATCGTCATCGAGGGCGTCGAGCAGCCGATCCGCTCGCCCCTCGACGCCCTCGGCGCGGGCGTCGCCGTGATCCACCAGGAGTTCAACCTCGTCCCGGCCCTCGGCGCCGCCGACAACATCTTCCTCGGCCAGGAGGTCGCCCGCGGCCCCGCCGGCCTGGCGTGGATCGATCGCGGCGCCCAGCGCCGCCGCGCCCAGGCCCTCCTCGCCCGGCTCGGGGCCGACTTCGATGCCGATGCCCCCTGTCGCTCCCTCTCGGTGGCAAGGCAGCAGCTTGTCGAGATCGCCAAGGCGCTCGTGGCAGGGGCCCGGATCCTCGTCATGGACGAGCCGAGCGCGGCGCTGACGACACCGGAGGTGGCCGCCCTCCATGACGTCATCCGGGAGCTGAAGCGCGCCGGGACGGGGATCGTCTACGTCAGCCATCGCCTCGAGGAGATCGCTGCGGTCTGCGACCGGGTGGAGGTGCTCCGCGACGGCCGGAATGTCGGCGGCGCCCCCGTCGCCGCCGTCAGCCGCGGCGATCTCATCCGGATGATGGTCGGCCGCGCGCTTATTGAGGAGTTTCCAGGCCGCAGCCGCACGCCCGGCGAGGTCCGCCTCGTCGTCGAAGGGCTCTCTCGTGGCACGGCCGTGCGCGGCGTGTCGTTCGCGGCCCGGGCCGGCGAGATCCTGGCGCTCACCGGGCTTGTCGGCTCGGGCCGCAGCGAGGTCCTCCGGCTCCTGTTCGGTGCCGACCGCCGAGACTCCGGCACGATCCGCCTCGATGGCAGGCCGGTCGACCCGCGTTCCCCGCGCGCGGCGATCGCGGCCGGCATCGGGCTGTTGCCGGAGGACCGCAAGCTCCAGGGGCTCGTTCTCGGGCTGTCGGTCCGGGAGAACTTTTCCCTGCCGAACCTGGCCCGGTTTTCCCGCGCCGGAGTTGTTCGCCGCAGCGAGGAACAGAGGGCCTGTGCGGGCTCGATCACGGCGCTGCGCATCAAGACACCGCGGCAGGAGACGGCCGTCCGTGGGCTCTCCGGCGGCAATCAGCAGAAGGTGGTCCTCGCCAAGTGGCTCGAGCACCATTGCGAGGTCCTCCTCTTCGACGAGCCGACGCGCGGCGTCGACGTCGGGGCGAAGGTGGAGATCTACCAGCTCATGAACGACCTCGCTGCTGCCGGGAAGGTGGTGGTGATGGTCAGCTCTGATCTTCCGGAGGTGCTGGGGATGGCCGACCGGATTCTCGTCATGCACGACGGGCGGATCACCGGACGGATCGACGACGCCTCGAAAGCCACGCAGGAATTGATCATGGAGCTGGCCGTCACATGACGCACGACTCCCCCGCCACCGTTCCGGGAATCCCTGCCGGGGGGAGCCCGGAGGGACACTGGCTGCCGAGCGCCTTCTCGAACCTCGGCATGACTTGGGTGCTCCTCGGCCTGTGTATCTTCTTCAGTGCGCTCACCTGGAGCGAGCAGCAGCCGGGGGGAGCCGCGGCGGCCCGCGGCGTCGCCGATTCGATCCTCGCTTCCCATGCCCCAGCCCCGCGAGTCCTCGTGGCGGTGCGCGGGCAGCCGGATGACGTCGCCTATGCCGACACGCTCGCGGAGATTCTGCGTGAGCGGGGCGCGACGATCGTCGGCGTCGTCAAGGGGGAGCCGAAGGAGGCCCGCGCGGCGCTCGTTGCCGCCAATGCCGCCGGCGAGCCGATCGACGTCATCGCCGGGAGCGCGGCCAGCGCCGCCTGGGCGCTGTTCACTGACCTGCCGACCGATTTCCCGGCGCTCGGGAGTCCCTCCATCATCCAGCCGCGCCCTTACGCCTGGCCGAACTTCCTCAAAGTCGAGAACCTCCTCAACATCGCCAACCAGATCGCCGTGATCGCGATCCTTGCCGTGGGGATGACGCTCGTGATCATCACCGGCGGGATCGACCTCTCCGTCGGGAGCCTGATCGCACTTGTCTCGGTGGTGACAGCGGTCCTCGTCCGGGATTTCGCTGGCGGCGTCGAGGCGGGCCCGCTGGGCATGGCTCTCGCCGGCCTCGGCGGCGTCGCAGTCGGGGCACTTGCCGGAGCGGTGTCGGGGGGGGTGATCGTGGGCTTCGGGATTCCCCCCTTCATCGCCACGCTCGCGATGATGCTCGTGGCCGGCGGCGGCGCCTCGATGCTCGCCAAAGGGCAGAGCGTCTACCAGGTGCCCGACGCCTTCATGTGGCTCGGCCGCGGGGCCGATCTCGGGCTCCCCAACGCCGTCGTCCTCGTTCTCCTTCTCTATGCAATCGCCCACTTCGTGATGACGCGGATGACGTTCGGCCGCTGGCTTCTCGCCGTCGGCGGCAATCGCGAGGCGGCCCGGCTTTCGGGGGTGCCGGTGGCGGGAACGCTCCTGGCCGCCTACATCCTCTCCGGGGCCTTGGCGGGCCTGGGGGGGGTGGTGATGGCCTCGCAGCTCAAGAGCGGCTCGCCGAACTTCGGGCAGATGTACGAGCTCTACGTCATCGCCGCGGTGGTCGTCGGGGGGACGAGCCTCGCCGGCGGCGAGGGGAGCATGATCGGCACGCTCGTCGGGGCGCTGATCATCGCCGTGATCCAAAACGGCATGAACCTCGTCGGCATCGAAAGTTACACGCAGCGCGTCGTTCTCGGCGGCGTGATCCTCGCCGCGGTGCTCCTCGACCGGCTGCGGCGACGGTGAGTACAATTTCCCCATGCTCAGCCAGGAAACCCTCGACGCCTACCGCCGCATGACCCCCGGGGAACGGCTGGCGATCACGTTCGGCATGATGCGCGAGAACACTCCCTACCTCCTCGCCGGCAGGGCGGATGTCGTCGACCGACGGTTCGAACTGATCCGCCGCGAGAACGACCTCCGCAACGCCCGGATTCTCGCGGCGCTCGCCGCCATGAAAGCGACGGACGCCTCCCGCGATGAGTGACCTGACCGCCGTCATCCGTGATCTCGTCGACGTCTTCGAGACCCTCGGACTACCGTACGCCATCATGGGGGGGATCGCCGTCAGGGCCCACGGGATCCCGCGGCCGACCTACGACGTCGACTTCACGCTCTCCATTCCCAGGGAGCGGCTCCACGATCTGTTCACGGCCATCGAGGGCCGTGGCTACACGATCCCTGAACAGTTCTCGCGGGGATGGGTCGACACGGTCGGGGGTATGCCGCTGATCAAAGTGCGGCTGTTCCTCGACGGCCGTGGTGTCGATGCCGACATCTTCCTCGCAGAGACGGCTTTCCAACGGGAAGTCATCGACCGGCACGTCGTGGCCGAGGTTGACGGGCTCGGGGTGAAGCTCGTGTCGGCGGAGGACCTGATTCTGTTCAAGCTGGTGGCGAGCAGACCGCGCGATCTCGTCGACATTCAAGACATCCTCTTCACTCAGGGCCAGCTCGACGAAGCCTATCTGCGCCACTGGGCCGGATCACTTGGCGTCTCCGAGAACCTCGAAGCGGCCCTCCTCGATCGCCCCTGAACACCGATCACGATCCATCTCCATGCGGTGGTTGGAGGGAAACCATGTCGACGCGTCTGGTGGTGCGCAGGATCGTTGTGACCGTGAGCCTTGCGGGGGGGATTTTCATGGCGGTGGAGAATCTCTGGGCCATTCTCCGCCCAGCTCCCCGGCTCGAGCTCTCCCCTTCGACCACGTGGATTACCGAACCGCTCGCCGCCGACGGCCTCCCCGATTACTTCCAGGCGGTCATGGATATGGGGCCGCGCGGCATTCCGCCGGAGATCAATGCCGCCGCAGCCGTCTGGGAGCTGATCCCGACCAGGACATCCTCCGAAAACGCCATCGACTACTCGGAGGCCCATCTCTCGGCCGCCGACCAGCGGCCTGAGTCGGAACGGCTTCTCATGCCGCCACCCCCGCCGGATGGGATGGATACCGCCGAAGCCGGGCGGATTCTCGAGGATTGCTCGCGCGCGCCGTGGCACGCCGCCGACCATCCCTGGCTGGCAAACTGGCTCGAGGAAAACCGGTCGGCTCTCGATACGCTCGCCGCCGGTGCGCGGCGCGAAGGCTGGTGCCCGCCCCGCTGCCTCCCTCCCGACACGCCGCCGACGGAGCGATTCAGAACGATGCCCCTGTTAATGTGTCAGTTGCTTCCGGTCGAAGGGGCTCTCGACCGATTCAGCACTGCCCTTCTCGCCCGATCGATGCTCCGTCTCGGGGAAGGCGATATCCCCGGCGCCTGGCACGATCTCGACTCGCTCCTCCGTTACGGCGACAAGATCGCCGACACGCCTGGCGCTCTGGTCTGCCGAACGGTGGCAATGGCCCTGCTCGCCCGCGCCGCCCATGCCATCAAAATCGTCATTCTCGAAGGCCATCCCGACGACACGCTGCTGGCGGAGATGCAGCGATCGCTGCGATCGGCGGTCGACTGGGCACCGTTGGCCTCGAGCGTTGACACGTTCGACCGGCTGTTAGTCCTCGACGCCGTCACCGTCCTCCTGGCGAATCCGTCAGGGACGTTATCGCCGGCCCCGTGGCGGAAGGCCGTGTACGCGATCCTGAAAGCCGACCAGAACGTCGTGCTCCGTGCCGCAAATCAGCTCTTCGACGCCATGGTCGCGGCGGCCGGCCAGCCGACACGGGAAACACGTCGGCAGGCGTGGCAGGCCATCAAAGACGAGATCCACGATCGCATGAACGCCACACTCCAGGGAAGAGCCTGGTTCCAACCATACTATGAGCCGATGTCAGAGGCGCTGAGCAAGCGGACGGTCAGCCCGCTCATTCCCAACGTGGAGATCATTTCCGACGCCGGCGACCGCGCCCGTGCGGCGCTCGTTCTCGCCGAGAGCGCCGCGGCCATCGAGCGGTATCGCCTCGCAACTGACAAGGCGCCGGAGAGCCTCGCCGCTCTCGTCCCCACGTTCCTCCCCGCGATCCCCGTCGATCCGCTCACCGATGCGCCGCTGGGTTACCGGATCGCGAACGGGCGCTGGACGCTGTGGAGCGGAACAGACCCGGAGGAGGACGACATCGATGAGCTCGTCATCCGCGATCACTCCTGAACCGGATCACGATCCAACTGTCTTAGGTGGCTGGAGATTCGCCATGCTGAAGGCTCGACTTATCCGCTGGATCAAATGGCCCTTGATCGTGTCGGCGGTCGGGTTCGTCGTCGGGGAGAGGCTCTGGGCGCTTCTCGCCCCGACTCCCGCCCTGGTGATCTCCGCAGAGACCACGTGGATCACCGAGCCGCTCGCCGCCGATGGCCTCCCCGATTATTTCCAAGCGGTCATGGATCTGGGGCCGCGCGGCATTCCGCCGGAAAAGAACGCCGCCGCCGCCGTCTGGGAGGTGATCCCGAGCCAGAGATCCGCCGACAGCGCCATCGACTACTCGCCGGCCCACCTCTCGGCCGCCGACCAGCGGCCCGAGTCGGAGCGGCTCGTCGTGCCGCCACCTCCGCCGGAAGGGATGGATGCCGCCGAAGCCGAGCGGATACTCGGGGAATGCTCGCGCACGCCGTGGCGCGCCGCCGATCAGCCCTGGCTTGCCCGTTGGCTCGAGGAGAACCAAGCGGCTCTCGACACGCTCGCCGCTGGTGCCCGCCGCGAAGGCTGGTGCCCCCCACGCACCCTCCCTCCCGACACGCTGCCAGCGGAACGATTCGGACCAACGCCCGCGCTCATCTCGCTCGAGATCCCTGTCGAAGGGGCGTTCCGATCATTTTCCAAGGCCCTGCTCGCCCGTTCGATGCTCCGACTCGGCGAGGGAGACACCCCCGGCGCCTGGCACGATCTCGACTCGCTCCTCCGTTACGGCGACAAGATCGCCGACACGCCGGGACCGCTCGTCTGCCGGCTCGTGGCGATGGCGCTGTTGTCCAGTGCCTCCAGGGCCACACAGACGCTCATTCGCGATGGCCACCCTGACGACACGCTGCTCGCGGAGATGCAGCGATCGCTCCGCTCGGCCATCGACTGGGCGCCCTTGGCCGAGAGCGTCGACACCTTCGAACGACTCTACGCCCTCGACGCGATCACCGCCAAGTTCACGAACCCTTCCAAACCGATGGCATTGTTTTTTCCG
>Ga0209401_1001415_pt1 | contig 15902 bp, 30 predicted proteins | sample M_140807_MF_Meta_FD_187318 | JGI IMG/M metagenome (GOLD analysis project Ga0209401, IMG submission 187318) | Freshwater microbial communities from Lake Montjoie, Canada to study carbon cycling - M_140807_MF_MetaG (SPAdes) (version 2) | ecosystem: Environmental > Aquatic > Freshwater > Lake...
GAACGAGGGGCCTGATAAGTTTATTCAATTCTTATTGAACGTGTTAGCTAACCTCATAGCACTGGCATTGTATGGTGCAGTGACTTATCTTATCTGGAAGAGCATTTGGTAGTTGCTTTAAACCCAACTTCCAGTATAATACTAGTATGATGAATGAAGTAGCAGCAACAAGTGAAGAGACCACCGCGTACGCCTTAGGGTCTACGATTGGTACTCTTCTTAACTTAAAGCGAATGGTCGAGCAGAATATGACCGACTATTCCAATAACCTAGAAGGTATGCGTGGGTTGCATCCCTTGTGGTCCAAGAGTGAGTTGATGGATCAGTTTGATCGAGCCATCAATAAGCTTAACACCATTACATACCCTTACAAAGTTTAAAGGAGAACCATGAGTGAAACAATTGAACAGACTAAACCCTATGATGCAGACCTCCATTGTAAGAAGATTGCTTGGATGGTTAAGCATTCACCCGATTGGGATTACGAGAATCAGACTCTGGAACAGTACTTGGAGACAGTCCCAGACTATCCCACGGACGAGCAGGTGGCAGGCTTCAACCATCTCTACGTGGAACCTTTCGTGCCTTTTAAGAAAGAGAAGCCTTATCAAGGAGAAGAGCTAGATGAAAAATCGTAATCACTTCGATCAGAACGGAGACATCCGAGACATCTTTGCAGCTCTTGCCATGCAGACCTTAATCAAAGAAGCCTATGGTAGTGGAGTCACTACTAAGTGGGTAGCCAATCAAGCATACAAATACGCTGACGCAATGCTTGAGGTGAGAGAAGAAGTCAGCCATAATGAGGAGAACAAATAAATGAATAACAATATTACAGGAGCAGTAACCGATAAACTAGTAGAAGCGTTTGAGTTCTTTAATGCAGAGCTTGATGCCCAGTTAGACAATCCAGTCTTTACCCTCATACCTAACCGTGGACGTCAGAGCTACTACGGATGGTATTGGCAGGGTAGGTGGAAAGATGGTAAGAAGACTCTACCCGAGATTAATATTACCGCTGATACCTTGAAGAGAAGTGTAGAAGAAATTTGTGAGACCATCATCCATGAGATGGTTCATTATGCCAACAATGTAGCTAATGTGGTAGACTGTAATGCCAATCAGTATCATAATAAGCATTTCAAGAAGAAGGCAGAGGAGTTTGGTCTCAAGGTTGAGAAGGTTAAGAACAAAGGCTATGCTCGTACTGCTCTTGATGAGAAGGCTGCTAACATGGTGAAGAAGTATAAGTCAAAGTATTGTAAGGATGATAAGAATCCCTTCCATGCATATCGCATTGGTGCAGAGCGGACCGTTGTAAAGAAGTCTGATAAGCGATTCATTGCTATCGATCGTGCATTGGCTGCTGCAGCCGAGAGTCAATATGAGTCAGGTACGTTGCGTGAGCTGGTAGAGCATCTGTTGGAGTCATATGTATCTGAGGGTGCAGTGATGCATACCAATCGTCGTGAAGAGCTTGAGCAGTTGGCTTAATCCCTGTACAATATACCACACAGATGAATACAGAAGTAGAATACAAGACGATCCCCACGCAGTTTAAGAAGAAGGGCTTTACCTATACTCAACTAAAGAGAGAGGGTAAGAGGGCCATCTTCCAACAGACAAGAGAGGATAGCTCTTTGAATAACTATGAGGTAGTTAAGATCGGACGGCATAATGGCTACTTGATGGGTGGTGTGATGATTGAACCTGCAGAGACCTATCCAGGATCTAGTCTATGGGGCATTACGGCTTGGACTTGTTGTAGTATTGATGAGGCATTAAAGCGGTACGAGACGCTAGATAGCTAGTACGTTGGGCTTGTAGCTCAATGGTCAGAGCAGAGCACTCATAATGCTTTGGTTGGGGGTTCAAGTCCCTCCGAGCCCAAATAGATATTGTCGATAGATAGATAGCATATACAATAGGAGGTATAGTATGAATGATAGTACAGAGGTGAAGACGTTAACAGCAGCAGAGTACTTCTTAAGTAGAAAGAAACATATCGAACGTTATGTAGAAGGTGAACATAAATGGTATGGTGATGTGGATCAAGAGGTTGTCTTTAATTCTAGACCATGGTATCTAGAAGCAGTACCTGTTTCTAAAACCGAGGTGGGGTTCTAAAACCCCCAGGGGGATATAACCCCCAGTACGGGAATTTATACATACGTGGACAGCGGGGTTGTTTTCTATAGGTGCATGCCGAAAATTTTATATAATTTTTTTTGCTAAATTTTTATATAGCTCTTATAAGGAATTACTTTACGGTAAAGTGTGCTGAATTAATTACCTATTATAGATACCCATGCTTCAGAAGCATCATCTATACTAGTATATGAAAAGCTACATTCACAAACAAATGATGTTGTACTCTTACCTACGTGGCTAAAGTAAGGTGATCCAAATGATAACCACCTGGTACCAGCTCCTGCACCACCCAGTGCACCACCAAATGTAACATAGTACTGGTTTGTCACAGGTGATGGTGTGCTAAAGTAAACTGTATATTTTCCTGCACCATCTCTGATAACTTTGCTTATGTTATAACTAGCATTGATAACACATTCATTCTGTGCATTATATTCATTTCCCCTCCAATTAACCCATGCTTTTGGTGTATTGGAAGCCTTAACATCGCCTGCTACATCTAGTTTAGCCTGAGGATTAGAATCTGAACCAATCTTCACATTACCATTGGCAGCCACAAACATTCTGATGTTATTGTTAGAATAAAGTGTCACAGTATTGGGATAGGCTGCATCTTGACTATCAGCTATTCTCAAACTGTTGTTCCAGTTGTTCACATCTGTGGCCAGGATGGCTTGTGTGCCCAGGTAATTCACCAACGCCACACTTGCTTTGTTGTGATTACTGTTGTTAATGATAATATTTTGATTGCCAGCTATGCTGCCTATAGCAGACAATTGCCCATTAATGGTTAGAGCTACATTAGGATTTATTAATCCAATGCCGACGTTACTACCTACACTTTGAAATAAAGCACTCACAGGAACTCCTAGGGTATTAGAACCAGTACTGTATGGTAATAATGCACTTCCTGACGGTGTACCTAGCGGTAAAGAAGATATCGTTACATCGGCCATATGCTATTATTTATGTTCTGTGCCGTGCCTATTCGCTACGCTCGTAAGTATAGCCGTTTTACAGTAAAGTGCGCTGAATTATGTACCGTATATTGCCACGTTAACAACAGACATGTTTCTCCACCCACCATATGAACATGTGCCAATTCTGCATGATGTTGTTGTTTGTAATCCACCCTCTGAATCACCCCATTGTGCCATCACATATGATCCCCAAGAGCCTCCTGTGCCTCCAGCAACACCAGTAATACAGTAATTTGAATTTGAAAGAGCGTTAGCGAAATTAATAGTATATCGTCCATCACCGTTCTCCTTGACTACTGAGCTTACATTATATTGTGAATATATGGTCTGATTTTGATTTAATGCACCTTGTCCATTGAAACTCACCCATGCTTTAGGTGTATTGGAAGCCTTAACATCTCCTGATACTTCTAATTTAGCTGCAGGAGTTGTAGTACCTATTCCCACCCTACTGGTATTAGTACATGTAAGTAATACACTGCCGCCTGCTCCAATATGCGTTGTACCGTTCATTGAGCCAAATATAGCAGAATAAGGTAAGGCACCACCCATTAATTCACCACCGGTGATACCTTCGTTTCCTATTCTACTGTAATTGTTAAGTGTATTAAAGCTCGTGTAAGCCCATGAAGAAGTTGAAGAATCAATTCTTAAATGCGGACTTGTATCTTTAATATGTAATATGGCTGATGGTATGGATGTACCAATGCCTATGTTACTACCTATACCTTGAAACAAAGCACTCACTGGCACTCCAAGTGTATTTAAACCAGTACTGTATGGTAATAATGCATTTCCGTACGGTGTACCTGTCGGTAAAGAAGATATCGTTACATCAGCCATATGGTTATTTATCCATATACTACAATCCCTGCTCCGTTTATCGGGTCGTAAATACCTACATTTGATCCATTAACTATGGTTACACTAAAAGATGTTGAAGTTGTAATATCACCGCTATTAAAAATTGGTGAATCATAACTAACATTGCTAACAGCATTACCAGTGCCTATTACCATATGATGTGTACCATCTAATTGATTTGTAAATGTGACTGTGTAGTTACCAACACTATTTCTATTAACCGTTGCAACATTATATTGCTTACTAATGGTGCAAAGCCCGTTAGAACTTCTACCCGTAAATGAACACCACGCCTTAGGTGTATTGGAAGCCTTAACATCTCCTGAAGCACTCATGTTGCCTGACACAGTCAATCTTTCTGCAGGTGTTGTTGTGCCTATACCCACATTGCCTGTTGCAGCAATGCGCATGCGCTCATTAAATGTGACTGTTGCTGCAGCTGCCCCTGCTGTCGCATTGTACCACACATGCGCTCCATCTACTGCTTGCAAGTATTCTGTTGCTGCTCCTGCAGCTATATACTTTCTATTTGTACCATCATAATAATAGTTTGTGCCATAAAATGTTCTCAAACCAGTTGCTCTATCTGACCATATGCATGATGACCCGCCCAATTGAAGTGCAGCCATGGAAGTTCCCCATGCATTTGGCGAGAGACCTATGCCCACATTGCCGCTAGAATCAATTGTCATTCTCTGCACACCTGCAGTGTACAGTGCCAGATGGTTGGACTGTGGCGCATTAATATAGGATGTACCTGCAGTGTTGCTAAAATTTAACTTGCCATAGGCAAGCAAATGCATGTCTCCATTCACAGTCAATGTGCTTGGAACATTTGTGGTGTTGATGCCCACATTGCTTGTGTTCTGGAATATAGCACTTACTGGCACACCCAGCGTGACAGCACCAGTGCTATAAGGTAATATGCTATTACCAGCAGGCGTGCCTGGAGTCAATGCAGAGATGGTCACATCAGCCATATGATTAATTATGCCTTCCGGACTCCATGACGGCCAATCGCGATTCCATGGCTTCAATCTTTGCAACAATCTCTTGGAGTGCAGCAGTCAACAGAGGCACAACCTTAGATGCATCTACACCCTGAGGCATGATGCCACCTTCTGGGGTAACTGCATCTTTCTCACCACCAACTGCATCAGGACAGACCTCTTGCAGTTCATGAGCAACAAAGCCCTGAGAAGTAGCTCCACTAGATTTCCATTGGAATGTGCATGGCCTGAGTGCAGCAACCTTGGCCAATGCACCAATCATTGGCTGCACATTGTCTTTCAATCGGTAGTCTGAAGTGGTATAATATGATGTGGTGGATCCGTTCATTTGAATGCGACCTACTTGACCATTGCCATTCTCAAGAGAAATAATGTTGGTAGCACCTGTTCCAAGGTTGTAGCAAGTTAGAGCAGATTGACCTCCACCCAAGGCCTGGATAACCACGCGTCCACTAGAATTAGCTCCAACTGGGTCTTTACTGGTAGTCCCAATCAACACACTGCCTGTTGCATCAATACGGAGGCGTTCTATTGTTCCAGTTATAAAGGCCATTGACCTTCTGTCCGCAACAGTTACATAATTTTCTTGATAATACCTAATTCCTCCATCCTTTTGTCCCAAGGTGCCTGGATTTCCAAAATAAATTGAACACGCATCATCGCCAGAAGCAAGAATGGACAATCCAGTATTTCCGCTTCCCTCAATGGTGAGATCATCTGCATCTACATCTGCTGTCACAGATCCAGCGGAAGCAGTCATAATGTGTAGCTTCCCATCTGGACTCGCATTCCCAATCCCTACATTACCTACTGTATTCATGAATAATCTTGAGACGTTGTTTGTTATTAATTCTAAGTTATCTGTATCTCTTGTTCCAAAAGAACAAGTACCGCTATTATATTCCCATTTTGCAAGTGCTTGTGGATATCCAGCTCTTCCAAGAGTTATTAAGCTATTAGAAGCATCATAAACATGTAGTTTGCTTTGCGGGTTATTATTTCCTATACCTATATTACCTGCATCTTGTAATATAGCTGATACTGGCACTCCCAATGTACTGCTACCTGTACTATATGGTAACAATGCATTGCCTGACGGTGCACCTGTCGGTAAGGAGGATATTGTTACATCGGCCATAATAATTATTTATGGCCTAAGGCAAACTCTTTAGTAAAGCTAATTTATTTAGTTAGAACAGTAGCTAGCTTATTCTTAAGATCTTCTGTATATTTAAGAACAAACTTATCAATAGCTTTATTAGCTTCTGCTAATCCACTTGCATTAGCAATTTTTGTCACTTCATCTAATTCTAGACCAACACGAAGAGTTTCTGCTGCTTTATTGTTTTTACTGATAACGGTTTCGAGGATTATTTTCACATTATTATTTAGAATAAACGATTAATAAAGCAACTCCATATTATGGTATATTCGACAATAAATATAATATATGGCAAAAGAAGCAAAGGGAAAGAAGGTTAATAAGCTTTCTTTAAAAGAATGTGAAGATATAATTGCTAAATTAGGTGGTCAATTGCAGTGTCAATATGTTCAAAAGGTTCTAGAGCGTCAGCAGCAACTACTTGTAAAAAAAACATTTGATAAGAATTAAGAGTCCATTATACTCTTAATATGGTAAACAAAATTAAGTCTGCATTTAATAGACAAAATCCTTCCTATCGGGTAACTAAGAGCTATGCTGCATATGCTCGTAAGAATTGTGGAACAAGTATTCGTGCTACTCGTTCTGATAAAGGCACTAAGCGTAAAAAATATTAATGCTTAAGAAGCTTTGGCTTATTTGGTCGCGTGCTGTGGATCATCGTGTTGGGTTAACAGATGATTGTAAGCCGGATGTACCTACTCTTAAGGTGCGAGATGCTAATATTAGTTTATTAATACGTACGCTAATTGTCTTAGTTAATTTTATTACGTGCGGGTTTATTATAGCAAACGCTATACATCATTGGTAATCTTTTAAGCTATAGAAGGCTATTTTGTTATAAAGAATATTTGCTCTTTACCGTATTGTGTGTTAGTTGTGAGTATGAGTGATTCAATGTTTGATATTTCGGGTTTATATTCTCTTAGTATATTTAGAAATTCTATTTCAGATATCGATAAATCTGGTACATCTACACCTAGAGATTTGTTATGTGATAGTTCAATTGTTTTACCTTCATTATTTACAGGTATAAAAAATGTTATAACTAGCTTACGTTTAGCGCTATTCAATGCATTCTTAAGTATATATTTCCATGCGTAATTATGTTCTAGAACGTGTCTCATGTGTATACCATCGCACTCTGAATTATAAGTTTTAAGATCAATAAATTTTTTAATAGCAAATTTTGTATCGCTCCCGTCAACTCCGACAGCATCTTTTCTATATCTTAAAAACCCACCCCCACCACATCCCCAGTCCTCTACTGTCTTACAGTCAAGTAAAAAAGAGGCAGCTTTTTCATATGTTACAGTATCGCCATAAAGAAATGCAGAAGGGTCATTAGGTAAATTAACATAATAACCGTTCCACTTATTGGTGTTACACTCTTGTACCTCTCTATTATCATCTAACATAAAACTATTTACCTATATTTTCTATAAAACAACATAGTTACAGAGGGTAGCCTGTTTTTAAAGGGCTAACAACATATATTTTTTCTTCACTAAATATATGATTAAATTTACAAGATGAATAAAAAGAAAAATCACCACCGTATATATACTCCCAATTACCCATTTTATCGGGAATATTAGGAATTAACCCACTAGGTGTACCAATATTACTAGGTCCTAAAAAAGGATCTTTCCATACAAAATCATCATGTCTATAGTCTCTAATAATTTTAAAAAATATAATTGATTGTTTATCTGAAGTATTTATAGCTTCTCTTATCTTTTTGAAAGATCCTTTTATATATACATCATCGTCATCACCATGTAGAATAAAATCTCCTTTTAAATGTTTTTGATAGTAATTTCTACAGCCATGTCCCCAATAGCCGAGACTTTCTTTAACATAAAAAATTATTATATTACACTTAAAATCATTAATGCATTGTATAATTTGCTTATTAGCTTGATCATAATATTCATTACCGTCTATAGCTATATAAAGAAAATCATTTTCTTTTAATTCATTAACTAAGCTTTTAAGCATATTAATTAATGTAGGTCTACCAATGGTAGTAAGAAAAACTGAAATAGAATTCATTTTTAACTAGCTAATTTTACACATTATTAATAGTTTTTACGCAGTATAAGATCCTGTGCCTGTTGTGTAAGTTAAAATAGTAAACGCGCCATCAGTACTTATTGTTGGTGACCCTGTATATATGCTGCTATAATTTGCAGTGGGTATTCTCAATATGACCACACCAGATCCACCGGCACCACCTGTTCCGTTAACATTACCCCCGCCACCGCCACCTCCACCAGTATTAGCTGTACCAGCGGTACCTACACCATTCTGTGCTGTAGATCCTGCTCCACCTCCACCATTGCCACCACTGTAAGCAGGAGCTCCCACACCACCACCTGCTCCGCCTCCACCAGCTCTGAACACACTGGTTCCTGTGATTGAGCTGGCCAACCCAACTCCACCAGTAGCACCTGAATAATATGAACCGCCGGCAGCACCTGCACCTCCTCCGCCACCACCACCAAGTGGATTGCCACTTCGTCCACCAATACCGCCACCGTTACCTTGGTTGAATGTACCCAAACCTCCTGCTACTGTACATCCGCTTTGGCCACTACCACAGTCGTGAGATCCACCACCTCCACCTGAACCCCCGTTCTTACCGGTAACGTTAGAATAGGTTCCACCACCTCCCCCACCGGTAGCAATAAATATATCAAAAGAAGAATCTGAACCGTTCAACCCTGCACCACCGTTCACCCCAATGCCTCCGCTTCCAACAACAACTGCATAATTCTTACCGTTTATTGATTGTATAACAGATGTAATATAGCCACCAGCTCCACCACCTCCGCCACCATATGTACCACCGCCTGCTCCACCACCGCCGATAACCAAATATTCAATATTATAATTAGGACCAACCCACTTTGTTCCATTGTAATATTCTATTGCCTTGAGTGTACTGTTATATCTTATAGCTCCTTCTACGCCTGCAGGTTGATTTGCACCGACGGGTAGCTGTAGATATCCGGTTCCCATGTTTCCTGAAGCAGTAACAATAGCGCTAATCGGTACACCGATGGTATTTGTTCCATCTGAAATAGGTACAATTAGTCCAGTTGTGGCTGTATTTTGCCTTGTTAACCCCGATATGGTCGTATCTGCCATACTAATTATTTATTCTAAGAAGATTAAATAATAATAGTGAACAAGGACATTCATCTTATATTTGAAGCATATACATCACAAGGAGTTCCTGCTGTCTCTATTAACACTCAACCCAAACAAGTTGTGGTTGCACCCGTGAGACCACCTGCTGCAGAGAACGAAGAGAAAAAAGAAAAAAAAGAACAGAAGATTACTTTAGAAGATATTAATACTGAGCGTAAAGCTGTACATGCAGCTTATGAAATAGTTGATGCAATATATAAGACCGTAGATACTTTTCAGAGAGCAACCGATATAATTCAAACTGTCGCCTCCGTTCACCGAAATGAGCGAAAGCGACAGATTGGATTAAAGAAATAAACTAAAAATTATTTTTTAGCAGCCTTGCGGGCATTCTTTTCTTCTTGAACACCTTTGCGTGCTTCGCGGGCAAACTTAATTACCTCCTGAAGGGCCTTGCGGGTACGAGTACCAGCGGCATTATTACCGCCAGAAAACTTTTCGTATTCGGCAGTAAAGGTTGCAACGTGTTCTTGAAGTGTTAGAGGATTAATGTTTGACATACATATTTTTATTACACCTTGAACGAAAAGCAACTGCAATTAAAATAAATATTAATATGAGCACGGAACGAAAAAAGGTTACCGCTGATGCTGTAATAGATTTATATATGCGTGCTAAAAAAGAAAAAACGCTCGTCCGAAAAGAAGAATTAATGAAAAAAGTTATTTTTCTTTCGAGACATTTAAACGAATATCTTAGAGCTGCTGATCTGGCGGTAAAATAGTCGTCTTATCTCTCTTTACTAACGCTTCAATAAATTTAATAACTTGCTCAACATTTTCATCAAATCTATAACCTTCACATAGCGGGCAAAAGGTATCTCTAAAAGATACTACAGATTCACAGCAAAGACATACTTTATATAAATCTGCATTATCTATCATTATTTGAGCAGCAAGCGTTTTTCGTAGGGAATCTTCCTTCACAACCATAAATATTTAGGTGACAAAGGATCAGAAAGCTATAAATGAGGCATATAAGCTTGGTATTAACCATACTGAAAGAAGCGGTGAGCCCTATGCATATGCTCCTAAAGAATATAGTACTGTAAGAAATGAGAATGGTGAAGAAGATGCTTTAAAGAAAAATATTGCTCTAGAGCTTAACAATATGACGAAAAGAGCTGCTCGAGGATTAAAGGAAGATTATCTTTATATTATAACCAATATGAACAAGCTTCATAAAGACTTATCTAGTGTAATTAATAAAGTTTGAATTCTTAGGATTATAATTTAAAATATCTTAATGCCAGGTAGAGTCAGCTTAACATGGGAGCAAATTGTAAGTGACTGTAAAGATTTAGCTAATTTTATTGGACCTTGTGATGCTATTACCGCAATTGGACGCGGTGGCTTAATACCGAGTACTATTATTTCTTATATACTTGACGTACCGGTAGCAAATTTTACCATTAAGTCATATGATAATTTTACTGCTAAGGAATTAAAATTTGGACAAATACCAGGGTTAAAATTTAATTCTGATTTTAGAGAGAAAAGAGTTATAATTATTGACGATCTTTCTGATAAAGGTAAAACACTTTTAGCTGCTAAGGATTATTTTGAATCATGTGAGTTTATAAATTTTAAATTTGCCACATTATATATTAAAAAATCTACACAGCTTATTCCGAATTTTTATATTAAAGAATTTGACGACAATATTTGGCTTGACTTTCCTTGGGAATCCGTTAAACTAGATTAAATATTAAGACATACATTACGCCTGATAGGCCTGTCGCATAGCGACTTTTTTTTAATCTATGAAAACAAAAAACACAAAAACAAATAAACTATTACTAATCCTAGTGGGGTTAATATTAACTGCTAATCCTGTAAGTCTAACAGCTTTTCAGCGTATAGAAAAGAAGCTAACTGTTAGCGATGTTAAGAAGGAATTAAAATCTCTACCTCTTGTAAAAGAACAAGAAGTAGCTAAAAAAATTGAAGTCAAAAAAGATGGTATCAAATATAATGGAACGTTTATTCCAAAAACAGATAATAGCGATTATAAAGTTTTAACTGTACGGTTGACTGTATATTGGGCTCGAGGTGCAGGGACTGATTCTGATAGCCGTAGAATGAGAAGCTCAACTGGGTATACACTTAAGCAGGGTGATTCGATTGCTGTTGACCCTCGTATTATACCCTATAATAAAGAAGTTATCATACCTAATGTAGGTCTTGTTAAAGCGGTTGATACTGGTTCAGCTGTAGTAGGAAAAGTAGCTTCTGGCGGTAAGCTCCCTGTAATAGATGTATTCTTTGTTAATAAAAGTGATGCTATTGATTTTGCAGACTCGCATCCAAAAATTGTAAAGGTCGCTGTTCTTAATTAAATATATACATGCATCCAGAGGCTAAGCACCAATTATATGGTGGTGATATATCTGACTACTATAAAAAGCCGGAGCTAAAGGATACTAAGCAGGAAAATAAAGAACTTGCTGATATATATACATCAATAAGTAAGAAGCGTATTCTTAAAGAAGCTACGGATATACCGCCACCTCCACCTGCTATAATTCAGAAATCGGAGGATACTAAATTAACATTTGATGATATTTTTAATTTTGTAAAAGAGCATGAAGGCTATAGACCTCATGTCTATAAAGATACACGTGGTATACCTACTGTAGGTATAGGGTTTAATATGACAAGACCTGATGCAAAGAATATTGCTCAACAAGCAGGTGTTAACTATCAGAATGTTTTACTAGGTAAAGAAAATTTATCGGATGATCAGATTAAAGAAATATTTAAAATTACTATTTCAATAGCTTATAAAGATGCAAAACAATGGATACCTAATTTTGATGGGCTACCTAAAAATATTAAACTAGCTATACTAGATCTTTCTTTTAATATGGGTTATTCAAGGCTTAGTAAATTTATAAAGACAAAGGAATATATTCTTACAAAAGATTATAAGAGTGCAGCAAATGAATTAAAAAATAGTAAGTGGGCATCACAAGTAGGCCGCCGTGTGAATAGTGTAGTTAACCTTTTTTTGGCTTCTTCTTAGTTTTTCTTTTTATTTTGAATTCTATAGTCTCCATTTTACTTGGAAAGGTGTTTTGCATATCTCCTGATGTCATACCTATATCAGGACCAGTACTGGGCGCTACTTGGCTTTTTGGGTAAACATTAAATCCTTCAAGTAAAGATTTAACTAGCTTTTCGAATTTCATTTTTTAGAGTGTCAATTTCTTCTTTTAGTGTATTAATACATTCTACCAAAAGGGGAATAACTTTATTGTAATTAACAGCCTTAATTCCACTCTCTCTTGTTATGACCGCTTCAGGTATAATTTGTTCTATTTCCTGTGCAATTAAACCTGTATCTGAACCAGTGAGATGTGAGCTTTCATTATTTTTCCAATTAAAATTATATCCTCTTATTAAAGATATCTTGTTTAAAGGATTTTTTATTTGCGAAATATTTTCCTTTAATGATAAATCTGAAGTTGAAAACGCTATAACGTCATTATAACAATACAATGTACCCTGCACGGTCGTGTTACCGGTTGTAATAAGAGTTCCTGTTACCTGCGTATTACCCACAATACTAACAGCACCAGTAATATCTGTGTCTCTTTTAAGAGTGATCTTTAAATCGTTAGCAGAGAGTAAAGACGTATCTAAAGACCATACCGGAGCTACACCGCTTTTATTAATTGTTATTCCATTTTGACTTGAAAAATTTGCTTCTGTAAGAAGTGTCTCAAAGGCTAATCCAGTCAACTGTGATGTTGATGTTCTACCTACAAATTGATTAGGCCCTACCTCGATATCAACAGGCGCTGCAGTATAGCTCTCACTATTACCTTTTACAGAATAAGAAGGCATCTCTGCAAAATAAGAATTAGAAACCCCGTTAATTTTTATGCTTATAGGGCCGTTGTAAACTTTTGTCAAGGTGTTTTCATCTACTATAGTAGGACCAAGCTGCACCGGACCAATACCTCCTGATTTTATTTGAAGCTCTTGTGCACTGTTATATTGAAATTGATCCGTATTTATAAGAGTAGCGAGATCATACTTTACTAAATCAGAAGTTAAAGGAGGAAATGATGTTACTGAACTTAGAGAGTATATACCTCTTGTATCTTTATCATATATAATATCACCTACCGAAGCACCTGAAGCAGCAAATACGCTTAATGCTTGAGAGGAATACCCGTTTACCCCTGCACCAAACAAAGATGTTACTGCGCCTAAATTTTGTATACCAATTGGTATACCACCAGCAGTATTACCATCACCAATAAATAAGCGCTTTGTATCTATACAAAAAGCAGGCTCACCGGTACTAAAAACTATACCGGTTGAATTAGCCGTTCTACGTTGAACATCTGTACCCTGTCTTACCTGTATCTTTGTTACCGTTAACATATTTTAATATATTTATACATTTTTACTGTTAAACAACAATAAATATTACCAGTGAACAAGTTATATTCTGCAGTATTAGCAGGTAGAAATACAATAAACGTATTTGATGTTGTAAAGGGTATAAAAGCCTATAGCCTCAGCCTCGGTACTTCGGAAATCGTTAATGGCCCAATAGTTACACAAGATAAGATGACTATAGTAGTCAAAGAAAGATCTGGTGTAACAAGAGGTAAAGTATACGGCTTACCCAAAGGTATTTTGCTTTATTCTTTTCAAGTAAAATAATATGAGAAGTAAATCTAACCCAACACTTAAAAAGATACAGGATGATTTAAAAGAAGTTTATAAAACTGTTTATCAAGGTAACGGCAAACCTGCTCTTGTTACTCAGTTGTCAGAATTAACCGGTAAGTTAAAGTCTCATAGTGAACATGTTGAAATGAAATTAATGCATGTTGACGAAAAAATAGATGGATTAGAAAGAGAGATAGAATTAAAATTTAAAAATATAACAGACATAGTGACAGAAAAATTTAATAATATATCAGTACAAATAACAAGCGAATTTGGACGCAAACGGGCTGAAACAACTCATATGTGGAATTTTAAAACAGCGCTAACAACAGGATTACTTGCATCCGGTACATCGGTATTTGTTATTTTACTCGCAGAGGTTTTAAAGAGACTAAACTCTTGATTAAGAAATTACTGTTCATATAATAGCTTTATGAACATATTAGGGTTAGATTTGGTAGATGAGCCGCTAGATATCGATACGTTTTCGTATTTAGATGATAAAGATTACCCTTTTGTTGTTTTAGGTTTTCAATTAAAAAATCTTTACGATCAAAAGAGATTAGTTTTTAAAAAAGAAATTTCTTCAGAAGACATAATTCACTTAGTACCAAACGATGCAATAATGCCTAAATTTTTTAGAGGCATAAAAATTAAGCTTAAGAAAGAATTTATACCTTTTGTAAAGCATTTAGAAATGCAAGGCTCAACAAACAAATCTACTATCAACACAGATACTTATAAAACTATTTTAAAGCAATACAACCTTACATGTGACAATTGCTTTGCGCATTTAAATAAAGGAATATATCCCATAGATAGTGAGTGCTTGAATAAATTATCTGTTCAGCAGTTTGATATTGATAGTCTTTATACAGATTATCTAGAAGCTAACTCTCCAATCTATCAATCGTTAGGTTACTTTGTTATTTATATTTTAAGTAATAAAAACTATTACGAAACAACAACTAAAAATTATTTACACGCAGTAGTAAAAAAGTATAATTCTGTATAAGAATATCATAAATACTTTTTTGTTTCACTACATATGAGCACTCAAATATTCGTAAAAAAACGCAACGGTCAGGCAGAAAAATTTAATATTGAAAAGATTAATAAGGTAATCTCGTGGGCGGTTGAAGGTATAAGCGGTGTAAGCTTATCAGAAGTAGAAATTAATTCAAAACTCAATATAACAGAAAATATCTCTACACAAGATATACATCAAGTCTTAATTGAATCGGCAGCAAATTTAATATCACTTGAAAAACCAAACTATCAATATGTTGCAGGCAGATTATTAAATTATCAATTACGTAAAGATGTTTGGGGTGGTAAGCATCCTCCACGATTGCTTGATGTAATTAATTCTGGACTTAGAAAGGAAATTTATGATCCTACTATAATTGAAAAATACTCTGAAGATGAAATAAACAAAATCGGTGAATATATTGATCATGATAGAGACTTTTTATTTACTTACGCCGGTATAAAACAACTTTGTGACAAATATCTAATTAAAAATAGAGTCGCAGATAAGATTTTTGAAACACCTCAATTTGCTTATATTCTTATAGCTATGTATGCGTTTATAAATTACCCAGCAGAAGCTCGGTTAGAATATGTAAGAAGGTTTTATAACGCTATTTCTAGACATAAGATTAATCTACCTACTCCTATAATGGCAGGCGTGAGATCGAGATCGAAAAGCTATGCAAGTTGTTGCTTAATAGGTGTCGACGACACAAAGGAGTCAATTACAGCATCCGGTACAGCTATATCAATTGCTACTGCGAGTAGGTGTGGCATTGGTATTGATGTCTCTAAAATA
>Ga0209401_1001416_pt1 | contig 15902 bp, 25 predicted proteins | sample M_140807_MF_Meta_FD_187318 | JGI IMG/M metagenome (GOLD analysis project Ga0209401, IMG submission 187318) | Freshwater microbial communities from Lake Montjoie, Canada to study carbon cycling - M_140807_MF_MetaG (SPAdes) (version 2) | ecosystem: Environmental > Aquatic > Freshwater > Lake...
CCGAGTGCGTGGTGTTGTAATGAGAACTAAACATTCAATTCGAGTTCCTGAAGGTCTATGGGCAATGGCAAAAGCCAAGGCGAGTGATGAACACACAACTGTCACCGCCATCATCATTGAGGCACTCAAGGCTTATACAAAGTAAAAGGCGAAAAGCCCACCGGCACCTTGGAACGGCAAGGGCGGTGGGCTTTTCTATGCAATAAAACTTATACGATCTCACCATATATCGCAGCATATGCTGCCAAATCTACGGGTGAATCTTCGTGATCAGGTGTCTCAATCAATCGAGCAACTTTGACCAATGCTAAGCACATTGCAGCTTGAGCAGGTGTAATTTCTTGCTGAAGCCATACACTCCACAATGCTGCGATGCGTTGGTGATTTGTTAAAGGTGTGCCGTAATTCTTATTGCGATCACCGTGTGTGAGGCGATCAGCCTCTTTTAAGATTTCCCCCCGGTTCATCTGTTTAAGCCTTTGGCTTTGTCATTGTCAGTTCGTGCTTAGGGTTAGCCCAAGCAACAACAACAGGCACAACTGCAAGCCAAATTGTGTTGGCTGCGTGTTTCCAATCTGAAGCTGAAAAATCTAAAGGTGACTTTCCGATGATGACAACTGCAGTCATTGCATTGCCAACAAACCACTTTGCCCACATATCTAATACTTTGTTATTGAATTTCATTTCAATCCTAACTTGGCGATCAACGCCGTTGCTTGAGGTGGGGTGACATTTACTTCAATGTGCATCCAATCAGGCTTGGCGTTCTTGTAAGTACCGCCTGAGCGTAGCCCATATTTTGCACAAATCTCTAATACCTTTGCCTGTTGCTCAGGGGTGAAGTTACCATCGGCATCACCTTGTGGGTGGCGGGATGGGAAAATGTCCACGGCGGTGCCACTCGCGTGGTTGGATAGGGTTCCATTTCCGCCACGAACATCGCGAAAGGCGTAGCCTTGGACCTCGCCTGGTTCTAACTTTTCAATGCTCTTGTGCCATTCCTTGCAAGCTGCAACCAATAGGGGTGCAACTGCCTTGGCGCAACGAAGTTTGACGGGTCTGATACCGCCCACAACAGTAAATACGGTAATACCAATCTCAGCTTGATCTTTGGATGCGATCCACCCGTTTGCTGATTTAGTCAATCTTGCGCCTCCGCTTCATCACTTCAACATCAATCTTGATTGCTGCCTGATTCTCTAACAATTCCTCAACCTTGTTAATGAGTCCTGTCTTGCCATCATTGTAAAGAGCATACTCAATGCGATTGAGTTTATCTTTAAGTTCCTCAGTGTGCTTAGCAATTGTGTGCTTGGCAATTATGCCAATCCCTGCAAGTAGGGCTGCAATAACAAAGAAGTATGAGTAAACAATTGTGGCAATATCGGATGACATTTGCGCCCTTTCGGGTTATGCGTTAGTTGGTTGATGTTTCCTTTTGTGCAAGTGTGGCTTTCAAGACTGCAATTTCCTGCGCCTGGTTGCCAATTGTCTCGCGTAAAAACTTAAGAACTTCGGTGATTTCGACCTGTGTTTCCATTACTCCCCCTTGGCTTGTGGTTCATTGGCATACAAAGCCTTGAGTTGGCTAAGTGCGCCTTTTTCTGTTGTATGGCAACCGATTACTTTGCCATCGGCATCCTTAACGACAGGATAACCCTTACAACCGTATGAGCCTTTGGCTCCGATGTGATATGGCATTTACTTCCCCTTAAGTTGATCTATTTCTTTATATAAATCTTGAACAAGAGCCAAAACTCCAACCAAAATCATACGATCATTAAATGATTCAACACCTTCAACATAATCTGCAGCGATTGGGTAAATCTTATCCACTTCTTCAGCGATAAGACCTGGCATCATTATTCCTGAACGATCATCATTTTCATTCAAATAACTTGCTTTGTAAGAAAAGGCTCGAACAGGTAAATCAAGCAATTTTTTAGGGTTTAATTCAGGAACACTATTGATGTCCACAATGTTTTCTTTGTAGCGTTGTGAAGAAGCCGTTGAACGAGTTACGCGACCACCTGTTGTAAATACATATCCATTGGCAGCATTGGTTGTAGATGTGTGGTTGGGTGTTGAAAGATCACCATTGGAAACCATTGCGCCACCTGAAGTGATGCTTGCTGAACCGCTTGTTGAAATATTGCCTGAAGTAGTAATTGCACCGCTTGCAGTAATAGAACCAACTGTTGTCATATTTCCCGAAGAATTGACTACAAAAGAACCTGCAGCTCCGCTTACCTGACCATTGACCGACAAACCGCCAAGGCTAAAAATAGATGAAGCCTGAGTGCCTGTTGAATAAATGCGCTCAGCGTAAACACCTCGACCAGTAAAGATTGAGTAAGTGTTAGCGTTTCCGCCAGGAGAAGTTGTTGGATAAAAGGTTGTATCGGAACTGTAAAGATAGCCGCTTGAGGTAAATTGCCATCCTGTTGAGGTTGAACCGATGTAGCCTGAAGTGGCGTTAATTGTGCCAGTAATTGTGGCAGATGAGGCAGTTAGCGCACCGCCTGAAGTAACTTGGAAAGTACCTGATCCGTTATTGAAAGCAATTGAATTGATTGTGCCAGTTACTATATTTCCAGCATTGATGTTGGAAACTGTGATAATTGAGGCATCAATCGTGCCAGCAGTTATTTTGTTTGCTGAAATGCTTGCAAGGGCATTATTGCCAAGAGTTGTAGCAACCCACGATGATCCATCCCACCGAGAGATAGCATTGTCACTTGAGGTATTAAACCAAGTGTCACCAATTGCAAATGTTCCTGTTGGTGTGGTTCCTTGACGATAAATCTTATTTTTGCCATCGGCAGTTGTTTGAGCTGAAGTTGCAGTTGATTGAGCAGCGCTTGCTGCACTTGCAGCAGCATCCGCCGCCGCTTGCGCCACGGCAACATCGGCAGTAGTTGCAGGAACTACAGGCGAAACGCTTGTGACTGTAAAATCTGAAGTCTGAGTAACTGTTACAGGCGTGTTAGTAATCTGCGGGCATAGTGGCATCTGTTTCCCCTTAGATAGTTATTGAGTAAGGGTTAATGGCAGATGTCATATAACTTACTCGCCAGTTGTCAGTTGTAATTCTGTGATCCATACCTTCAACCACTAAATTCCATTGCATTGAGCGACCATCAACTGTCACACGCTTTACGCTTACCTGATCGCTTAACTCTGTTGCTAGAAAATCAGGATACAAAGCGCCAAGGGCTAGAGCTGAAAATTCTACCTGCTCCACCAAGGTTGCAGGTGTTGCATCTTTGCGTGATAAATACAAAGCAAGATTTGAAGCTGAGGAATTGTTAGTCAAAGGCGCATCAAGGGTGACTGTCTTTGTGCCATATGAGGTCACGCTTGGATTGTAAGTTGAAGTATATTGAGTGGCACCTGTTCGGTTGATAACTGCCTGATTTACTACCTGCAAAGCACCTGGGGTAGTTTTCAAAGCATCATATTCAACGGTGTTGATAGCGCGAGAATCATCAAAGAGTAATTGAGTTGGTCGTGAGAATTTATCAGCCAACGGCACCAAGGTTGCTACGCCCGTGCGAGAAACATAAAAACGACCCGCAATGGCTTGGGCGCATTGGTTGATAATATCCATACAATTGGCATCTTGACTTGTTGCAAGCAATGAGGATGAACCTGTCAATGATCGAGCTGATCCTGACCAAGAAGCATAATCAAGCATACGACCAACACGAGTCGCAGCAGTTTCAGCATAAGATGGGCTTGAAAGAGCAGGTGCTTGAGCCTTAGATATAAAGGCAATTCCATCAACAAAAGTCATTGAGGCAGTTGCATCAAATCCTTGATTGACTGCGTTGGTTTCAAGATAACCATTAAATAAAACATAATCAGTAGATGACCAAGTTGCCACAACGCGCATCTGCAATCCTGCTCGCAAGATACTTGAACCGCTTACAACCCACGGTGAACCTGCACCTGTGTAGTCAGGATCGTAGTAACCGCTTACATTGTCAAAGACAACTGTTGAAGTTCCAGCATCATCTTTTTGATCAGGGCGTGTTCGACCACGCTTGATTGCAATCTCGCGAACATCTGTTGAAGTTACCGATGTCCAAGTTCCTGATTTGTTAAATTGAACCGCAATGAGAGGTCCATTGGTGCCGTCAAATGCTGCCATATTACAATCCTAGCAGAGCGACATCGGCACCTTTTCGGCGCATTAACTGAGCGATTTCATTGCGCACCTTGACCGCTAAATCTTTTTCGGTAATGACTGAGCCTGACACATTGACTATGACATTCATACCGCTACCAAATCCGCGACCAAGAGGAACAACGGCTTCAGGACCCGCCTCACCAATCATTGCAAGGGTTGGACCGTTCACGATTCCACCATTTGCAAGCATTGGGATTGTTGGCAGATTGACATCAAAGCCCTTGCCACCAATACCAGGCACCCAATCAGGCACCTTAAAGTTGATTCTATTCAAGGTTGTAATTGCCATATTCACAAGGCGAATGATTAAGTTCATTTCAGCCTTGATGATTCCAAAAGCGGTTGAGAAAACAGTACCGACAAATTTGGCAACAGTTTCAGCAACAACTTTTATTGCATTGAATGAACTATTGACCGCATCGCGGAAAGTCTCTGATTTCTTGTAAGCAAGAACTAAGCCCGCAGTCAAAGCTGCAAGAGCAATCACGGTCAAACCGATTGGGTTCATTGACATTGCGGCATTGAAAAGAATCTGAGCCGCCGCCGCCGCCTTTGTGTAAGCCTCATACACCTTGACTGCCGTATTGACCGCCACCACGGCCGCGGCAAGGGCGCCGATACCAAGAGCAACTTTGCCAATAATATCTGCGTGTTCAGTTAAGAATGGTGCAATCTTTTGAATCGTATCTGCAAAGTCTTTCATAATAGGCAACAATCCTGCGCCTAATGATTCCTTTGCTTCGTTCATAGAGTTTTGGAAGATTGCAAACTTTCCAGCGGTAGTCTCGGCGTTGGCTTGCAAAGAGCCTTTGAATGTATCACCGAGTTGCTTAACGGCACCTTCAAAGTCTTTATTCTTGACAGTAGTTGCATCAAGTGAAATGCCTAGTTTTTTAAGTGCGCCAATATTGCCATCGTGGGCTTTTCCGAGAGCGTTGGCAACGGTAACAACATCCAAATGCTTTGCCGTTGCAATTTCCATTGCAAGGTTTGTTAGCTTTTGGGCTTCGCTAACATTTTTTGTTGAGGTAACAAGGCGAGCAAGGGCAGGGCGCAATTTATCGTCTGCAATACCCGATGAAAGGGTTTGCTTTGAGATGTAATCTTCCGTTGCCTTGATCTGAGCGTTTGTCGCGCCGGTGACATTCTTAAGGGTATTGGCAAGCAATGCAGATGATTGCTCATCTTCGGCTGCAGCCTTTCCAGCCATAATCGCAGCGCCACCAAGACCTACTAGAACGGCGCTTGCCTTCTTTGCTGCATCATTCATTACATCACTTGCAGTCTTGGCGCTCTTTCCAGCCTTATCCATTGATGAGCTGAAAGAGATGTCTTTACCAAAGAGGCTAACCGTTAAGGATGTATCTTTTGCCATTATTCCTCCGTTAGTTGCTTTGCCGCTCTGATAAGGTCATTGAGAACTTCCATCTCTATATCCCACACATTTAAGGGTGTGACCCCAGGAAATGTGTGGCATAAAAGAGGCAGATTATCTCTAATCTTTTGGTAACTACCGCCGCGAACTAATCGGCGGTTTGTTCTTTTTTTGCCTGGTATTCCTCAACAACAAATTCATCAACTGAATAGTCATTAAGAACATCTTGAATAGATAAAACTTCGCCACCGCGAGTCATACAAATCCAAGCAAGCGCATATAGCGCCTTTGTCTTTGAATAACCCTTAAGTGTGCTTGGGTTTTCATCGCCTAAAATTGTCAGCAAGGTTAGACCGTCAAGGTCAAAGTGTTCCTCAATGGCAATAATCTCACTACCCGTTGGAGCAGGTTGTGAGCCTTCTTTTGGCATTGGATAGGTTTTTTCTCGGATAATAAATGGCATTGCTTCCCCCTAATCAACTTTGTGATCTATTTGACCCAAAACTTCATTGACGGCATCTGCGACACCATCAACAAAACTATCTTTATGCTTGAAAACTGTAACTGCTAAGAATGGATGAGGTGATTGCTCAACCCAATTCTCTTTGTTTCCAAACACCGGGTGGCGCCACTTACGCTTGCGCCGCCCTTCCATATAGTACGGCAGACTTCGAGGTCTGCCTGTTGCTGCAATGAACTTACTGCTTGAAACACGGATGTGAACTACTGCTCCGCGACCTGTTCCATTGAAATCAGATTTTGTAGCATTTGCAAGACCAGCACGAAGTCCAAGGGTTTCGCCCTTTTTCTTGCGAGTGCCACCCACATCTCCCCCTTGAGATGGGATGGCAATAGCAGCTTGTTTTACATCTGCAACAATTGGCTTTGCCAACGCAGTAATCTTTTTGCGCAGGGCTTTTTTCAATTCAGGATCAACTTGAGCAACTGCCTTATAGAAGGCAACAAACTCCTTATCATCAATCTGAAATTGATCAGCCATTAGAGCGCAGCATCACCTGTCTGATACACGATTGTCAAAGGTGCATCTGTTCCGTTGTCATATGCTTCAAATGTGAAGTTCACATCTACAACCTGTGGACCTGAAACCTTTGGAGTCTCGCCATCTAACTTGACGGCTGAAACTGTGATTGTCAAAGTGTCCTTGTATGTGCTTGCAATTGTTGCACCTGTGAAAGTCAATGAAAGCGCAAGGCTTGCATCGCTGAGGTACTTTGTGAGCAATGTTGTGTCAGTAAATTCTGCAGTGATCTTGCCTGAAACCTTGCGGAATCCGTTGATGATCTGCTCTGATTTGATACCTGAGTTGCCAAGGTTGTAACGGTCAGACTTGAGAACATTGTCCACTGTTAGCGTGAAATCCTTGATGTTTGCAACGGCTGAACCATCTACTGTCAGCGCACCTTGCGCAAAGTGGAATAGGTTAGTTGCTGCAGAGTATGAGGCAGTTGCTAATGATGTTGATGTTGTGAAAGAAGCGCCATCAATGTTGAACTTGCCAACTGCGATTTCGCCATTTCCAACGCTTAGTTCAAAGTTTGAAACCTTGCATCCGCCAACAGTCTTAGGTGTAACTGTTCCACCATATTGAGGAACGCCAACCTGAGATGTAAATGACTTTGTATAAACATCACCAAGAGTCATTGTGTATGAATATACGCCTGTTGTAATTGTTGAAGCCGATGGGAATGAACCCATCGCGTGAGCTAGAATTAAACCAAGCCCGCGTGTTGGTAGATCCATTACAAAATCGCCAGCAACATCTGTTGTTGTTACTACACGGCGTTGTGAGCGAGGTAGTTGTCCACCTGCACGAAGCCCCATTCCAACTGCAGTTTTCTTTTGGTAGTTCAGGCTTTCAGATGTGAATTCATAAAAGCGTGTGACTGTTACTGGTGTGTTAAAAGTTGTTTCAGTTGCAATCCCAAGTTGGGAGCCGATACCTGATCCAATTGCCATATTATTCTCCTATTTCGGGTGTTGCAGGGGTGATTGAGGCTGCGGCTTTATCTGCCGGTGCCCAGTTGATTGTTTGCTCTAACAATGATGCTGCTGCCTCATCGCTTATTTCGATGGTTGCCCCCGCCTTGACCGATAGCCCCAATGCAGGAACATCCAAATCGCCAAGAGGCGAAATGTTTTTTACCTTTGCCATTTTTCTCCTTATGTTCTTGCTCGGTAAGCAATGGTGAAGTTAATGATTACAACCGCACCCGCGTTGGTTTGACGATAGGTTGGGTTGTGATTTTCTAGTCCTGAGTATAAACAAGCGCCTGAAAATGATGGGTCAAGGCGGATTACCGTATCCACCGCTGACAAGATTTCATAAGCACGAACTCGGCGAGCAGTTAAATCTGTTGTTCCATCCCACGCCCACAATGAGCAGTTGATGGTGCCATCTTCAAACATACGCTTGGCACCGAGCTGATCATAAGAGTTGCGGATTGTTGCAGCCTCTAAATCACCATCATCGTTGCCATCGTGACCAACGGCGATTGCATCCCCTGGGTATGTCTCATCAATCTCAGGACCGTCAAAAATACGAACGCTTGAAAGCGAAGATGCACCTCTGAGTGCAGTAATAATGTTGGCGATAAGTGTTGGAAATGCTGCCGTTGCCATTTATGCCATACCCGGCAAACTCATCTGATCTAGCAACTCCATCACTCGGCGAGGCAATGAATAAGTGCTTGCGGGGTAGAAATCATCACCTGATTGGTTGCGGGTGAGGACATTCATTGCACCGCGTTGTGTCTGCCATAGATGGCGCACAATCTCAAGCACACCTTGCTTTGCTGCCGCAGGTGGGTTGATAAATCCTGAAACATAGGAAATCTTGATGTTGTTGGCACCCGGCGCCCAAATTCCATAATAGTTAGGACCTGAGATTGAACCTGTAGTGATGCGGAAGATGCGCTGCCCTGTTGGATCAAGTGAATAATTGTCTGAGCTAATCAACACTCCGCTTTCATAGACCGAGGTGATGCTCAAGGCACGAGGATTGCGAAGGCGGATGATGTCGGTGTTGCCGTCATAGAGTTCATCGGTAAATGTTTGGCGCCCTAAAACGCAACCCACATAGTTTTCAGCCAAGTCAGTTGCAGCATCTACAAAACGGCGAAGTTCATCATCAATATCTGTATTACTTGTAGGAATATTGAGGTGAGCCTTGACTTCATCAAGTGCCACAATGGAAAGATGTGTGCCGTCACGAACAGTAAAATCATCTTGATAAGCCGAAGCGTTAGCACCTGTTGCCACCCAACGGATAAGGTAGCGACCTGAAGTAGTTGGTGTATATGAAACATCGTAAAGACCTGTGCCAGTATTTGTCACACTAGGTGTTGATGTAGTTCCATCCGGTGTTGTGATAGTTGCAGCAACGGCGGTTGCGTTGGCAGGTGTGCCTGTGGCATCGGTGATTGTTACTCCAAGAACGACAACATCACCTAAATCATAAACTGCCATTATCTACCTCTCATCATTGGTGTTGCCACAATACGATTTTTGATTTCACCCCTGTTGGAGTAATAGTTGTATGTGACAAAAGATTCATTGTATTTCACACCTGATTGTTCGTAGCGGTAATGGGCAACAGGTGAGGCGTTAGATTCGCGCCATTTCATTTCAGGAGTAGCAACATTTCTTGGTTTCATATCAACCATTTATTGCTCCTTTGTAATGCTTTAAGTTTTCTTTTAAGCGATCAATCCACGGTGCAAGTTCAACTGCCTTTTGCCCTTGCTCTAAAGCCTCTTTGTTATTGCCTAAATTGTACGCCGAAATTGCAATTAAATCGTGTGGCAAGTATCCCCAAGCATCTGATTCTACCAAGTATTCAAGCGGTTGCTGAGTTATTTTCAGCGCGGAATGGGCGATTGCATAACAATCTAGCCATTGACCTTTTGAATAGTAATACTCAGCCAAATCAACCCGAGGCTCACGGCTTATTGGCGATTCTGCTATTGCTCGCAACAACCAACTTTCCTGATTATCGTGATCCATCTTTGCCAAGTAGCGCATTGATGCAGCTCGCTCAGGTTTCCATACCGCCTTGGGTAAGGCTAGATGGCGCTTAAATTGTGCAATCGCCTCAGTCCAGTGATTGTTAAAGAATAGTTCGCGGGCGTAGTAAAAAGTATTGCGATCATTGTCAGGGTCCTCTTGAATTGCAAGGCGCAACAACGGGTAATACTGACCGCGAGATTTGTCATTATCAGGGTGATGATGGATTTCTAAATCAATCCACGCCTGTGATTCCTCACCGCTTGGTGTCAATGTCTCGTGAACAGGATGCTTCCAACGGTAATTGCTTCGAGCGTGAATCTTATCCCCGCCGTATGTAAGCCCGGCAGAGCCGTCAGGATTCCAACTCCAAGTGTATTTATATCGTGGGCGCATAGTGCCTTCAGGTACGGCTTCTAAGGCTTGGCGCCACCCTTGGATAAGGACTTCATCCATATCTAAGGCGATACATATATCCACATCGCCGGGCAAGGCAGCAAGAGCTGCGTTGCGGGCATCGTCAAAGCGCCACGGCTTGATGGCTATCTTGATGACATTGATGCCCAAATTCTCGGCATACTTGACGGTCAGATCGGTTGAGCCTGTGTCTGCAATCAAAAGGTAGTCGGCATCTTTGGCTGACTGATACCAACGCTCCACAAACTGTTGCTCATTTAAGGCAATCGTATAAACGGCAATTTTCATTGCATCCCCCCGGATTTAGTTACTTTGTCAGTGCAGCGATCTCATCGGCGGTGAGTCCAAGAGCTGACAACTTGGCGGTGGCAGATGCTTTTGCGGCTTCAACCGCGGCTTTGGCTGCATCTTCGGCTGCGCGTTGTTCTTCAGCGGCTGCTTGCATTGCCGCGTGTGCTGCAAGTTCATCTGGTGTCATATCGCGTTCTACAGATACCCCTGTTGAACAGTCAATCTCGATTACTTTGCTCATTGTTTAGCCTTTCGTGATTCCGTAGAGAGTGAAGGTTGAATTGGTAGCAAAAGGCACACCAGCCGATGAACTATCTAATTCAAGTCTTGTAATTGCGGCAGTAGATGACAAAAGGTAAGCCGTCATAGTTTGATTTGCAGCCGTTGCATTATTTTCTTGCACTGAATCAACAATCACTTGCTTAAAGTTTGAAGATGTGTAATTTGGAATATAGATGTCAAAACTTGCATAAGTGTTTGCTGTTGTTGAAGTGCCATTGAATAGACCAATGTCTCTGTATGCTGACCTATTAGAAGCGACCGAACTGCCAGTTCCATAAATATTTGTTCGAGTGTATCCACTGTAGTTGCCATTAAAAAGCAAGCCAAGTGCATCAACGCCTGAACCAGTGCTTCTTGCAGATACTACAATTTTTAAGTCCGTAAAGGTTTGAGGAATGTTGTTAAAAATTACTCCCGTTGCACTACCTGATGCAGTCTGCGTATAAATCGGTTGCATTGCAATTGTCATTTATGCCCCCGTTACTTGGGATGAGGTGATGCCGTAAAGGTCAAATCGTGAACCTGATCGCAAATAACCACCTGAACCTGAATGAAATACTGTCAATTGATTTATGGCAGCAGTATTCATTCGCAAACCTGAAGATAAACTTGCAACTCCTGAACCGTTGTAATCAATACCATAAAGAAGCCGAAATGTTTTGTTTTTATTTACATTTGCATAGTCTAAAACATCAACAACTGATGTTGAAAATGTGCTTGCATTTGGTGTTACATTTGAAACACCGTAAGTTCCTAATTCGCCCGCAAGTGCAGACCAAGTAGAAGTTTCTGCACCTGATACTGCGCTTGCACCGTTACCAAGTAACCAATGTTTTGTGTAACCACCGCTTCCTGGGTAACCATCTCCATTTGCAGTTAAAGCTAAAATGTAATCCCCTGTTGATGTTGATGTTGTGTTCCAAAAACAGCGCAGTTGTAAATGTGTAAATGTTTGAGGTATGGAAGTAAAATCAACCTGTGAAGTTGAAGAACCACTAACTGTGTTTGAAGCAATCCAAACCATACTCACGATGACACCGCCCTGATTCCGTAGAGAGTAATTTGAGAACCTGCCGTAAAGTTTGAAGCACCACTATTAAAAATGTCAAAACCAGTAATAGCATTTGTTGAACGATAAGTATTTACCCATAAATGAGTAAAACCACTTCCATTCAAATCAACCGCTGAACGAATTAAAACTGTTTTGAAAGTTGATGTGCTTGCATAATTTAATAAATGAATTGTTGCCGCTCCAAAAATTCCGCTTGTAGATGTAGCACCGGGAATTTCAGCAATGTAAGCAGCCGTATCATTTGATGTTCTATCTGATGCAGCGGCAGAACCATTACCGTATAAACGAGTTCTTGAATAAAGTGCAGAACCATCAGAATTTAAGTATGTATAAACCTGCGCAGTTGCAGCAGAATAGGAAGAACGCGCATTTATCACAAGCATCAAATCTTGATAAGTTTGAGGTATGGCACTAAATGAAATAAAATTAGATGAACCACTAGCAGTTGCACTAGCAATCGGCACCATTGCACCATACTGATTGCCAGCGTTCATACTGGTATAAAGGGTGCGCCCTGAGATCAGCCCGCCCGCACCTGATAGCTCATAAACTCCCATTTAAGCGATTTCCACGCCTGAGATGTGAAAGTTGATTGTGGTGGCAGATGCACCGCCAGTGATGGTGTTGGTTGCAACAAGAGTTTGCTTCAAATCAATGACAGTTGAATCATTACCACCCACGGCAACTGTTGTTGCAAGGTTTGTGCCAGCAAGTGTAAGTGTAAATGTCCCTGCCGATGCCGATGTGTTAGTGACAATGATTGAGGTGACAACCGTGGTTGTGGATGCTGGCACTGTGTAAAGTGTCGTTGTTGTGGTCGTTGATGCAGCTCCGCGAAAGAGTGCCTTTGAAGTAGTTGCCATTAGTTACAACTTTCTCTTAGATTGCTTGCATTATTTGTAGAATTGCGATGTCATCGCCCCAACGAAGTCCAGTTGTTGCTGCAGTATCGGCAAGAAGTGCTTGGTTGTTTTGACCTACACCAAGTCTAGCGACCACTGTTGAAAATGTAGCAAGATCGCCCTTTGTTGTGACGATTGCAGGTCCAGTTGCACCTGTTGGACCCGTCGGACCAGTAACAGTGCTTGCTGCACCCGTTGCTCCAGTTGGACCTGTCGGACCTGTAACCGTTGATGCCGCGCCAGTTGCACCTGTCGGTCCAGTTGGACCCGTAACTGTGCTTGCTGCACCTGTCGCACCTGTAGGTCCGGTAGGTCCAGTGACAGTTGATGCTGCACCTGTTGCTCCAGTTGGACCTGTTGCGCCCGCACTTCCAGTTGCACCTGTCGGTCCAGTTGGACCTTCAATTCCTTGGATGCCTTGGATGCCCTGAATTCCCTGCGGTCCTGTTGCACCAACTGCGCCCGTTGCACCTGTAGCTCCTGTTGGTCCTGTTGCACCTGTCGCACCGGCTGATCCTGTTGCACCTGTTGGTCCTGTTGCACCAACTGCTCCCGCAGCTCCAGTGGCACCTGTAGGTCCTGTTGCACCAACTGCTCCTGCCGCACCTGTCGCACCTGTTGGACCCGTAACGGTACTTGCTGCACCTGTAGGTCCTGTTGCACCTGTAGCTCCAGTTGGACCTGTTGGACCCACACCGCCTGATTGCGCAAATGTAATGTTATCTGTGCCGATAATGATGTAACCATTGGTGCCAGTGCCAGTATTATTTTGAATCCAGTTTGTTGCAGCGTTAGTTGTTCCTGAAGTTACAAAAAGAAAATCACCATATTCAACTTGACCTGCAACCGAATTGTTAAAATCTGTTGCACGAGTGAGAACATAAGGAGCGCCACCGGCGCCTTGAGTTGTTACTGTATAAATACCATTTTGTGTTTGTGTAGTTTGATTCTTAACAAGAATTCGATCTCCGGTGGTGATATTCACACCGTCAATAGAACCGCGACCATTAGAAGTTGCAGTAAGTGTTGCCCCTACTCCAAAACCACCGCCAGCATCTGCCGATCCTGCAGTATAAGTAGTAGAAAGATTTGCAGTTGTTGCAAGTTTTGCAGATGAGTGAACATTTGCAGATGAAATCGGACCTGTTGGACCTGTAGCTCCTGTAGGTCCTGTTGCTCCTGTAGGTCCTGTTGCACCTTGTAATGCTGCTGCACCAGTTGGTCCTGTGGCACCTGTTGGTCCAGTTACACCTTGAATTCCTTGTGGACCTGTTGGACCCGTAACGGTACTTGCTGCACCTGTAGGTCCTGTTGGTCCAGTTGCTCCTGTATTTCCAGTTGCACCGGTTGGACCTGTTACACCTTGAATTCCTTGGATTCCTTGGATGCCCTGAATCCCTTGTGGACCTGTTGGACCTTGAGAACCTGTTGATCCAGTTGAACCTGTAGGTCCAGTGGCACCCGTAGGTCCAGTTGCACCTGTCGGACCCGTAACGGTACTTGCTGCACCTGTAGGTCCTGTTGCACCTGTCGGTCCTGTTGTTAATGAAATCGTGGCAATGCGTGTATCTACATCATCAAGGCGAGCCTTAACAGTTGCCTTAGCACCCTTTGGATTCGTTCCTAGTTCGCCTTCAATGGCTTCAATAGCATCATTGGTGTTGGCGTGTTGAGTTGCGTGAGGAACTGTTGCTGAATCAAGGTAGTCGGTAGCAGTTGGGTTGGAAAAGTTATCTAATCCGCCGGGATAATTAGTTGCCACGGTTCTCCTTAGTATTCAAATGGGTCTAAGGGTTCAGTATCAGGGGGATAATACCGAACCCTTAGACTTTAAGAGTTTTTGATGTGATAAGGCTTGTGATGTCTATCATCAAGCCAAAATTCTTTACGGTGAGGCAAGATCGCACCTGTGTGTGCGTGAATCTTTATACCTAGTGCGCGAATACGGCGTGAGAATAGTAAATCTTCACTAAACCAACGACCATTGATTGCACCATCTGCAAACCAAGCCCAATCGCGACCTTGATTTTCATTTGCTTCTTCTCTAATTCGTTCCAAAATGCTTCGATGTATCAGCAAGCAACCTGTTCCTGCCGCTGCAATTTCAACAATCTGATCATCGGGATAATCATCCCAAGGTAATGGACCGTTCTCGGTGTCTTGATAAATCACCGGAACTGCTCGCAATTCGTCATTATCTGTCCAAAAAGCGGCAAAGATAAGAGCTGAAACTATGGGTCTTTCGGTGACATTTGCTGCGTTGATGAGCTTATCAAAGGCTTCAACAGACAAAATTTGATCTGTATCCATCATCAAAAGCCACTCTGCGCGTGTTTCATCAAGGAAATTCTTAACAATTACATTGCGTGAGCGAGTTAAAAGCGAAACATTACCGATACCAACGATTGAATCAATGCGATCTGTGCGCTTTCGGTTGATTTCAATCAGATTTGTTGCAAATTCTGTGTTTACTTTGCCTGAATGTGGAAATGCAATGCACACTCTATCTTTTGGCTTCATCGTGTCTCCACATCTAACACAAGTGATGCCGTTTCAATTTCTCTATCTTCAAAAGCCTCAATGAGTCCATCAAGTGCTTGAAATTTGTTTTGTTTTGCTAAATCACGGGCAACTTTAAGCCCATCAAGATAAGTCAATTCCATAATTCCCCCAAATTATTGTGTCAAAGACACCTGCCCCGATTAAGAGGCAGGTGTCTCCAACATTACAGACTAGAAGCCTGAAGGTGCAACAGTACCAGTACCAGTTACGGCTGAAACTGCCTTTGCGTAGCGGTGAGCAAGTGCCATATATCCATATACCTGGAAGCGAACTGTTAGGTTTGCTGACAAGACATCAGGAAGAACACGAGTCTTAACGCCTGACTCAAATAGGTATGAGTCTGAGAACTTACCAACAAGAATAGGAGACTGATTTGTTGAAGCTCCGTATGTCTTTGGAAGTGTTGCATCAACATAAACAGGTACTCCGTGGATTGTTCCAACGAGTCCTGCAGGTGCGCCCGGAGCAGTAACTACACCGTTTGCATTGAATGGACCTGCGCCTGTAGGCACGATCAATGGACGTGAATTTCCATCTGTGCTTGAAGCGAACCAGTACCACATTGATGGGTGCATAACAATTGCTTCAACTGCCTGATAGCGGTTTGTTACAACCTTGCTAATAGCCTTTGAGATTGCTTGCAATCCGTTTACTGCAGTTGGTGTTGTTTCAGTCCAAGTTGTTGGGATACCGTTTGTTGTATCTGCACCAAGGTTAATGAAACCCTTAAGTGTTCCTGAAGTTCCATCGCTATTGCTTACAACTGCAGTGTTGAGTTGTAATGCA
>Ga0209401_1001420_pt1 | contig 15873 bp, 14 predicted proteins | sample M_140807_MF_Meta_FD_187318 | JGI IMG/M metagenome (GOLD analysis project Ga0209401, IMG submission 187318) | Freshwater microbial communities from Lake Montjoie, Canada to study carbon cycling - M_140807_MF_MetaG (SPAdes) (version 2) | ecosystem: Environmental > Aquatic > Freshwater > Lake...
CCACTCATAGTTCCTAAAGAAATGTATTTACTCATTTTATATAGATTTAATATTATTTAATTTTGTATAATACTATCTTATTGAATGAATCAGAATCTTATCAAAACCTTTCAACAACGAGGATATTTTAATCAGTGTACTGATTTAGATAAGCTTAATAAACTTTTAAATAATAAAAAAATTAATTTATATATCGGTTTTGATTGCACTGCTCCAAGCCTGCATGTTGGGAGTTTAGTACAGATCATGTGTCTTAGACTGTTTCAACAATTTGGCCATACTCCAATTGTTTTACTAGGTGGCGGTACTACGATGGTAGGTGATCCTTCAGGAAAAGAAGAGAGTAGAAAAATACTAACAAGTGCAGAAATAAAAAAAAATACCTCCGGAATTAAAAAAGTTTTTAATAAATTTTTAAGTGGGAAAGGCAGTAATAAATTTGTTTTTTTAAATAATGAAAAATGGCTAACTAAAATTAATTATATAAATTTTTTAAGAGATTACGGAAAACATTTTACTATTAATAAGATGTTAACCTTCGATAGCGTTAAACTTCGATTAGATAGAGAGCAATCTTTAAGTTTTTTAGAATTTAATTACATGATCTTACAAGCTTATGACTTCCTTGAGCTTAATAATAAAAATGATTGTGTCCTCCAGATTGGTGGATCTGATCAATGGGGAAACATTATTAATGGGATTGAATTAATAAGAAGAGTAAATGGAAAAGAATCTTACGGTTTAACTACTCCGCTCATCACTACAAGTTCCGGTGTCAAAATGGGCAAAACTGAAAAAGGAGCTGTGTGGTTAGATGAAAAACAAACATCACCTTATGAATATTGGCAGTTTTGGAGAAATGTAAATGACGCTGATGTATTCAAATATTTAAGATTATTCACTGAGCTTCCATTAGATGAGATTTCTAATTTTGAAAATAATAAATCTAGAAATATTAATGATTTTAAAATTACCCTTGCGAATGAAGCGACTAAAATTCTTCATGGCAAAAAAGCATCTTCTAATGCTGAGGCTACTTCTAAAAAGACTTTTGAAGATAAATCTTTTGGCGATGATCTACCAAAAGTTGACATTAAAAAATCAGATCTTAATAATGGAATTTCTTTTAATGATTTAATTATTAAAATTAACTTTGCAAAATCAAATGGGGAATACAGAAGAAATATTGCAAATAAGGGCTATCGAATTAATAATGAAATTGTAACGGATGAGAAAAAAATTGTTACCATAGAAGATTTTAACGGTGAAAAAGTTATTAAAGTTTCATTTGGAAAAAAACAGCACACCTTAATTGAGGCTATTTAGAAGATCTAAATATATCTACAAATCTTTGCACAAATCTTGGTGTAATGGTCCGAACAGGATTTATTGTAGTTTCAAAATTATCATCTTTACCTTTAATTTTAAAGCTTACACCAAAGACTCCATCACCACTCTTTCCAGTTAAAATCTGCCCTAGTATTGGAATATTTGATAAAAGACGATTAACTTCATATGCTGGGATTACATTTCCATCCAAACTTACAAAGTCATCTGCATTATTAATTTTACCCTCAACAATAAAGCCAAGAGATGGTCCTGTTCCATAAAAATCTTTAAAGGTGAAAAACTTTTCATCATTTTCATAAACAATAACTGTGTTATCAAACCGAATTCCCTCTCCTTTTAAGGTGTCTAAAATTCCTGTAATTGAAGCAAGTGACAATATTTGTGCAAGCACAGGTATTTCTTTAATTTTATAATCAGTAATTATAATTTTTCCCTTAGATGAAGTTGCGCTTAAATCTTCAGAGTTAAATTCCAATTTTCCTTTTTCAAATCCTTTTATAAAACTAAATCCTGCAATAAATGGTCTTGCTCTATCTGAGAGCATATACGTTGCGGTGTTTCCGTTTTTATTTTTGCTAATTTTAATAGTAATTTTTTCTTTATTAGAAAATACACCATTTGCATCTAATTTCGAAAATTGTCCTTTTAAGATAGTACCCGTTAAGTTGAAATCTCGAATATCATCATTAGTTCCAGTATCAACAGTATCTAAGTTAGCACTAATAGTTCCATTAAATTTTTTTGAAACTAATGTTGATGGCTTTGAGCTTGTTAAACTATCAATAATATATTTGGCATCTAATCTTTTTCCTGTGATTTCGATATGATTAATATTGCTTTTTTTGGATGAGATAATTTTAAAATTACTTTTATCGGTATTAACGCTAATGCTGTTAAGAGAAGTTATAGAGAAATTCTCGTCAAAATTTATATCAAATAATTCAATATTGTTTTTGCCAGCATTAATTGTAACTTTTTCAAATACAGAAGTATTTTTCTTCACCTCACCTTTTAAAAGAATCTGACCATCGTCATTTAATAATTTATTGAAATTAATTGGGGTAAAATTAATTAAACTTTTTTTAATGTCTATTCGAGTATCAAAATAATATTGATCTTTATTGGTATTTAGCTGGATATATAATTTTGAAGATCCCTTAATATATTCTGGCTTAAATACTTTTTGCCAGTTCGCAAAATTTATATCTGAAATAATATTAATTTTTGATGTTTTTTTATTAAGGTCAGAGTTTATTTTAAAATCTAATGTATCGTTTTGATTAAAAATTATTCCATTTACAGAAACATTAGTTTTATCAAATTCAATTTTAAATTTGCCATTTTTGAACTTACTGTTTTTATCATCTAAAACATTAGGATAGGCGCTTTGAAGCAAATCTAATTCCAAATTTGTAATATCAGCTTTACCTTTAACTGAAGTATTAAGAAGATTTCCTTTTTTATCAAACTCAACATCAATTTTATTATTAGCTGTAGTTGAAAATGATAATTTTTCTACATTTTTAATAATATCTTCTAAGGCTTCTATCTTTAAATTTTTAAATTCTTTTAATGAATTAAATTTTCCTGTTAAATTTAAATCTAATGAGGCTTTATAAGAATCTGATGATTCATTTAAAAAAATTTTAGATTTATCAAAATTCAAACCCGCTGCAGCACCTGATGAAATATTAATTTTTAATTCTTTATTTTTAAATTCGATATCCGCATTAATATTTTGAAACTCAGGTAGTTCATTTGAGATAACAAAAGAGGTGTCTTTAATACTGCCTAGAAACTCAATTTTTAGTCTATCTTCATTATATATTTTTAAATCCCCTTTAATAAATCCTTTCTTAACTTTGTTATCAAGATACTCTTTTTGACTGTCTTCTAAAAAAACATCACGAATTAAATTAATACTTTTTTCAAATAAGTTTTCTGAAAATTTTACTTCTATAAATTTAGGATTATAATTGCCTTTAATCGCAGAAAAAATGCCAACACCAAAATTAGTTTGATAAATATTAGTAAGATCGCCTTTATGATAAAACTTTGGCTGATTAAGACTAAATTTAATTACAAAATCTTTAATATCTAAGCTTACTCTTATATCTTTAAATTCTAATTTAACTTTTTTGTATTGATCATTAAATCTTTTTTGAATTAGATCGTTAAAATTAGAAGTTTGAAATCCAAAAGATAAAAAAGCAATAAACGATATAAAAATTGCTAATAAAATTAATAAGATTTTATTTCTTCTAACCATTAATGAATTCCTTGATAAACGGAGGCTTCTAAAAATACTGCAATATCTCCATCTAATACTTTTTCTGGATTTGTCACTTCGATATTAGTCCTGTTATCTTTGACAAGTTGATAAGGTTGTAAAACATAATTTCTAATTTGGCTTCCCCATCCTATTTCTTTTTTAGAACTTTCTAAATTATCTGAGTCTTTTTGTTTTTTTTGCATCTCAAGTTCATAAAGTCTAGCCTTTAACATATTCATCGCTGTTTCTTTATTTTTGTGCTGCGATCTTTCATTTTGACACTGAGCAACTATTCCTGTTGCAATATGGGTTATTCTAACGGCGCTATCAGTTGTATTGACGTGCTGTCCACCCGCTCCACTGGATCTATAGGTGTCTATTCGAATGTCTTTTTCTAAAATTTCAATGTTTATATCTTCATTCACAACGGGGTATATCCATGCACTTGCAAAACTAGTGTGTCTTCTTGCGCCTGAATCAAATGGAGAAATCCTAACTAGACGATGAACTCCAGATTCTCTTTTTAACCAGCCATAAATAAATTGGCCTGATATTTTAATAGTTGATGATTTTATTCCTGCCTCTTCACCTCTGCTCTCGTGAATTAACTCAACTTTAAAATTATTTTTCTCAGCCCATCTTGAATACATTCTTCTTAACATCTCAGCCCAATCTTGACTTTCTGTACCTCCAGCTCCAGCGTGTATTTCAACATAAGCATCAAGAGTATCATTTTCATTAGATAGAAAACAAAGAAGTTCAATTTTTTTTAATTTTTCTAAATTACTTTCAAATGATTTATTTAAGTCTTTGGCTAAAAGTTCATCACTTTCTTTAACGACAATATCTAAAAGATCTTTATTATCTGCATGCTCTTTAGAAATAAAATCGTAATTATTTTTTATTTCTAATAAAAAATTTCTATCTTTAATTACTTTTTCTGCATTCTTTTGATTACTCCAGAAATCTTGAAGCTCTGTTTGCGCTGTTAGTTCTGAGATTTTTTTAACAACCTGATTTTTATCAAAGATACCCCCTTATGTTATCTAGGGATTTTCCTATTTTCTCTGCAATATTTCTAATTTCAATCATTTTAAAAAACAGTTTTTACGATTTACTTATTAAATAATTAGACAACTTCTACATCGATTTGCTTAAATTATTAAGATTTAAATAGATATTTCAACAAAGATGTTTATTATAATAGCTAAGTAAACAAATGAATTTTATGTCATTAAAAATTAATCAAAAATTTAGGAATTTATCATCATGTCTAAGGAATTGCTTATCGATGCTTCGCATCCAGAAGAAACTAGAATTGTTATCAAGTCCAATAATGGGATTGAAGAATATGAATATGAAAATATTCATCGGAAAAATCTAAAAGGAAATATCTACTTAGGTAAAGTAAGTAGAATAGAACCTTCTTTACAAGCTGCATTTGTGGATTTCGGAAACGAAAGACATGGTTTTTTAGCATTTAATGATATTCAATCAGACTATTATCAAATTCCTCAAGCTGACAAAGATCGTATAAAAAAAGAAGAGGAAGAAGCTCGGGCAAAACTTTTAGAGGAAAACGATAAAGAAATTGTTGAGCAAACCGAACAAGACGAAAATATTAATTTACAAGATAAAAATTCATCAAATGGAGATCAAGATGAAGAGAATATTGGAAACAAAACATCTGATGAAGATGTAAATAATAATGAAGAAAATCATGTTGATAATAAACCAAAAAATAATAGAAGTTTTTACAGATTCAAAAGATATCGTATTCAAGAAGTAATCAAACCTGGACAAATAGTTTTAATTCAAATCGTAAAGGAAGAGCGTGGAAAAAAAGGTGCGGCTTTAACAACTTTTATATCGCTTGCAGGAAAATACATAGTGCTAATGCCAAACACAGCCAAAGGCGGTGGGATCTCTAGAAAAATATACAGTTCTAGTGATAGAAAAAAAATGAAGGAAATTATTAATGATTTAGCACTTCCAAAGACAATGGGGTTGATCGTGCGAACCGCTGGTGCAAATAAAACTAAAAATGAAATTAAAGACGATTTAACAAACTTATTAGGTACTTGGGAAGAAATAAGAATAAACACTTTAAAGTCAATTGCCCCAAGTTCAATTTATGAAGAAGAAGATTTGATTGCTAGAGCAATTAGAGATTTTTATAGTAAAGACATAGATAGTATTATTGTTGATGGTGACAAAGCATTTGAGGCTGCAAAAAAATATGCAAAAAAAATCTCAAGTGCACACGTAAAAAACGTTATAAAATATAAAGGCAAGATTCCAATATTCCATCATTACAATATTGAAAAATATTTAAATTCAATTTTTGAACCTAGAATAGAATTAAAATCTGGGGGTTATATAATTATAAGTCCAACCGAGGCTTTGGTTTCAATTGATATTAACTCTGGAAGATCAACTAGAGAAAGAAATGTTGAAAAAACAGCTTTAACAAACAATCTAGAAGCGGCAGAAGAGATCGCTAGACAAGTTAAATTAAGAGATTTAGCTGGTCTTATAGTTATCGATTTTATCGATATGGAAAATTATTCAAATAAAAGGTTAGTTGAGAGAAAATTAAGAGAGTCATTAAAGAATGATAAAGCAAGAATTCAGTTTGGAAGAATAAGTAACTTTGGTCTTCTTGAAATGACAAGACAAAGACTAAGAGAAAGTTCAATTAAATGGGAAATTCAGCTATCTGTTGATTCATTTGCACTTAAAATACTTAAATTATTAGAAGAACGAGCATTCAGTGATTCAAAAATTAAAATTATAGATGTCAGTTTATCTAAAAAAATAATTGATATTTTAAATAATAATTATTCAACTGAATTTAAATTTTTTAAAGACAAATATAAATTCAAAATTAATTTAGTTCAAAATGCTGAATTTTTAAGCCAAGAATTTTTATTTAGTTTTTATGATGCCAAAAAGAAAATAATTAGCGAATTTAATGGTACTGAAGTTAAAGAAGATACATCAACAAAAGAAAAAACTGAAAATTCTACTAAACAAGATATTAAAGAGATTTTAGAAAAAAAGGAAGAAAGCATCGATCAAAAAAAACATGACGTTTACAAAGGTAAAAGAAAAAAATTCTTTAATAAAAATAGATTTAAAGAAAATAAAAGACCTAAAAAGAAGGAAACTTCACCAAGTAAAGAAATAAGCTAACTAATCAATAAGTCCCTCGAATGGACTTGATGGATTTGCAGTTACTTTCTTTTTAATCCTTCCTGCAATAAAGGATTTCCTTCCTGCAATCACCGCATCTTTCATGGCCTCAGCCATTAATATTGGATTTTTAGCCTCCGCGACTGCAGTATTAACTAAAACACCATCGCAGCCTAATTCCATCGCTATAGCTGCATCAGACGCACATCCTATGCCTGCATCAACAATAACTGGGACTTTAGATTGGGTCTTAATAATTGATATATTAAATCTATTTTGAATTCCTCTTCCTGATCCTATGAGTGATCCTAATGGCATAATAGCTGCAGCACCCATATCCTCTAATTGTTTGCAAAGTATAGGGTCATCTGATGAATAAACCATCACTTCAAAATTTTCTTTTTTTAAAACTTTTAAAGCCTCTATAGTTTCAATCATATTTGGATATAAAGTTTCTTTATCTCCAAGTACTTCTAATTTTACAAGATTCCAACCTCCTGCATCTCTCGCTAGTCTTAAAGTTCTTAACGCTTCTTCTGCTGTATAACAACCTGCGGTATTTGGAAGATAAACAATCTTTTTTGGATCTAAAAAATCAACCAACATTGGCTCTTTTGGATTTGTAACGTTCACTCTTCTTACCGCAACAGTTACAATCTCTACCTCAGCAGCTTTAATTGCTTTTGCAGTTTCTTCAAAACTTTTATATTTACCCGTTCCAAGAATAAGACGTGATTTATATTTTTTTCCACAAATAATTAAATCTTCCATTTAACCTCCTCCTATAAAGTGAACAATTTCAACTCGATCTTTGGCTGATAAAATTTTTTTATCATAATTATCTCTCGGTATTACCTCTTCATTAATTTCTATTGCTACTTTTTTTTCTGAAAGGGACAATGTCTCTAATAAAGAAATTATATTAGTTTTTTCTTTTATATTATGAGGTTTTCCGTTCAAAATGATTTGTATCATGTTGGATTTAAGCTATTTTTAAATTATAACATATCATTTTCTTTTATGAATATAGTAATTATTAACGGTCCAAATCTTAATCTTTTAGGAGAAAGAGAACCAAAAATTTACGGCAAAGAAACCCTTAAATCGATTGAAAAAAAATGCAAAGAGCATGCTAAAAAAAATAAAATTAAAATAGATTTTTTTCAGTCTAATATTGAGGGTGAGATCGTAACCAAAATTCAAAAATCTCGAGATAAATTTGATGGTTTAATAATTAATGCAGCAGCTTTTACTCATACATCGGTTGCAATATTAGATTCTTTAAATCTTGTTAAAATACCTAAAATAGAAGTTCATATTTCTAATATCTTTCACAGAGAAGAATTTCGTCACAAATCATTGATTAGCAGCGCTGTTAATGGTCTGATTTGCGGTTTAGGTCCTTATGGATATATTTTAGCAATAGACGCTATTAAAAAAATAATTAAAGATAATAAATAATGAAAATAGATAAAAAAATTATTAAAGAACTTTCTGATTATTTAAATGAATTCAATCTAACTGAGATTGAATATTCAGAAAATAATATAAAGTATAAAGTTAGCAAATCTAACAAAGGTGTCATTGACGAACAGATAACATCTACTGGGAATCAACCAAGATTTTCATCTTCTTCTTCGCCTATTTCTGCTGATAATATAAATAAAGCTAATATTGTAAAATCGCCTATGGTTGGAACTGCTTATTTAGCTCCAGAACCTGGCGCAAAACCATTTGTAATAGTTGGTGCTAATATTAAAAAAGGTCAAACAATTGTTATTATCGAAGCAATGAAAACTATGAACCATGTTCCATCTACTAAAGATGGTGTGGTTAAAAAAATATTAGTAACCGATGGTGAAGCGGTAGAATTTGATCAGGACTTAATCCTAGTCGAATAAATGATTAAAAAAATACTTATAGCAAATAGAGGCGAGATAGCCGTGCGAGTGATACGGGCTTGTAAAGAACTTGAGATAGCTACAGTTGCTGTACACTCAACTGCTGACAATGAGTCTATGCACGTCAGATTAGCTGATGAAAGTATATGTATTGGATCTCAAAAAGCTCAGGATAGTTATTTGAATATCCCTTCTTTAATATCAGCAATAGAGATCACAGGGGCAGATGCCGTTCATCCGGGTTATGGATTTCTTTCTGAGAATTATAAATTTGCAGAAATTTTAGAACAACACAAAATTAAGTTCATAGGCCCAAGTTCAGAGCTTATTAGAAAAATGGGCGATAAAATTGAAGCAAAAAAAATAGCAAAGAGTTTAGGGCTTCCAATTGTGTCTGGTTCTGAAACAGGAATAAAAGATATTAGTGGGGCTATAAAAATAGCTAAGGAAATAGGTTTTCCAGTGCTTATTAAAGCTGCTGGTGGTGGTGGTGGAAAAGGAATGAGAATTGTTCATTCTGAAGATAAATTAGAAGAAAATATTAAAATTGCTCAAACAGAAGCTAAAAAATTCTTCAATAATGAAGAGGTCTTTATTGAAAAGTTTTTTGAAAATCCAAGGCATATAGAAGTTCAAATTTTATCAGATGGTAAAGATAATACGGTTCATTTGGGGGAGCGAGATTGCTCTGTTCAAAGAAGATATCAAAAAATAATAGAAGAAAGTCCTTGTCCAGTTATTAATGATGAACAAAGAAAATACTTACTAGATGTTTCTATAAACGCTATTTCAAAACTTGGCTATGAAGGAGCTGGAACTCTTGAATTTATTTACGATAAGGGAAAATTTTATTTTTTAGAAATGAATACAAGATTACAAGTGGAACATCCTGTTACAGAAGAAGTGACTGGAATTGATCTTGTTAAACGACAAATTGAAATAGCATCAACAGGTAAATTAAATTTACAGCAAAAAGATATTATATTTTTTGGTCACGCTATTGAATGCAGGATAAATGCTGAAGATCCAAGTAAAGATTTTTTACCAAGTGCTGGAACAATAAAAACTTATAATCAGCCTTCAGGTCCAGGAACAAGAGTTGATAGCTGTGTATTTCAAGGATGTAAAATTCCACCCTATTATGACAGTTTAGTTGCAAAACTTATTTGCCATGGCAGAGATAGAGCTTCAGCTATTTCTAGATTAAAACGATCTTTAGATGAGTTTGTGATTGAAGGAGTAAGCACAACAATTGATCTACATAAAAAAATATTAAGAAATGAAGATTTTATTAATTCAAAATATGATGTTAACTGGCTATCAAAAACTAAATTTTATTAGTTTTAAGGACGCCAACTTTCATAATCAGCTTTAGTCTGTGGCCTATATTTATTAGGATTATATGCTTCTTCAGTTCCTGTCTTGTTTTCTTGATGATCTTTCTGCCACTCATACTTTGAAAAATCAGCCTTAGTTGGAGTGTCTTTGATTAAATGATGTATCCACGCATGCCACTCAGGTGGGATTTTAGTAGCTTCTACTTCTGAGTTAAAAATAACCCATCTTTTATCTTTGTTATCAACGTAATATTTATTTTTAGAATCATCAATCCCAACAAGTTTTCCAAAAAAAAATGTATTTAAAAATGTTCCGATAGTTTGACCATTCCACCAGGTAAAAACAATTTTTAGAAATTTAATCATTATAAAAATTTGTATTTTTTAAGATATCCACAAAAGATTTCTATTTCAAGTTGTCTGTTTTTAACTAGACACTTATTACAGATTAAAATAGTGATTTAAAATCATTAAATTTTTAAGAATCAAACAATGTCTAAATATATTGCTGAAAGTTTTTATACCTGCTTATTTAAAATTACTCATAATTTACAAGAATTAACAAGCGAAGCTCTGCAAGAAATTGATAGCAGAAAAGACGGAAAAGTTGAGGTTTTAGACGTTAAATTTAATAAAAGAAAAACTAAATCGTTAGCTGAAATACAGGCTAATAAACCGCAAAGTAAAGAACAAGAAGTCAAAGAAATCTCCAGTCAAAAAATAAGTGAAAATATAACTTCTTCTATTTTTAATAATATTCAAGATAGCAAAACATTACCTTTATCTATTGAAAACAAAGCTTTCAGTGAGAGAAGAAAAATGCCTGATCGCAGAAAAGGCTATATCCAAAAAGCTATGATTGGTGATCATAAAGTTTATTTACATATCGGTGAATACGATGATGGTAGAGTGGGTGAAATATTCATTGATACGAATAAAGAAGGTGAGCTTGTAAGATCTTTAATGAATAACTTTGCCATCGCAATATCATTAGGTTTGCAATATGGCGTTCCACTAGAAGAATATGTTGATGCGTTCATTAATACTAAATTTGAACCGTCTGGAAAAGTTAAAGGTAATGACAGAATTTTATCAGCTTCTTCGATTTTAGATTATCTATTCAGAGAACTTGCAATTTCTTATCTTGGAAGAGAAGATCTTGCGCATACTCCTTCTATTAAAAAAACTGATCAAGCAGAAGACTCAGAAGAAAATGCTCAGCTTATTGACGTTCTTAAAAATATTACAAGTAAAGGTTTCTTAAGAAATCAGTATAAAGAAAAATTAGTAGATCTAAGTAATATTAGATTAAATATTAAGAGCAAAAAAATAAACTAGTCTTTTTTAACTAATTTAATATTTAATTCTTTTAATTGTTTTTCAGAAACATCAGATGGAGCATTCATCATTAAATCTTGAGCATTTTGATTTAATGGAAACATAGTAACTTCTCTTATATTTTTCTCACCAGCCAACAACATGATAATTCTGTCGATTCCAGGAGCTATTCCTCCGTGCGGTGGAGCGCCATAAGATAAGGCATTTATCATACCGCTAAATTTACTATCAACTTCCTCTCTTGAATAACCAGCTATTTTAAATAATTTATACATTAATTCTGGAACGTGGTTTCTGATTGCTCCAGATGATAGCTCGATACCATTACAAACAATATCGTACTGGTAAGCCAATAATTCTAATGGATCTGTTTTATCAATTAAATCCATAGGTGTTTGGGGCATAGAAAATGGATTATGGCTAAAATCAACTTTCTTATCAATTTCATTATATTCGAACATTGGATAATCAGTGACCCAGCAAAATTCAAATACGTTATCTTTTATTAATTCTAAATTTTTTGCAATCTCAGTTCTTGCCCACGCTGAAAATTTCTCAGCATTTTTCTTAACATCGCATACAAAAAATATAGCATCGCCACCTACTGCATTAATTTTTTTACACAAAGTGTTAATTGCATCTTCAGAGAAAAATTTAGCTATAGGTCCTTTTGCTTCTAATTTCCCATTATTGCTTTCAAGAACAATATAACCTAATCCTGAAGCACCCTCCGCTTTTGCTCCTTTATCTAAATTATCAAAAAAACTTCTTGGTTTAGCAGATACATTTTTTGCAACAACACATCTTACAATCGATTTTTTTTGGATTAACTTTTTAAATATTTCTAATTTAACATCTTCTCTTTCAAAAATTTCAGTAACATCATTAATTTCTATTGGATTTCTTAGATCTGGCTTATCTGTTCCAAACTTTAACATTGCATCTTTATATTTAAATCTTTTGAATGGAGTTTTACTAATTGAGTAACCTTTGCTAAATTTTTTAAAAACTTCATGAAGTAATGGTTCAACTACTTGAAAAACATCTTCCTGTTCAACAAAAGACATCTCAATATCTAATTGGTAAAATTCACCAGGACTTCTGTCTGCTCTTGCATCTTCATCTCTAAAGCATGGAGCAATTTGAAAATATTTATCAAAACCGGATACCATAATTAACTGCTTAAATTGCTGAGGAGCTTGTGGAAGAGCATAAAACTTTCCAGGATTTAATCTGCTTGGAACTAAAAAATCTCTAGCACCTTCTGGGCTAGAAGAGGTTAAAATTGGAGTTTGATATTCTAAAAATCCCAGACTCTCCATTTTTTTTCTAATAAATGAAATAACGTTAGATCTTAAAATAATATTTTGATGTAATTTTTTTCTTCTCAAATCTAAATAACGATACTTTAATCTTATTTCTTCTGAGTATTCTTGATCGCTAAAAACCGGCAAAGGAAGTTCTTTTGTAGAACCTAAAACGTTAAATCTTTTAATTAATACTTCTATAGAGCCCGTTGAAAGTTCTTTATTAATCGTCTCTGGAGTTCTTGCAACAATTTCTCCTTCTATTCGAATAACTGTTTCTAATTTAATTTTTTCTAGTGCTGAAAAATGTTCATTCTTATTGTCAATAACACACTGAGTCATTCCATAATGATCTCGTAAATCAATAAATAATAAATGACCGTGATCTCTCTTTTTATGAATCCATCCTGACAGAATAGTTTGCTTACCAATATTATTAATTGTAAGTTCTGCGCAATTGTGAGTTCTATATTTATTCAAATCAAACCACCCTTTTTAATAATAAATTGAAATACAGTTAATGTTCAAAAAAAACAATCATAATTTCTCATTTATTAAAAACAATAAAGAACTAGATCAGTTTATTGCAAAGATTAAAAATAAAAAAAAATTTTTCTTTGATACAGAATTTGAGAGAAGATCAACTTATAAAGCCATTATATCTATTGTGGTTATTTTTGATGGAAAAAATATTGGCATTATTGATTGTTTAGAAAAAAATATTGAATTCAAAAAAATTTTTAAATTTTTAAATAAAAAAAATATTACCTTAGTAATTCATTCTTGCAGACAGGATTTAGAGATATTCTTATCAGTAGTTAAAAAAATCTTATTTACCGTTTTTGATACTCAAATTGCAGCATTGTTTAATGGTTATCATGAAGCGCCATCTTATAAGAAATTAGTACATGATTTTTGTAAAATTAGTTTGGATAAGTCGTTGCAGAAAGATGATTGGCTAAAAAGGCCAATTAGTAAAGAAAGAATTAATTACTTAATAAATGATGTTTATTATCTAAAAATAATTTTCAATAAATTGAATAGTAAATTAGTAAGAAAAAGTAAATTAAATTTATTTAATAAACTTGTTGAAAAAGAAATTTCTAAAATTTCTCATGAAAACTATCCTATTATTTTTAAAAAAAAATTAGGAAACAATATTTTAAAAAATAAAAAATTTATTAAAATAGTAAATTTAAGAGATAAACTAGCAAGAAAGATAAATCTTCCAAAAAATTGGGTTTTTTCTGATAAACAAATTATAAAGAATGTAAAAGATGAAGAAACTTCTATTAATTCACAAAATTTAAAAAATATTGAAATTGAAAATTTTACAAAACTAATTAATAATTTTAAGAAAAGTTTTAATAAAGTTAGCTGATATTAGCTAATGCTTGGTTAATAATTTTTGTATTTATCTTTTTTTTATACAATAAAGACAGTTCATCTAAATTTTTAACAAACATAGAAGCGGCATCATAAGTTCTTTCAATTTTTTTTAGAATAAAATTTACTTCTTTCGTAGTAATATTAATTTGTTTATCCGATAACATCTTTGTTAAAATCTGAGTAAACAAATCATCAGAGGGATTGGTGATTGCAACTGCAACTAATGAATTTAATCGTGATATTAAATCTTTTAATTTAAAGGAAATATTTCCTGCTAATTTGTTAGAAGTTAAATAAATAAATTTATTTTTACTTATAAAATCATTTAAAATTGTTTGAAAAAAAACTTCATCATTAAATAATTCTATGTCGTCTATAATTAAAACCTTTTGATTTAATATTAATTCTAAATTATCTTTATTCACAAATCCCCCTTCAAAAATTTTAGAATTAGTTTTATCAGAAAATATTTTTGTTAAATAAGATTTCCCAGATTTTTTTGGACCATAAATATTGATTCCTTTAAAACTCCAATTTGGCCATTCTTTTATTAATTTGTAAGCTTCGTAATTATTTTGCCCCACACAAAAATCTTCTTCATAATAAAAACTTTTATCTGGAAATTTAAAAACTATTTGATCTTTCATAAAAAAACCTAAAACTACATTATTTTTATAAAAAATCTTATTTAAAAACTGTTTGTAAAATAAGAAAACAAGTGTATTGCTGAAGTGTTAATTTTTTTTTAATGAATAATTCAAATTTTACCTATCTTAAAAGTGGTGTTAATATCGAAAAAACCACAAATCTTGTTAAGTTTATTTCTAAATTATCTAAATCCACAAAAATTAAAGGCAGTGAAATTAAAAACTTTAAGAACATAGGAGGCTTTGGATCTGTATTTGATCTAGGCCAATATAAAATTAAAAACCCTCTTATTGTAACGTCTACTGATGGAGTTGGAACTAAGCTAGAAATAGCAAATCATCTTAATGATTTTAGGACGATTGGAATTGATTTGGTTGCGATGTGCGTAAATGATTTAATTGTACAAGGTGCAAAACCTGTTGTCTTTTTAGACTATATTGCAATTCCAAAAGTTATTGAAAAAAAATACAAGCAAATATTATCTGGTATTGCAAAAGGATGTAGGATTGCCGGATGTTCTTTGTCAGGCGGTGAGACAGCAGAAATGCCTGGGGTATACACTGGAGATTCTTTTGATTTAGCTGGCTTTGCTGTTGGCATTGTTGGAAAAAAAAATGTTATCACAGGGAATTCAATTAAACATGGCGATATAATATTAGCAATACCTTCAACGGGAGCTCATTCTAATGGATATTCTTTGATAAGAAAAATTTTGAAAGATAAAAGAATTAAAGTTAAAAATAATAAAAAATTATACAGAGATCTTTTAACACCCACTAAAATTTACGTTAAAGAAATATTAAAACTTCACAGTATGAAGTTAATTAAAGGGTGCGCTCATATCACAGGTGGAGGAATTATTGAGAACTTACCTAGAGTAATTCCTAATAATTATACCGCAAAAATAAATCTTTCAAAAATCAGAACTAATAAAGTTACAAAATGGATTAAATCAAATGGTGTACATGATCATGAAATGCTTAAAACATTTAACTGCGGCGTGGGGTTTTGCATAATTGCGGATAAAAAAAATTATAAAAAAATCTTTAATGTTTTTAATAAATCATTAAAGCCTTATGAAATTGGAACTATAATAAAGAGTAATAATAATAATAAAATTATATTAAATGAAAAAG
>Ga0209401_1001423_pt1 | contig 15868 bp, 14 predicted proteins | sample M_140807_MF_Meta_FD_187318 | JGI IMG/M metagenome (GOLD analysis project Ga0209401, IMG submission 187318) | Freshwater microbial communities from Lake Montjoie, Canada to study carbon cycling - M_140807_MF_MetaG (SPAdes) (version 2) | ecosystem: Environmental > Aquatic > Freshwater > Lake...
CTGCCATGCTCAGCGGGATCACTCGATGCCAGGGAGGCCCCTGGCAACTTAATAAAAGGGAGTGATCCAATGCTCTCAGCGAGCCCAGCCGACATCGATACTGTTGAACCCATAACCCCACTCAAGGGAATTGCACGCCTTCTGACAACCTAAACCGCCAAAAACGCAATAGGTTCCCAAAAACGCAATTGCTGCGAGCGGCGGTGCGATCGCCAGGACCGCCACCACCATCGGCATCCCAACCAATCGCTGGATGCAGATCAGTCACAAACCAACCGAAGACTTCGGCAAGTATGCAGCTGTTGTGCCCGCTTGTCTCTCCTCAAAATTGAGTAGATGGCAGGCCTTTTAGCCGCCCCCGGGGGGATGCAGCAGCGGAAAGCGCAGGGTCACCTCGGCGCCACCGAGCTCCCTGGAGCGGCTGAGGCGGACGCTGCCGCGGTGATTTTCCACCGTGGCCCCCACCAGATAGAGCCCAAGGCCCATCCCCGTGGCCCGGGAGGATTGGAACAGGCTGTCCTCGGTGAGATCCCGTCCCAGCCAACTGGGCGGAAAGCCGGGGCCGCTGTCCGCCACGACCAGCTCCACCCAACCCGGCAGCTCCTGCAGGGTCACGGCCAGTTGCCGCTGGTGCCGCGGCTCCTCCAGCAACGCCGCCAGGGCATTGCGCAGCAGATTGGTGATGGCCACCTGCAACTGGCCGCCGTCGCCATGGATCACGGTCCCCGGTCCGGTGAGCCCGGTGGCCTGCAGCTGCACGTCCTCCGCCGCGATTGGGCGCCTCAGATAGGTGAGGGCCGAGGTGGTCGCGTCGATCAGCGACACCGGTCCTTGCTCACTTTCAACACTTTGCAGCAGCATCCGCATCTTCTCGATCAGCTCAACCACCCGCTGGCATTCGGTGAGCAGCACCTGGATCAAAGGCAGGGATTCGGCCAGGCCCGGCGTGGCTTCAGCCTGCTGAATGAGGCGCTCGCTGATCAGGCTCAGGCTGCTGAGGGGCTGGTTGATTTCGTGGGCCACCGCGGCGGCGGTGAGGCTGGTGCGAAGCTTCTGGCGCAGCATCTGGCGCTGGCGGTCGAGCGCCTGCTGGACCGCTTGCAGTTCCTGGTTGCGGCGGCGCAGACGGCGCAGCAACAACCCGATGATCAGGGCAGCGAGCCCAATCGTGACGAGCCCAAGGGCACCGCTGACCACCAGGGTGAGCTGGTCAGCGGCCATGGTTCTGCAGGACGGCCAGGCGAACCAGCTCGGAACCCGATGCGCCGAGTTTGCTGCGCAGGGCACGGCGATGGGTGGCCACCGTTGTCTCCGCCACCCCCAGGGTTTGGGCGATGGCCCGGGTGCTGCAACCCTGGGCCAGGAGGGCCAGCACCTCCTGCTCCCTCTGGGTCAGCAAGGGCGTCTCCAGCGGTGGATCCGCCGCGGCCAAGGGGTCTGCCTTGATCGCGCCATCGGCCCCTGCCCAGGCGGGTTGGGGCCTTTGGCCCAGCAGCCGACCGATTTCCTGGCGAAGCTCCCGGAAGGCGCTGGTTTTGTCCACCACCGCATGGAGCATGGATTGGAGTTCCAGAGGGCAGAGGAAGCTGCTCGCCTGCCCCGACAACACAATCAGCTGGGCATGGGGCCGCTGCTGCTGCAGGGCTTCGGCCACTCGAATTCCCGGCAAATCCGGAAGGCACAGATCCAGGATCAGCAGGTCGGGCGCCAGGGAGTCAACAGCTGCGATCGCCTCGTGGGCCGTGCTGGCGGTGGCTACCACCTTGAGACCCGGAATGTCCTGAAGTACCGGTAGGAGCAGCTCCATGAACATGGACTGATCTTCAACGAGCAGGCAGCGAAGATCGGCCATCGTCGTAGATCTCTGAACCGATCCTGCCATGGCTGATGCGGGCTGCCTCGGGCCTTCGCCATGGAGGCATGCCCGGCGAATCCAGGAAGGAGACAGGGATGGGGCGCCACATCGCCCAGGCATGGGTTAAGAATGGTCGCCAGCTTTGAACCTGCCCAATCACCTCGGTGGCCATACCCAGCCAAGTCACAACAAGATTGCTTGCCTTTGTTGCAATCGCAACCCTGTTTACGCTGGCGTGGCGGCATTTCAACCAGATTCCACTGCTGGTGATTGGTCAGCCATCCACCACCGGCTTGCTGCAGCGGGAGAAGGAGCAGCCCTTTTTCAACCAACTGGAAGCCCTCACAAAGCTGCCATTCAAGGTGACCTACAGGCCCCTGGACTCGACCGGCATCAAGGACACCTACCAACTGAAGATGCTAAAGAGAGGAGATATTGATCTTGTCTCGTTGCGTTTCATCCAGAACGGCAAAGATGAGCCGTCACTCACGGGGGTTGACCTGCTTGGCTTGAGTCAGGATTACGCCACCGCAAAAAAGATCGTCAAGGCTTACTCGGGCACCATTGATGGCTATTTACAGCAACACTTTCAAGCCAAATTGCTGGGGATGTGGACCTTCGGTTCCCAACAGATTTTCTGTAAAAAGCCGATTGCTCGCCTGGAGGATCTCAGGGGCTTGAAGGTGCGGGTGGCTAGTCCCGCCTTGAGTCCCTTGCTCACTGAGCTCGGTGGCACCCCCGCCGTGATCCCCTTTGACCAGGTCAAGGATGATTTGGCCATCGGGCTGGTGGATTGTGCGGTCACCAGTGCGGCTTCGGCCAATTATGCGGGCTGGACCGAACACACCGATTATGCCTTTCCTTTGTCTGTTCAGCTTGGCCTCAATGGCTACGTCATATCGCTCAAGAAGTGGAATTCTCTTTCACCTAAGCAACAGCAAACCCTGGAGACCGCGTTTAATGCATACCTGGATGATCTGTGGCGCTACTCCCAAGATCTCCAGGCGGATGCAATCAGTTGCACCACGGGCGGTCCCTGTCGGCATGGCAAGCCCTACAACCTGCATCTTGTGACACCCTCCAAGCATGACGTTTGGTTGTTGCGCGATATTTCTATGCGCAAAGTGGTTCCCGCTTGGGGCAAAGAGTGTGATCGCATCCATCCGGGCTGCCTTAAGGAATGGCAACGCAAAGTCGAACCTTTGGCCCTCTCCCAACTGGCCAACGGCGTTTCACGATGACGCAGTTCATCGAGCGTCGCGATAAACAAAGCCGGACATCTCCGATCGCCGTTTCCTTGCAGATGGCCGGACTCCTGTCGGCACTGATCTTCTTAATCGGCTTCACGCTTGAAGTTCTGGTCATCAATAACCTCTATTTATCTCAGCATATCTTGGTGGTTGTCTTGATGATCGCCCTCGCAGTGTGGGCCATCATTGAGGTCTATGCAATCCGGCGGAGCTCCGTCGTGGTGCCGCTTCGATTTTTGAAAATCGCCCTGTGGTTGCAATTGTTGTTGTGCCTCTTCAGGGGTGCGGCTGAACTGATGATCGATCCCCATGTGGTTGGTCTCACCGGCATGAGCAGTGGTCCGGATTTCGGCCTTGCCCTGATCTTTGCCCCGCTAGACCTGGCTGTATTCATGTTGATCAGCAGGCTCATCATCAACGCTTTTTCCTATACCGAATTTCTACGCGCTAACCAGTTGGCGCAACAGATGCAAGCCTTGGAGACGGCCCAGTTGGCCCTGCAGCAAAGCGAGGAGCGCTACCGCCTGATCGCCAGCTGGGTGGATGACGTGATCTGGACACTCGATGACCACGGCCATTTCAACTACATCAGCCCCTCGATTGAGAAACTCACGGGCTACGCCCCCCACGAGCTGTTGCAGCAACCGTTATCGGGGGGATTGCGGGAGGATTCGGCGCTGCGGCTGGCCCAGGCCAGTCGGGCCGCCTTGGCGCAGGTGGAGCTGGGTCGGCCGATCGAACCGATTCGGCTGGAACTGGAGCAGCTTCGGCGCGATGGCAACACCTTCTGGAGCGAGGTGACGATGAATGGGCTGTATGGCCCCGATCAGCGGTTCATTGGCTTCGTTGGCGTCAGCCGCGACATCAGTGAACGCAAGGGCTACGAGAGCGACTTGCGCGAGGCCCGTGATGCCGCCGAGGCTGCCAATTTGGCGCTGCTCTCCGCCAATGCCAGGCTCCATGGTCAGGCCACCACCGATGCGCTCACCGGTGCTTCCAATCGCCGCTACTTCGAGGAGGCGCTGGCGGTGCAGATCACCCAGACACGGAGCTATGGGGAGCCCCTGTGCCTATTGATCATTGACATTGACAATTTTAAGACGATCAATGATCGCTTTGGCCATCAGATGGGGGATCTGGTGATCGTTGAGCTGGCCAGGCTGCTGAAGGCCGGTTTGCGAAAACCCGATCTGCTCGCCCGCTGGGGTGGCGATGAATTTGTGGTGATGTTGCCCCACACCCCAGCCCAGGAGGCTTTTGAGATGGCCGAACAGCTGAGGCTTTCGATGGCCGTGCATGTGTTTCCCGTGGTGCCCCAGGTGACCGGCAGCTTTGGGGTGGCGGAATTGCAGCCGGAGGAGTCGGCGGAGGACTGGTTCGCCCGGGTGGATCGCGTGCTGTATGCCGCCAAGGCCGCGGGTCGCAATCAGGTCAAGCTCAGCGCATGAACACATCCCCTTGATCGATCGATCTCTGATGCATTGGCGCCGCTGATCTGCCGCGCGCCACTGGGGCTTCGATGGGGCGAACGCTTGCTCACGGTTCAGAATTGGCCTGGGATTAGCTGATGAACTCCCGGTGGCGATGTCCGTGAACGCACCGGACAAGGCCTACAAAATTGACGCTGGAATTTTACCTAAATCTTTTCTGAGCTATCCTCAACTCACCAGATCAGCATCACATTCTGTCCATTCCCCCTGACTCCATCCAGCAGACATCGGTGGCTCCGGTGTGGCAGCCCCCTGCACTGCGTGGGGTGATGGCCTATCACTGGGCGCCCACCTCCGATGGCAGCAGCCGGTATCCCTGGGTGGATTCGGGCTGCTTGGATCTTCTGGGCTTGGAACCCGCGGAGTTGTTGGCGGATAGCGGCCAGTTCTGGCGGTTGGTGCATCCGGACGACCGCACCCCGCTCAAGCTGGCCAAGCTCCATGCCCAGCGCCAGGGGACGCGTTTGCGCCACATCTGCCGGATCACCACGGCCAGCGGTGAGGCCAAGCTGATCGAGATCGTGGCCTATCCACTGCCGCCGGCCGGTGCCCTTTGGAGCGCCGTGGCCCTGGACATCAGCGAGGGGCAGCGTCGCCTCGAGGAGTTGCAGCAGCTGCAGCAGAGCCTCGAGCACCAGCATCAACAGGCCTATCAGCAGGCGCGCTCCCTGGCCGAAGCCCATGCGGCCCTAGCCCGCCTCAGCACGGTGGATGCCCCCACCGGCCTGCCCAATCGCCTCCATTTCGAACACAGCCTGATGCGGGCCGTGGCCCAGGCCCAGCGCCACGGCCTGCCCCTCACGCTGGTGTTGCTCAAGCTGCAGGGCCTGCGCCAATGCAATGCCCGCGATGGATTTTTGGCGGGTGATCGGGCCCTTCAGGCCTTCGCCGGACTGCTGGGTTTGAACCTGGGTCAGGGCGAAACGGCCGGCCGCCTGGGAGGTGTGGATTTTGCGGTGTTGCTGCCGCAGCGGGATCTGCCCGGAGCCCAGCTGTGGCTGGCGGATCTTCAAGCGCGGGTGGATGGGAATGGGGCGCTGCAGGCGGCGGGTCTTTCGATGGGCCAAGGGCTGGCCGAATGCCTGGCCGATGACACAGCCGACCGGCTGCTTCTCCGCGCCGACGCGGCCCTGAGGCGGGAGGCTTAAGGGTCGGCAGTCGGCCCTGCTATTTCGGCGTAAATCGCCGGACAGTGGAGCGATCAGGTCTGGATTGGAGCGACTTCACGGCTTGAGCTGGCCTTCCCTGAACGCAGCAGCGTGGCCAGTCTCCCTGCGAAGGCAGCCCCAAGAATGCGCGCAGAGCCAGGCAGGATGCGCAACCTGGCGGCCGGCCCGAGGCCAGAGGGGCCTGCCCTCGCTACGGTCCGGCAAGAGCCTTCCTCCCGCTCCGATGCCGCTCAACGAATACAAGCCCGGTGCCGCCTTCCCCGGCGTGATCGGCCGCACCGCCGATGTGTCGACCCCCGCCTGGCCGATGCCCAACCGGGCCAAGGACGGGGCCCCCAACGTGCTGTACCTGGTGCTCGATGACACGGGCTTCGGGCAACTCGGTTGCTATGGCAGCCCGATCGCCACCCCCAACCTCGATGCCCTGGCGGCCGACGGCCTGCGCTTCAACAACATGCACACCACGGCGCTCTGTTCGCCGTCGCGGTCGTGCATGCTCAACGGCCGCAACCACCACTCCAACGGCCTGGCCTGCATCACCGAAGGGTCGATGGGCTATCCCGGCTCCAACGGTTACATCCCGTTCGAGAACGGCTTCCTCTCCGAAATCCTGCTGCAGAAGGGCTACAACACCTACGCCATCGGCAAATGGCACCTCACCCCAGCGGAGGCCACCTCGGCGGCGGGCCCCTACGACCGCTGGCCCCTGGGCCGCGGCTTCGAGCGCTTCTACGGCTTCCTGGGGGGTGACACCCACCAGTACTACCCCGAACTGGTGCAGGACAACACCCAGGTGGAGCCCCCTGCCACCCCCGAGGAGGGGTATCACCTCACCCCCGATCTGGTGGCGAAGGCCAAGGCGATGATCGCCGATTCGAAGCAGGTGGCGCCCAATAAGCCCTTCTTCATGTACTTCTGCACCGGCGCCATGCATGCGCCCCACCACGTGCCGAAGGAGTGGGCCGACAAGTACAAGGGCCAGTTTGATGGCGGCTGGGACGCCTACCGCGAGCACACCTTCGCGCGCCAAAAAGAGCTGGGCATCATCCCAGAAGGCACGGTGCTCTCGCGCCACGACCCCGATGTGCCCGACTGGAACGGGCTCTCGGCCGAGGAGAAGCGCCTTTACGCCCGCATGATGGAGGTGTTCGCCGGCTTCCTGGAGCACACCGACCATTACATCGGTGAACTCATCAACTTCTTGAAGGAGATTGGCGAGTACGACAACACCATGATCATGGTGATCTCCGACAACGGCGCCAGCTCCGAGGGCGGCCCCACGGGCTCGGTGAACGAAGGCAAGTTTTTCAACAACGTGCCCGAAAATCTGGAGCAAAATCTCGCCGCCATCGACGACATCGGTGGCCCCAAGTATTTCAACCACTACCCCTGGGGCTGGACCCACGCCGGCAACACCCCCTTCCGCCGCTGGAAGCGCGAGACCTACCGGGGCGGCACCAGCGACCCCTTCATCCTGAGCTGGCCCAAGGGAATCGCCGCCCGCGGTGAGGTGCGCTCCCAGTACTGCCATGCGATCGACATGGTGCCCACGGTGCTTGATGCCCTCGGCATTGAGGCGCCCACCACGATCAAGGGCGTCACCCAGAGCCCGATTGAGGGTTTCTCGCTGGCCTCCTGCTTCGCCAATCCGGCCGCGCCGAGCCTGCATCTCACCCAGTACTTCGAGATGTTTGGCCACCGCTCGCTCTACCACGATGGCTGGCGGGCCGTGTGCCCCTGGCCCGGCACCTCGTTTGTGGAATCGGGCCGCCGCTTCGGCGATCCGATCAGCTACGACCAGCTGATCCAGCTCGATGCCCACAACTGGGAGCTCTACAACATCAACACCGACTTCGCCGAAACCAACAACCTTGCCGAAGCGGAACGGGACCGGCTGATCGCCATGATCGGCATGTGGTATGTGGAGGCCGGCAAGTACAACGTGCTGCCGATCGACAGCCGCGGCACCCTGCGCTTCGCGGTGGAGCGGCCCCAGATCACAGCCGACCGCCAGCGCTACATCTATTACCCCGGCACCCAGGTGGTGCCCTTGAATGCGGCGCCGCGGGTGTTGAACCGCCCCCACTCGATTTCGGTGGAGGTGGAGGTGCCCGAGGGCGGTGCCGAGGGGGTGCTGTTCAGCATGGGCGGCAACGATGGCGGCTACGCCTTCTACGTGCAAAACGGCCTGCTCACCTACGGCTACAACTACGTGGCCGAGCAGTTCTTCCACGTGCGCTCCAGTGGTCCGGTTCCGGCGGGCCACCACATCCTGAGCGCCGAATTCACGCCCACCGGCGCGCCCGACGTCGCCAACGGCAAGGGCACCCCGGCCAAGTTGGTGTTGTTCATCGATGGCCAACCAGTGGGCGAAGGCGACCTGCCCGTGACCATTCCCCTCAGCCTGGGCCTGGCGGCCGGGGTGGCGGTGGGCGCCGATCCGGGCTCGCCGGCCATGCCGGACTACAAGCCCCCCTTCGCCTACGGCGGCCGCATCAAGCGGGCGCTGGTGGATGTGAGCGGCACCCCGGTGGACGACCTGCGGGAGACCATGCGCGAAATCCTGGCGCGGCAGTAGGCGTGGCTCACGGCACACGGCAGGCCCCCGATCCCCGATCCGCGACCCCGACCCGGTGGTCGCGGCCGCCTGCAGCGCACCTACCGGAGCATCTCCTGCAGCTGCTCGGGGCCCTGCTGCTGGTGGTGGGGGCCTACCTGATCACGCGCCACCTGGCTGCCCTGCCCTCCACCTTTCTCACCGCCCTGGTGCTGGCGGGGGGTTCGGTGCTGAGCGGCCGGGTCCTGGCCCCCTGGGCCTGGTGGGGCGTGCTCGGCGCCAGCTGCGGCTCCCTGCTGGGCACCGCCATGGTGGTGGGCCAGAAGATCCAGAGCACCGACCCCCACGAGGGCCTCATGCTGCGGCTGGGAATCCTGGCCAGCCTGATGGTGGCGGGGGCGATCGGCGGTCGCAGCTTCAGCCTTGATGCCGCCCACCCCGGCCGCCGCCCGCCGAAGGAGACCCTGCGCTCCGCCAGTGCCCTCACCACGGGCATCTTCGCGGCCGTGGTGACCCTGGCCTTCATCCATTCGGGTCTTGATGAAGCCCGGACCATTTCCAGCCGGCTGAGCACCTCCCTCACCATCCTGGTGTTGGCCCTCTCGGGGCCGGGCTGGTTGGTGCACCTGCTCACCAACCTGCCAAAGGTGCGAAGGCCCTAGCCCCCTAACTTCGCGCCAGGTCCCCTCTTTACCGCGCCCTGAGGCGCCCACCCTCCAACCGATGGCCCAATCCACCGCGATGCCCCCCTCCGCCATGCCTGGATTCCCAACCGGACAAGCAAGGCCTGCCCTCCGGCGGGTGATGGGGTCGATGGCCCTGGGGCTGGTCGCCCTGGGGGGCACGGTGGAGGCCATGCCGGCCCAAGCCCAGCCGGTGCCGGCGGCGGGAGCCCCAGGCCTGGCCCCCGCCGATGCGGCGGCCAACCCCAAACCCTGGGCCGCCACCCTGGAGCTCTACGGGTTCGTGCCGATCCGCACCACCGGCAGCACGACGGTGAAGGGCTTCACCGCCGACACCGACCTCTGGCTGGGCGATCTGATCCCCCTGATCCAGATGACGGCCTCGGCCCGGGGCAGCCTGGAGCAGGGCCGCTTCGGCCTGCTGGCCGACCTCAGCTACAACCGCATCGGCGATGAGCTCTCCCGCACCACGCCCCGGGGCCTGCTGACAGGGAAGGCCGCGGTGACCACCAACCTCGGGATCTACGACATCGCCCTGCGCTACCGCCTCGGTGCGCGGGAGAGCGCCGTAGCCAGCCCCGGCAGCTGGACCGTGATCCCCTATGCGGGCGTTCGGATCGTGGATGCGGCCCTGGGCGTCGAGGCCCAGCTCCAGGGCAACGGACCCTTCGGGCTGCAGCTCCAGCGCCAGGGCGAGCTCTCCCACACCTGGGTCCAGCCCCTGCTGGGCACCCAAGCCACCGTGTTCCTCAGTCCGCGGCTAAGGGCCTTCGGGCGGGCCGACATCGGCGGCTTCGGCCTGGGCGGGGCCCAAGACCTCTCCGGCAACGCCCAGCTGGGCCTCGGCTACGCGGTGGGCAACAGCACGGATCTCAATGTGTCCTGGCGCTACCTGGGCCTCGCCTACGACAACGGCGCCAACCGGCCCAATGGCTTTACCACGTACCAGAACGGGGTGGAGGTGGGTCTGAAGTTCTTCTTCTAGGCCCTTCGCTGGGAGGCGGCTGGCACCGCCGGGCTACCCGGCGAGCAGGGCCTCCACGAACTCGAAGCTGTTGAAGGGGCGCAGGTCGCGGATGGTTTCGCCGGCGCCGATGAAGCGGATCGGCAGACCGGCTTCGGAAGCCACCGCCAGGGCCACGCCGCCGCGGGCGCTGCCGTCCAACTTAGTGAGCACCACACCGGTGAGGCCGGCGGCGCTGGCGAAGGCCATCGCCTGGCGCAGACCGTTTTGGCCCTGGCTGGAATCCAGCACCAGCAACGATTCCACCACCGCCTCCGGCGCCAGTTTGTCGACGATACGGCGCACCTTGCTGAGCTCCTCCATCAGGTTGTGTTTGGTCTGCAGGCGGCCGGCGGTGTCCACCAGCACCAGTTCGGTGCCCTTGGCCCGGGCGGCGCCGATGGCGTCGTAGACGACGGCGGCCGGATCGGCGTTGGCACTGGGGTTCGACACCACCGGCACACCGCTGCGTTCACCCCAGACGCTCACCTGCTGCACGGCGGCGGCGCGGAAGGTGTCGGCGGCGGCGATCAGGCAGCTGTAGCCGCTGCGCACGGCCAGGTTGGCCAGCTTGCCGAGGGTGGTGGTCTTGCCCACGCCGTTCACCCCCACCAGCAGCCACACATTGAGCCGGTCCTTCTGGGGGGCCAGCAGGCCCACGCCGCTGGCCGTGATCGGCTCCTCGAGAATGGCGCGCAGCTGCTCCTTGAGGAAGCGCAGCCCTTCAGCGGGATCCACCACCTCCTGATTGAGGCGCTGCCGCAGGGCCTCCAGCACCCGGTCGGTGGCCTGCACCCCCACATCGGCGCGCAGCAGGGTGGATTCGATGTCCTCCAGGCTCTCGGCGCTGAGGGGATCATCGCCAAGGGTCTCGAGCAGCTGGGCCACAAAGCCCTTGCGGGTCTTCTCCAGGCCCCGGCGCAGGCGGGTCAGCCAGTCGATCTCCTCCAGGGAAACGTCTTCGACCCGGCGGCCCTGGGCGGCCAGCACCTCCGCAGACCAGGTGAAATCGGCATCGAAGGCCCCCAGGCTGGGTTCGTCCAAGACGGGGGTGGACACCGCCGGTGCGGCGGAAGCCTCGACGGCTCCGCTGGAAGGTTGGACCTCCGCCGGGGCTGCGGGGGGTGCGGCCAAGATCTCCTGGCGACGCTGCTCCCGTTGGGCGGCGGCCATCTCCAACAGGGAGAGTCCGGAGGCGGGCGGCGCCGAAGCCCCAAAAACGCCTGGGCGTGGCTGGACAGGAGCTTGCGTGGTGCCCGCTTCCGGAACTTGGGCAGGCGATTCGAAGGCCGCCGGCTGGGCATCCGCTGGGGACGGCGCCGGGGTTACTCCTGACGCGATGGAGCCGGTAACGACTTGGGCGGGAGGGGCTGTCGCGGCGGAGAGCTGCTCGGCAGGCGCGAAGGGAGCCGATTCAGCGGGCTCCGGGGGGGCATTCAGGGGCTCGGCTGGCGTGGAACCAGACCCCGCCGACGATGAAATCTCAGCCGCAGGGGCGGCAGGGGAAGCCTGGACAGGAGCGACGGTGCCGGTGGAACTCGGGGCTGACGGCGGAGCCTGGGCAGGGGCGGCCTGGGCGGCGCCCTCCTGCTGGGCCTTCAGGCGGGCATAGGCCTGGCGGGCCCAGGCCAGGGCATCCTCATCAACGGCGACGGTGGCGGCGGCCGTTGGTGATGGGAGAGACAAGGCGGGGGGCACCCCAGCCGGGTCCACCGGCGGGGCATCAAAAGCGGAAGCCGCACCAGGGGGATCGACCGGGGCGGTGGTTCCGGAAGGGGCGGCATCCTGCGGCTCAGGAGACTCCGGCTCCGATGGGCCCGCAGCCCGTTTGAACCAATCGAACACCATCGCGCTACACCGTCGCCGTGGTGAAACGGCGCAGCACGCCGTTGATCATGCGGCGACCCTGCTCATCGCTATAGCGGTTGGCCAGCTCCACCGCCTCATTGCAGGCCACGGCGGGGGGAGTGGCGAAGGTCTCAAGGTCCACCACCGCCAGGCGCAGGATGTCGCGATCGATGCGGGGCAGACGGGTGAGGCGCCAGCCCTCCATCACCGCATCCAGCCGCCCATCGATGCTGGCCCGCCCGCGCAGCACGGCGGCGGCCCGGGCCAGGGCGTCGCGGCGCACGCCATCCTGATCGGCCAGCAGCAGCAGGCGGGGGAGTTCCAAGCTGGCGGAGAGGCGGTTGATCGCCTGCTCGCCAAGGCCAAGACCCGTCAACAGGTGCTGGCGCACCCGGGGCAGACTCTCGCCACCGGCCTCCTGCAGCTCGCTATCGAGGAGTTCCTGCTGGGCCTGCCGCAACTCCTCGGCGGAGCGATCCAGGGCTTCGCGCACATGCTCAGCAAGGCTGGCTTGGGCCTGCTGCAACACCACCTCGAGGGACGTGTCGGCGGACGGAGCGGTGGCGGAGGCGCGATCACTGATCTGACCAAGGATCAGCAGGGCCAGCTCACGGGCAAGGGTGCGACTCTGCATCAGGTCTGGTTCAGGAGTACTGGGGAGCCCGCAGCTGGGCGAGCAGGGTGGAAAAACTGCGGCTGGAGGGGGCTTCGCGATCGTCGGGGCTGACGATGCCGGCCGAGATGATCGTGCGGAAGGCATCTTCCACACTGAGCTCGAGATCCCGCACCGAACGCTCCGGCACCACGGCATACCAGCCGGTGGTTGGATTCGGGGCGGTGGGAATGAACACGCTCAGCATCGTTTCAGGACAACCGGCCTGAACGGCCGATCCGATCGCGCCGGTCACGAAACCCAGGGCGAAGAGGCCTTCGCGGGGATACTCCACCAGAACCACCCGGCGGAAGCGGCTGGAATTATCCCGCAGAAAGGTTTCGAGCAACTGTTTGAGGGTCTTGTAGACCGAACCGGCCAGGGGAATCCTCAGCAGGGTGCCCTCACCAAACTCGAGCAACCAGCGGCCCACAATGTTGCGGGCCATCAGACCAATCAACAGGATGCCGAGCAGGGGAACCACCAGGCCGACCCCAAGGTTGATCAATTCCTGAAGCAGCGGATTGAGGGTGTTGAAGGGGTTGAACTGCTTCGGTATTGAGGTGAGAAAAGCCAGAACAAAGCGACTCACCGTGGTGGCCAGCCAGATCGTGGTGGCCAGCGGAATCACCACCAGGAGGCCAGCGATCAGATCATTCTTGAGATCCTGCTGCAGCCGGTTTGTCAGCGGCTGATCCGGGCGGGGACTGGAGGACTCCAAGGGATCACGTCCTGGACGGGACTCCAACGCTAGTCACCCGCTGCCCCCTAGAGAACGCTGCCCAGGCACAGGAGGGTGAAGGCCACGATCAGCACCACGGCACCACCGGAGCCGGCCAGCCGGCGCTGGCTGAGGGTGACCTTGCTGGTCTGTTCGGCCTGCTTGAACTGGTCGTCCATCTGCTGCAGCTGCCGGTCGATGAAAGAACGGGCCGCCTGGGTCTTCTGGGCAGCGGTGGCGGTGGCCGGCACCTGGCCAGCGGCCTCGGCCTGCTTAATCAGTTGTTGAAGCACCGCCGGATCCTTGCTCTGTTGGCGAGCCATCTCAAGCTGTCCACGCTTGGCCGCCAGTTGCTGATCGGCCTGATCCTGCAGCAGCTTGTCGCCACCAAAGGCGACCGGCAGCGAGGCGGTGAGCAGCACGGCGAGCAGGCCGCTCAGCAGGCACACGGCCCAGAGCACGGGCTTGCGCTCTTCGCCCCCATCCTCCAGCCGAGAGGAGAGATACATCAGCAACAGGCCCACCAACGCCATGGGGGCCTGCTGGATCAGGCGTTCCACCACGAGCTGGCGGAAGGCTTCCGAACTCCAGTCCCAGAGGCCCAGCACCGCGAGCATCTGAAGCAACAGAAGCACCACCAGGGTGATGCCGATCCAGCGCAACAACGGACTGAAGCGACCGGAAGAGGAGAGGGCCACGCGGTAGACAGGAACTGCTGGGGACTTTACCGGCATCGCCCAATGGCACCACCCACGCCCAACACCCCCCCGGCAACCCGCACCGGGCCGACCGAACTGGCCGCCGCCCTGCGGCAGGAAGCGGCCGCCCTCGGCTTCGATCCGGTGGGCTTCGCCGCCGTACCCGGCGGGCCAAACCTGGCCCTGCGCAGCGCCGCCCTGGAACGGTGGCTGGCGGCCGGTCACCAGGGAGGGATGGCCTGGATGGCCGATCCCCGACGCCGCTCCGTGGAAGCCCTGCTGCCGGGGGTGCGCAGCGTGATGGCGGTGGGATTGCCTTACTACGTGGCAGCGGAGCGGCAACCCGGAAGCCTGGCCGTGGCCCGCTACGGCTGGGGGCGTGACTACCACCGGGTGATCGATGCGCGGCTGCGGCGTCTAGGGCGCTGGCTGGAAGCCCGGGTGCCAGGGACCCACTGGCGGGCCTGCGTGGACAGCGCCCCCTTGCTGGACAAGGCTTGGGCGGAGGAGGCGGGCCTGGGCTGGATCGGCAAGCACGGCAACCTGATCCACCGCGATCGGGGTTCCTGGCTGCTGATCGGCCACCTGCTCACGACCCTGGAGCTGCCGCCCGATCGGCCGGCCGAGCCCCTCTGCGGCCGCTGCAGCAGCTGCATCACGGCCTGCCCGACCGGCGCCATCGTCGAGCCCTTCGTGGTGGATGCCCGGCGTTGCCTCGCGTATCACACGATTGAAAACCGTGATCCCGAGCTGCCCGGAGCCATCGCCGCGGCCCTGCAGGGCTGGGTGGCGGGGTGTGACATCTGCCAGGACGTGTGCCCCTGGAACCGCAAACCCCTCGAGAGCTCCCAAGACCCCGATGTGCAGCCCAGGCCCTGGCTGCTGGATCTGCGGGCCGAGGAGGCGCTTCGCTGGTCTGACAGCGAATGGGACGAACGGCTGCGCGCCTCGTCCCTGCGGCGCATCCGCCCCTGGATGTGGCGCCGAAATCTGAAGGCGGCCGTGGGTGGGAGCGGGATCAATCCCTAGGCTGGGTCGAATTCGTTGGCGATCCGTGGGCAGGCGGTGGGGATTCCAGGCTGAAAGGTTGGCTGGACAGTTGGCTGGAATGCTCCCTGCGATGGTTCCTCCAGGTCCGCTCAGGGGAATTCTCAAGCTGGCGGCGCCGGGACTGCTCGGCGCTGCCCTAGGGACGGGTCTGATCGCCCTGGGCAACCCGGCCCGGGCCCTAGTTCCTTACGTCTACCTGCCCCCGGCCAGGGAAATGGAAGGGGCCGGACTGGGGATCGCCCAGGCGGCGGCCCGTCTGCTGCGGATGGGCCAAGCCGAGGATGCCGCCCGGCTGGCGGACCTCACTGTGCGGCTGATTCCCAACGATCCGCGGGGCTGGATCCTGTTGGCGGAAGCGGAGTTGCGCAGCAACCATCCCGACAAGGCCCGGGTCGCCCTGGCGCGGGCCAAGCAGCTGGAGCCGGGCAATGCCGGGATCTGGCTGGCGGAGGGATCGCTGGCCCTGCGCAGCAACGAACCCGCCCGGGCCGTGCCCCTGCTGCGTAAGGGTCTGGAGCTCGATCCCCGCAACTCCGGCGCCTACTTCGATCTGGGCAACGCCCAGATCATGCTCAACGAGCCGGGCTCAGCCCTGACGTCCTTTGAACGGGCCTCGAAACTCCGTCCCGACTTCTGGGAAGCGATCAACAACCAAGGCCTGGTGCTCTTCGAACTAGGGCGCCAGGACGAGGCCCTGCAGCGCTGGCGCCAGGTGCTGAAAATCAAGCCAGATACGGCGGAAACCAGCCTGGCCATGGCCGCCGGCCTGGAAGTCAAGGGCGGTGCCGCGAACCACACCGAAGCGATCCGCCTGGCCAGCAAGGCCCTGGCCGACGATCCCAATTACGTGCTCGACAGCTTCCGCAAGGAACAGCTCTGGGGGGAACGGCTT
>Ga0209401_1001428_pt1 | contig 15825 bp, 19 predicted proteins | sample M_140807_MF_Meta_FD_187318 | JGI IMG/M metagenome (GOLD analysis project Ga0209401, IMG submission 187318) | Freshwater microbial communities from Lake Montjoie, Canada to study carbon cycling - M_140807_MF_MetaG (SPAdes) (version 2) | ecosystem: Environmental > Aquatic > Freshwater > Lake...
ATTACCACTGGCGAATTTAAAGATACCGAATTTCATTTTGGCGAAATTACATTTGCCGAAGAAGAAAATCCTGATGGGACGTATTCAATTAGTTTCAACTATGATATAATGAATGAAGAGAGTAAAAATCTTCATGGCAATGAAGAGTTTGAAAAAGTCTTAGGTGTCATTCTCAATGACATTCTTAGAGTGTCCCTAGTTGAAGCAGAGAAAAGGTATAAAAATGAACTTAGAGAAGAAGATTCTAAAGCATCTGATATTGGACGATAAGTATACACGCAAGGTTCTGCCTTTTATCAAAGCAGAATATTTTTCCGAATCTTCAGAAAAAATGTTGTACGAACAAATCAATGGTTATGTTCTTAAGTACAATACGATGCCAACAAAAGAAGCATTAGTAATTGAGATTGACAAGAAAGTTAATCTAACAGACGAACAACATAAGAAAACAATTTCGTTAGTTGATGAAGTTTGTGTTCACGAAGATATCGGTGATACAAATTGGTTAGTAGATGCAACAGAAGGTTTTTGTCAAGAGAAAGCAATCTACAATGGCATTATGCAATCGATTCAAATCTTGGATAACAAGATTGATACAAAAGAGAAACTCGACAAAGGTGCGATCCCGTCAATCCTCGCCGATGCTTTATCGGTATCATTTGATAATCATGTTGGGCATGATTTTATTGATGATGCTGAAGACCGCTATGACTTTTACCATAGAGTCGAACAACGTATTCCCTTTGACTTAGATTACTTAAATCGAATCACTAAAGGTGGACTTCCACAAAAATCTTTAAACATTGTTCTTGCTGGCACTGGTGTTGGTAAGTCATTGTTCATGTGTCATTGTGCGGCAGCCAATCTCACAATCGGTAAAAACGTTTTGTACATTACACTTGAAATGGCTGAAGAACGTATTGCAGAACGTATCGATGCAAACTTAATGAACGTTGAAGTTGACAGACTGATTGGTGTTGCAAAAGAAACTTACATTAGTAAAGTTGATCGTATTCGTGAGAAGACAGATGGTAAGTTGATCATTAAAGAATATCCAACTGCTAGTGCAAACGTAACGCACTTCAAGCACTTGTTGAATGAGTTGAAGTTGAAACGACAATTTATTCCCGATATCATCTATATCGATTACTTGAACATCTGTTCATCATCTAGAGTTAAACAAGGCAATAGTGTAAACTCTTACACTTACATTAAAGCAATTGCAGAAGAGTTGCGTGGACTTGCAGTTGAGAATAAAGTGCCAGTTGTATCTGCTACACAAACTACACGTAGTGGTTATACAAATAGTGACGTTGGTCTTGAAGACACTTCAGAATCGTTTGGCTTGCCTGCTACTGCTGACCTGATGTTTGCTTTGATATCAACCGAAGAACTTGAAGCAATGAATCAAATCATGGTTAAGCAATTAAAGAATCGATACAATGATCCAACCACTAATAAAAGATTTGTTATTGGTGTTGACAGAGCAAAAATGAAATTGTATGATGTAGAACAAAGCGCACAATCCGATATTTCAGATAGCGGACAGGTTGACACAGGACCTGCATTTGATAAAACTGATTTCGGCAAACGTGACAGAACCCGCAACTTTCAAGGGTTTAAAGTATGATGTTGCATAAAAACAACACTTCTGAAAAAGAACTTGACTTACCACCCAAGATGAGTTATGATGTAATAATGAAAAGGGCTTCAATAATGTACAATATTAAATTCTCAGAAATTTGGCAAAAAATCGTTTTAAACTTTGGCGAGATATGTGGTTGGGTAGGACTTGTGTTAATTCACGGTTCTACTTTGCCAATCACGTATGGTGCTATTATGGGTGATGCGGTTGCATTGCCCCCATTAAGCATGGTACTTTTTATTTGGTCGGGTTTATTCTTGTTTTTTATTCGTTCTGCTATTGTTAAAGATAGGCTATATATGGTAAGTAATGGTTTAGGATTTTTCTTACAATCAATTGTATTAGCACTACTGGTATTCAAATGACAACTATTAATCGAATTGCAGAATACAATGCTGAGATATATCGTAACATGCAAATTAAAAATGCAGAACGCAGACTGGACGAGTTACGACTAGAAGAACGTAGAAATAAACAAATGCGTGAAGTGACAGAACAAACACGAATTGAAATGAATCGTATGATGAATCGGGCTGGACAGAATGTAGATAAAATGGCTTAATGAAAACTATATCAATTTTCATCAATCATCCAGAATGTTCTCAGGATTGTTGTGAGGGTATGATTAAGGCTTTGTTGCCAAATTACAATATTAATTTATTCAATATCGATGATGATTTATCCACAGTTTTAAACACTACAGATATTGTTGCATTTCCTGGAGGTATCGGTGATGTAAGTTCTTATGATAAATTCTTTAGACGCAAACGTGCTAACATGATAGCAGATTTTGTAGAGTCTAAAGGATATTATCTAGGAATATGCATGGGTGCGTATTGGGCTGGAAGTGAGTATTTTGATATATTAGACGGCATTGAACCTGTTCAATATATTAAACAAAAAACAGCAGACATTCGCAGATCATATTCTACTGTAGCAAATGTAACATGGAACGGCAAACCTGAAACGATTTTCTTCTATGATGGATGTGCATTGACAGGTGATCTAGAACGTGCTAAAATAGTATCTACTTATGCAAATGGTGATGCTATGGCAATCATTCAAAACAGAGTAGGTATAATAGGTTGTCACCCAGAGAGTCAAAAGTATTGGTATGAAAACCCTAGAGCATACTTATCAAAACATTGGCATGAAGAAAGAAACCATAAATTATTGTTAGATTTTGTAAACACATTGATTGAAAACGATGCTAATATACACATATCAAAAATCAAAAAAGAAAAAAGTTCCCGCAAAGAAGATGGCGGAATATCAGAAGTGGAAAGATTCCTTGCCGACAACTTCATTCTCTAAAGGGTTTAAAAAACCTAAAGAGGTAGAAGCATACAAACCTTCAAAACCATATGTACGTGAAACTGTACGTCATCCTAGTTTAGCAACATTCGGTGACAATTGCACTAAGCCTGTTTATGGCAAAGTTTACACTGGCGACAAGATGATTGGGATTGGCACGTTACATAAATCTAATGCAGTACCCATCTTCTCCGATGATGATGCAAAAGACCAAGCGTTAATGCGTAGATAATTATAAATAGTCCATCGCAACGGTGGACTCTAATGAAAAAATTTACTGATTATCTTATAGAACAAAAAAACACACACATGGAACATGCGGAAGACGATGTTCTAAATGGCGGTGTTCAAGGTACAAGAGACAGCATAAACGCACTCAGAGCAGTACGTGACATGCTTGCCGGTCATTCCGAAAAGAAAGTTGACGTTACAGTCAAATGGGATGGTGCGCCAGCAGTATTCGCAGGACAAGACCCAACAGACGGCAAATTCTTTGTTGCGAAGAAGGGTGTCTTCAATAAAAATCCAAAAGTCTATAAAACATTTGCTGATATTGAAGCAGACACTTCAGGCGATCTAGCAGAAAAACTCAAAGCATGTTTAATGTGGTTGCCTAAGATAGGAATCAAAGGCGTCATTCAAGGCGACTTATTGTTTACTGCAAACGATTTAAAAACAGAAACAATTGATGGCGAATCGTATGTAACATTTCATCCGAATACAATTGTATACGCAGTTCCAGCAGAAAGTGAACTCGCTAAGAACATAAAAAGAGCAAAAATTGGTGTCGTATGGCACACAATTTACGAAGGCAATTCATTCGAAACATTGAAAGCAGTCTTTGGTAAAGACGTTATCGGTTCACTCACACAAAATCCTAACGTTTGGATGACAGGTGTTGATTATCACGATGTGTCAGGTAAAGCATCGATGACACAGGAAGAAACCGATCAAGTAACAGAAATTCTATCTCAAGCAGGTAAAATATTTCAAAAGTTAGATGCTAAGACATTAAACTACATTAACTCGGATGCAGATTTGATTGAGAGAATCAAGACATTCAACAATTCAAAAGTCCGTCAGCAGTTAAAAATCACAAACGTCAAAGCACACGTTAAAGAATTAATTGATTACATCGATTCATACTATGAAAAGCAAGCAGAAGGCAAAGGCGAAAAAGGTCGTGCTACTCAAATGTTAAAGAAACAAAACGTTTTGAAGTTTTTCTCCACTAAGAACAAATCACACTTAGAAGACATTTTCACCATGATGAATCTCTTAGCAGAAGCAAAGTTAATTCTTATTAAGAAGATGGATGAAGTTAAGACGCTGAACACTTTCTTGTTGACTAAGAAAGGTTACGAAGTGACTGGTGTTGAGGGATACGTAGCAATCGATAAGATTAAAGGAAATGCAGTCAAACTAGTTGACAGAATGCAGTTCAGTTATGCCAATTTCTCACCTGATGTTATTAAGGGTTGGCAGAGGTAATAAGGTTTAAATTGAAACCGGACACCTTTATGTATACATCGGGTAACTATTTTTAATGGTACAAATGCACTAAACAAGGAAAAAATAATATGGCAGACGAAATTCATAAATTCAATAGGGGCGATGCCGCCGAGGGTATTTTGGGCGCCGCTCTTGTTGCAAAATTTGCAAATCGTCCAAAATCATTAAAAGATAAAAGCGCACCAATAACTGTGGAAATGATTGACCATGTTTTAGACGAATTCTTTAAAGTTAATCGTATGATTGAATTTAAAGTTAAAGATATTGTTGCCGTTAAAAGTACTTATGCAACAGATATAATTGAATTTTCTATTGCATTACCAGAGGCGGCCGCCATGTTATTAAGTAAAAAACAAAGCCGATCTGTAGTAAAAGATTTATATGATTCTGCTATATTATATGTTGAAAAAACATGGACGGATGATGTTATTAAATTTGCGCTGAATGGACAGATTGATACAGTTAGAATTCTATCGGACGGTGTTGGAGATCAGAAAGGCACTAAGGCTGATATTAAAGTTACTATTAATGGCAAGCCATATACAAGACAAATTTCTTTGAAAGTGGCTGGAGGCGAACAGTTTGCTCAAGTGTCTGGAGATGAATTTGAAAAACAACAGAAAATTTGGGAAGAAATTCTTAAATTAGATATATCAAAATTAAAAAATGCGTATTTAACAGAGATTAGAGATTACGATAAGAAAGAAGTGTTTTCAAGTCGTGAAAATGCTAGATTAAACGAATTTAAAGATATGGTGAAATCTGCCGCAGCCATTGTATACAAAGAAGCGGCAAAACAAATGCAAGCAAAAATCAATTCCAAAGATAGCATATTCTTTTCAAACTTAACAAAGTTAGTTTTTGAGGGTGCTACAAAAGGTGACGCATCAATTGAACTTGTTAAACTTGAAGGAAGTAAATTTAAACAATTACAATTTAATAAAGATTTTATAAAAGTTTATACCGAGCAGTTGAAAAAAAGCAATTTGAAAGCAAAATTTAGAGAAACCGGCGACCCATTAGTTCAACTCTATGCTGGCTCTGAAAGTAAATCAAATTTATTGTTACAAATTCGTGTCAAAGTGGAAGCGGCATCATCAAACAGCAAAGATGGTAAAGTTTATCGCCCCTATATGAGAAATTACGTTGAAGCCGGTCCCTTAATGTTTGCACTATTAAATTGAATATAAGAATTTTATAAATAAAGTATAACTCAGTTAGGCTACGGCAAACCTGTACAGATAAGTCTACGGAAAACTCTAAAAATATGAAAACATTCAAGGCTTCTTTAACAGAAGCAACAAAATCGCAAGTTGTAGTCTCATTTGGGCGTATGAACCCAATGACAAATGGCCACGAAAAACTTGCCGACAAAATCAAAGCAGAAGCAAAAAAGCGCAACGCTGATGCTAAACTGTATCTATCGCACAGCACAAATCCAAAAAAAGATCCACTAGACTTTAAGACTAAAGTTAAGTTTGCAAAGAAGGCATTTGGGCCAATGGTTCAAAATTCTGTTGCAAGAACAATCATTGAAGTGGCTAAAGAACTTACTGGCAAGTATGATGATTTAATTGTTGTTGTCGGTAGTGATAGAATTCCAGAGTTTAAGACTTTACTCAATAAGTACAATGGAAAAGATTTCACTTTTAAAACTATTGAAGTTGTTTCAGCCGGCGAACGTGATCCAGATGCAGAAGGTGTCTCTGGTATGTCAGGTTCTAAGATGCGTGGATTTGTTACATCGGACGACTTCAACAGTTTTAAGCAAGGTGTGCCATCAAAATTATCTGACTCGGATGCAAAAGCATTATTTGATGCAGTTAAAAGGGGAATGAATTTGAAAGAAGAACTAGAACAAAACGAAGCAGTACTGAGTTACTCTGCTAGAATGGGTAGAGCGAATAGAGCAAGGCGTATGTCAAAAAGACTTGCAAGAGCAAGGGCTATGTCATTAAAGCGTAGTGGTAATGCTAAAACATTGCAACGAAGAGCAATCAATCGTGCTTATCAGATGTTCCGTGATAGACTTGCTGGCGGTAAACATTATGCAGATTTAAGTGCTGGCGAAAAGATTACTATCGATACACGATTGCAAAAGATCACGCCAGTTATTAAAAAGATTGCAACAAGACTAATACCTCAAGTCAGGCAGTTGGAAATTCAACGTAGACAACAAGCATCAATGCGTAAAGAAGACATTAATAATGTTTTCTCGAATTTCATTGTCGAGAAACCAATTTTGCCACAAGACAAAGATGTTAAAGACAAAGAAGGCACACAGCCAAGTAAATATTACAAAGGCTTAGATAAAAATACGAAAGATGCTAGAGCATCACACTTTGCAGTAAATGGACCAAAATCGGATTCAGATAAAAGTGCATACAAAGATGCGCCTGGTGATAAAGAAGCCCGTGAAAAGGGTATGCAACAATCTAAGCACACACTCAAATTCAAACAGATGTATGGTGAAGCAGTTGATAAAAAAGAAATGTCTAGGCTAGACCAATTGGTTCGCATGGGTCTAGCAGACAAAGCATTACTAACAGTTATCAAACGTTCAGTTGAAAAATTAAAGTCTGGTGACACATTAAGTCCAACTGAACGCAATGCAACAAATGATTTGTTGACAACTTTACTTGACATGGTAACGTCAAATGATGCATTGTTTAGAATGACAAAGACACAATTGCAAAGAGAATCCGTCTATGAAGCCGCATACAAAGGCAACATTGGTATGATGGAAATGATGAAGTTCTTTGAAGTTGCAACAAAAGATCAAAAAGAAAAACTTAAAAAACTGATTGCCGATAAAAATCAAACTGCCGCTTGGAAGTTAATTCAAGATGTAACTGGTATGAAATTGATGGGCGAAGACTATGATGATTACGGAGATGAGTATGATGATGCACCAGAGTCGGATGGTATCAGCATGGCTCAAATCGAACTTGCAAACATTGTAGAAGATGCACAAGATTTAATTGAAAAGTTAGATATGATGGATGAAGAACCAGAGCAATGGGTTCTCTCTAAAATCACAAAAGCATCAGATTATATTTCGACTGTCTATGATTATCTAGAATTCGAAGACGAATATTCTGATGATGGGGAAGAAGACGATGGTGAGTATAGTGGTGAACTTGATGACTATCTTGATGGCGTGGGAGCAGAAGATTTTGGTCAATACTATGAGGAGTTTAAGCCACTCTTAGAAGAGATTGAAGGACTTAAAAAGAAATCAGAAAAGTCTGGTATTGCATATGGTATTCTAAAGAAAGTTTATGATCGTGGTATGGCCGCTTGGCAAGGTGGGCATCGTCCTGGAACAACACCACAACAATGGGCATTCGCTAGAGTCAATTCATTTATTACAAAAGGTTCTGGCACTTGGGGCAAAGCAGATAGCGACTTAGCATCTAAAGTGAGAGCGAATGAACAGTTTTCTAAATTTGCTGAAGCATTAGAGTGGGGTACGGATGCATTGCGTCAAAAGTATGCCGCAGACACTCCTGGTCAACCAACAGACGTTCAACTTGCAGATCATCAAAAAGAAGATGCATGTTGTGATGATTGCATAGAAGAAGGTTCGGACGGCAGTACATGTTGGGATGGATACAAGCAAGTTGGAACAAAAATGAAAAATGGTAAGAGTGTTCCAAATTGTGTTCCTGTTAGCGAAGAAGTATCAGAAGAAGTTGATTGGGAACAAGTTGTCAACGAAGCAGAATATCAAGGTAAAACTGTTAAGATGAATGATCCATTCAGAACACCTGATGGTCCAAAGAAGTTTGGTGTCTACACTATGGGACCAAATGGTAAAGTTGTTGTTGTTCGTTTTGGTGATCCCAATATGGAAATCAAACGTGATGATCCTGAGAGATTAAAGAGTTATCGTGCTAGACACGGTTGCGACAATCCTGGACCAAAATGGAAAGCAAACTACTGGTCTTGCCAAATGTGGCGTTCAGACAAAAGCGTAAGCGATTTAGATTAAACGGAGACAAGAATGAGATTATTAGATAAATTTAAAAGTGTAACAGAAGCAGAAGTTGGGTCTGGCACTTCTATTAAAGATACACAAAATCAACAGAAACGTGCGAAGTTAAATCTTCAAGCCGCAGAATTAAGGTTGAAGCAAGAAAAAGAACGTATTGCTTTGCAAAAGAAAAAATCCGCAGTTAAAGTTAAAGAGGAAGCAGATATGACAGAATCGTTTAGCGCATCTCAAATTGCCGCATTAAAGGCAGAGTACTCTAAGATCAATACAATCGATCCATCTGGTGATGCATACAAAAAGTTGATTGCTATGCTTGACAAACTAGATGCAAAATCTTTAGAGACACTTGCAAATGCTGGTGTTAAATTTGTTTCTAAACTTGCACAGAATCGTGTTGCACGCCGTAAACCTACAAATGAAGGTAGAAGCATTAAAGAATATATGTCAGACAAAGGTGGGCGTTATGTTCACAAAGGTACATATGGTTCAGAGAAATCGGCTGCCGCTGGATATTCAGGACATGACGATGATAACAAACCAGAAATTCATCCTAAAGATAAAGCACCAGCCAAAAAAGGTGCAAATCAAAATCGTAGAGTAGACACTAAGTTATATAAAAAAGAAGACGTTCGAATTGCCGAATTGTCTAATGAAAAACTTGGAGACTACAAAAAGAAAGCAGGCGAAGCCGCAACGGCTGCCGATAAAGCAGGTGACACAAAAACAGGCAACAAACGTTTCTCTGGCATTATGAAGGCGACTAGAAAACAATTTGGCAATGATGCAAAGCAGAAAACTGAAGAGTTGTCACCAAAACAAAAAGAACTTGATAAGAACAAGAACGGCAAGATTGATGGTTCTGATTTAGCAAAGTTGCGTGGTGAAGAATTATCAGCAAAACAAAAAGCACTTGATAAAAACAATAATGGTAAGATTGATGGTTCGGACTTAGCACAACTACGTAGCAAAAAGAAACAACCACAAGGTGCTGACTTTGCCGCACAAAGACGCAAAGAAAGAATGGCGTCAACTGGTCGTATGGATGAAGCAAAGTCTGACTATGAAATTTATCATAAAGACTATTCTTCAGCAGTACAAACTGCTATCAAACAAGCAGAGAAGCGTGGCTTTGAAGTAGACATGGATGACTGGCACGATAAAGTTGCAACTGGTCCTAAGAAGCCATCATCTGGTAAAACAAATTCATTCTCAATCAATTTGATGAAAGATGGCAAACCATCTAAGAAAAAATTGCAAATGCAAGTGTACAACATGGACAATCAAAAGTATGAGTTGAACATGTACATTGAATCTGTGGAAGAAGCATCTTCACCTGCACAGCAAGCGGCTATCGCTATTGCTATGAAAAAAGCAGGTAAGAAGCCAAAAGACATGGAAGAGAGTGATGCATACGACAAGAATGTTAAGCCAAGCAACAAGCCACACGATAAAGAAGCGGCCGCCAAACGTGCAAAGATTGCCGCATTATTTGCTAGAAAAAAAATGATTAAAAATGAATCAAAAGATAATAAAGAAACTACAGCAAATGATAAAAAGAAGTCAATCAAACAAGGCGACAAACTTTCTGGTAAACAAGAACCAGTTACGATTAATCCAGAATTGAATCAAGTAAAATAAATGAACGAACTACCGCAAATCTATTGTGATATGGATCAAGTTCTAGTCAACTTTATGGGTGGTGCTAACAAAGTACTAACCGCACAAGGACTAGAGACTTTTCAGCACACAGAAAAAGATTTAAAATGGGAAGCACTCAGTAAGGTGCCAAAATTTTGGGCTAATCTAGAACCGATGCCTGATGCTATGATGTTGTGGAGATATATAAAATCTTATAATCCATACATATTATCTACACCATCAAAGCGCATGGCTTCATGCAAACCCGAAAAGATTGAATGGGTCAGAAAACATTTGGGCACAGTTGAGCATATTTACCTTGTTCCTAGGGAAAATAAGCGAAAATTTGCAGTCACAAATGAAGGAAAACCAAATCTTTTGATTGATGATTACGAAAAAAACATCAAAGAATGGGTTTCAGCAGGAGGAATTGGAATAAGACATATAAATAGTATGAACACTATTTCACAATTAAGAAAACTAGGATATTAAAGGAGAACACCATGGCACTATGGGGAAGCAGAGATACATTTAACCTAACAGGAACTGCATTTGCAAACAGTACTGTTAATACTACAACACTAACAGGCACATCAACTGTTTTTACAACAGAAGTTGAAGTTGGTGACACATTTGTTCTTGCTGGAACAAGACGCAAAATTGTTGGAATCACAAGCAATACAGTATTGACTTTTGAACCAGCATGGACTGCGGCTAACGTTGCAGGAAGTGTTACAGGACAAGACACACCAAAGTGGTTAGCCGCTAATAGTGCAACTGTTCAAAGTTCACAGCAAGCAAACACAACATTACTTTTTGGTGTTGATGCTAACGAAGCGGGTCCTGGCGCACAAGGTGAAGCAGGTTGGACACTAGCATACACATACACAGACATGCACGGCAATGCCCGTAGAAAATCTGAAAATTTAATTTCAATGAGCAGTATTACTGGTGATGCTGAAGATACAGTATTTGGCGATAGCGTTATTAGAATATTGACACAACCAAGTAATAGTAGCGCCGCTAATAATAGTGCTGTTACATTTACGGTTAGTGCAATAATCTATCCAGCCGCAAATACTTTGAATTACAGATGGCAACGTGCCGCAAACACAAGTTCAGCATTTGTAAACTTGACAGACACTGGCACATACACAAATTCAAATACAGCAACATTGAATATTGCAAACAATACGATTGCGGCTGGTGGCGGTGGACTTTCCAACGCAATATTCCGTTGCACAATGTCTGGCCCAAGTATTTCAGCAAACGTTGTAACTTCAAACGCAACATTGACAACAGTTTAATCTTATATGGGGTGATGGGTAAAACCATCGCCCCTTTTGGTCCGAGTCCCGGAATTAGCATTCCCATTCAATTGGGTTTATATTAAGGAAAAGAAATGGCAGATAAAAAAGTCACGCAGTTAACAGCATTGACTGCACCAGCAAATAATGATTTACTTCTAATCATCGATGATGCATTAGGATCACCAATCAGCAAAAAAATTACAGTTGAAGATTTATTCGGTAAAACATCAGGTCTAAGTGTAACCACTATTAACCTAACGTCAACTGCCGATACATCGTTAACAGCAAACAACTTCACCCTCACTACATCAAATAATGTAACGATCACTAAAGGCGTTAGCATTAATAGTACTGGTGCAGATTCCGACACTAAGATTGCGTCAGATAATCAAACAAACATGTTTTATGTTGATGCATCTGCTGATGCAATCGGTATTATGACAAATGCTCCAACAGAAGCACTTGATATCAATTCTGATGCAATTCGTATTCGCACAACTCAAACACCAGCAAGCAGTAACAATACTGCTGTCGGTTGGGGTGTAGGTACAATTACGTGGGATGCAAACTATCTTTACATTGCCGCTAACGCAACACACATTAAGAGAGTATCGTTGAGTACCTTCTAAAAATGTCTATATTATTAAATGATGACAATTTTGATGAGTATGCAGTAAGTCATTATTTTAATCCAAATTGCATATCTGTTCTAGAGTTTCTTGATGATCTAAAAACAATCAAGTACATTAAGAGACTTATAAACAAATACGCAGATAAGAAAGAACTGAAAGAGCGATTGATACTTAATCACATCATCTCTCTTTCAAATGTTTTTGGAGTAGAGGCAACTGTCAACATGCTACAGTATAAAGTTGATGAACACAATCACGATATATTAAATGCATTTTTACTCTTTCTAAAATATATCGATGCTGAAAATTTAGACTACCTAGATTTAGGTTTGTATAACGAATTAAAAAAGAAGATTTAATGGCAAATTTAGTAGATTTATATTTGGTGTATAGAATACTTAGACTATTCACTACACCATATACTGAATGGGATGCATACACCACTGGTGTCATTGATGCAGAGGGTAATGTTGTCGTTCCACAAGAGAAGAGATCAATTGATCAAGACAATTCGTTCACTAAATTTGACCTATTAATTTTGAAACTGAAAAAAGTTTTAGAGAAATTACCATTTGGTAAAACTAGACTTGCAAACTATGCGGCCGCATTGTATCTTGTTAAAGAAGAAAAGAATATAACTGAAGAGACACTTGAAGAGAATTTTATAAACTATTATAATAATTCAGAACTTATAAATGAGAAATGGTCGCAAAAATATAAAAGTAGTATTGATTGCAACAATCCAAAAGGATTTTCACAAAAAGCGCATTGTCAAGGAAAAACAAAGAATGAGGACGCACCAGCAAATGCAGTTGGTGGTGGAAACATTGCAGGCACTACTGGTGACCCCCCAATGGGTAAAGGCGCACAAGCCGCATTCTTAAGACGCTTTGGAAAGAATCATGTGTTTGTTGTTGATACAGAACGAATCAACAAAGCACGATTGGGTAAGAAAAAATATCTTAAGTATGAGAAGTATGTTGGTACGGATGAAGTTGGCGATGCAATTAGACAATACGGAAGAAAGTATCCGAAGCGTCCAATCATTCTGCAAGACGATAAGACTGGTGCTATGACATTCTTACGCTATGGGCGTAGCGGAATGTTTACAGAACAATTCGAAAGGAAATGAAATGTTAGAAACAATTTTTTGGATTTTAATCGGTGCATTTGTTGGTTGGCACTTTCCACAACCTGTATGGGCTAAACTACTCGAAGCAAAAGTACGTTCGCTATTCGCAAATAAAGAATAATCATGTGGATTTTAGAATGGTTACCTAATTGGGTTTTCGGTGTAATCTTCTTCGGAGGATTTCTCGGACTGCTTGCGACATATGCTTTAAAATTTATTCCATTTTTATCAACATATAGAATCCCAATTCAGTTGTTATCTGTTATTGCATTATGTTTTGGTACATACATGCTTGGCGCTATAGCAGACAATAATGCATGGATGAAGAAAGTAAAAGAAGTTGAGGCAAAAGTTGCTAAAGCAGAAGTTGAATCTGCTAAAGAAAATATTAAAATTGTAGAAAAAGTTGTCAAAAAAATAGAGGTCGTAAAAGTGCAAGGTGCAGAAGTTATAAAATATATTGATCGTGAAGTTGTTAAGTATGATACTATATTTGCTCCTGGTGGTGCGTGTGAAATTCCTAAAGAATTTATTCAAGCACACAATGATGCCGCAAAGGTTCCGGAATGAAATATCTTGCACCATTATTGCTTATTATATTAACAGGGTGTTCAACTGTCGTTCCCGTGACACAGCGTTTTCCTGCTGTACCGCAAAAACTAACTGAAAAATGTCCGCCATTAAAAATGCTTGAGGATTCTCCAAAACTAAGTGATGTTTCGAAAACAATAACTCAAAACTACACAGCGTACAACGAATGTGCAGTCAGAAATACCGCTTGGATCGAATGGTACGAAAGCCAAAAAACAATTTACGAGTCTATAACGAAATGAGTGAACTAGTAGAATTAAAAGTTGATGTTGAGGTGTTAAAGAATCAAGTCTTGACAATCACACAACTTTGTGGTAAAATGGACTCAGTTATAGATAAACTGGTGGATAACCACGACCGAATGATTAATCAAATCTATAACGATATGGAAAAAAGAAAATCGGATACAAACGCAGATATCAAAGAATTACATTCTAGAATTACCACAATCAGTCGTGATGTATCCGATAAAGTTGAATTAACTGAGCGTAGAATTATGGATGAGATTAAAGCATTACGTGAAGAAATTCAGCAACACAATCGTAAAGAAGATAACGAATTGCGTAAAATTATGGAATGGAAATGGATGGCCGCTGGTGCCATCGTAGTTCTTGCATGGATATTATCCAATATTAAAATCGAACATATATCAAAGATTTTCGGTTAACTTGACTTCTCACGCAATGTACGCTATAATGTACATTACGTGACATTTTGTATATTATGAGAAACATTTATGAGTATTTGGGTTGATCAAAAGTACGTTGGTACACTCTCCGTCCGTCTGGACAAATTCGTTCGTAAAGACGATTACACTTACAATTTTCGATGCCCCATTTGTGGAGATTCACAAACGAATCGTAACAAAGCGAGGGGTTATATTTTCGCCAAAAAAGGTGGGCTGTTCTACAAGTGCCACAATTGCTCGGCTAGTATGTCACTCGGAAATCTTGTCAAAGCAATTGATCCCAATTTATATAAAGAGTATTGTTTAGAGCGATACAAAGAAGGTGACACGGGTCGCAAAGCACACAAAGAACACGGATTCATTTTTAAGCCTGTCGTATTCGGTAGTAATAAGTCCGATAACTTCAAAGGCGTATTGACTGCGATAATTAAATTTAATGAGAATCATGAATCCCTTGTTTACGCACTTTCTAGAAAAATCCCAAATGATAAATTAAAGACTTTATACTATGTTGAAGATGTTCAAAAGTTAAAGTTATTTTCACCAAACTATGATGATAAAATTGTAACGAATGAGCCTAGACTTGTATTACCTTTTTATGATAGTGAAGGCGAACTAGTTGGACTTTCTTGCCGTGCATTGCGTGGTGAAAAACAAAGATATCTTGTAGTAAAAATAAAAGATGATTTGCCTATGATTTACAATATGAATGGGATAGATAGATCACAGACTATTTTTGTTACTGAAGGACCTATTGATAGTTTGTTTCTTCCAAATGCAGTCGCAGTTGGAAACTCTAATTTAAAGTATGCACTAAATCATTTGCCCAAAGATAAGTTAGTTCTTATCTATGACAATGAACCTAGAAATAAAGAAATTGTAAGAGAAATTGGAGATGCAATTGATGCAGGCGCAAGCGTCTGTATTTGGCCTAAATCATACAAAGAAAAAGATATTAATGAAATGATTCTTGCAGATAAAACTCAAGATGAAATACTTGATACAATAAATAAAAATACTTTTTCTGGTCCTAAAGCATTACTCGAATTCAACATATGGAAGTTAAGATGAACGTAAAATTAATAAGTTATTCACAACAAGCAATCGATCCGAGTAAACAAGATGAATTTGAATTCGAACTACCAAACTTACAAGACCTTGTTGCATACTGTGCAAGAGTCTCTAATCCCTCCAATCAAGCCAATTCTGAAACTTCAGAAAGACTCATCAAATACCTCATCAAACACAAGCATTGGAGTCCACTGGAAATGGTCTCCGCATGTATTGAAGTTGAGACAACAAGAGACATTGCAAGACAACTCTTGAGACATAGAAGTTTTTCGTTTCAAGAATTTAGTCAACGATA
>Ga0209401_1001429_pt1 | contig 15811 bp, 16 predicted proteins | sample M_140807_MF_Meta_FD_187318 | JGI IMG/M metagenome (GOLD analysis project Ga0209401, IMG submission 187318) | Freshwater microbial communities from Lake Montjoie, Canada to study carbon cycling - M_140807_MF_MetaG (SPAdes) (version 2) | ecosystem: Environmental > Aquatic > Freshwater > Lake...
AATAGACTTAACAAGACATCAAGGTTATTTTGTAGCAGATAATGTTGTTTATGACAAAGCAGATTTCACAAAAGAAATGAAACGTGAGTTTATTAAACAAGGATTAGATTTCAATGATCCAACTGCAAGAAAACAGTTTATTGAAAGTAATCCAAAATACAGTGAAGAATGGAAAAAAATACCGCACTATTGGTTACAAGATAAACAAGGAAATATATATGATCCAACTGGCTACATTCAATTTGTCAAAACTGGATTATCATCTGACTTAGATAAATCTAGATATAAACCAATAAGGCAAGGTGTGGCGGAAGGCAAGTTGAATTTTGAAGAAGGTGATTGCCCTATTTTTGCAATTGCATTACACAGACTATCTAAGATGCCATTAATGGCATTGGTTGAGTATGATGAACAAATGGGTAGTACAGTATTAATTCATGCGTATGTAAAACTTGATGACAGATGGCGTCTTGATGCTTCTGGAGAGACTGATGTTGATTGGATGTTGCAAAAATATCCAAATAACGGTAACGCAGAAGAAATTGAGATTAGTGAGAAAGATTTGCTAGAGTTGGGATATGGAAAAAGTAAATGCCCTACTTTACAACAGGTCCTGCCCCACGCTAAAGAAGTTTTACAAAATATAGAAGAAGGTCAGCAAGGTGTGGCGGAAGATGCGACAGTAACACGGATTGATTCTAAACCTATCACAGATTTTTCGTCTGCCCTCAAAGCATATAAGCATACAGATGATTGGAGTCAGAGTGGTTTAGATACAGGTGACGATAGTTATTGGAAAAACAAAAATCTTAAAACTAACACTACTAAAGGATTGTTTGCCGGTGACCCGCGTAGAACAGCACTATACGCTACAGGCAATGCACATGAAACGCGCTATGTAGAGTTTACGCAAAACGGACAACCTATTGTTTATTTTGACCAAAAAGATTTACCTAAAATTCGTAGTCGTAAAACTTACTTAACTGTGTTTGATGCTAGCAACTTCAGACAATTACCAACAGGTGAATGGTTTAGTGAAAATCCTGGTAAGCCTATTAAACAAATGCCCATTGGTGATCCATTCAAATATATCGCTAGTCAAGGGTGGATAGTCCGTGTTACTGATAATTTAGATAAAGTATTCAAACAAGTAAAAAAAATGCACAAAGCAGGTAAAATTGCTCATTATGGTGCAGAGGGTATGAATGAAAGTAAACAAGGTGTGACGGAAGGCTCGGAGAACAATAATATAACAGCACAAAAAATATTCTTTGCTCGTAGCAATAAAACACCCAAAGGCTGGAGTTATGACCATGTTGGATTTATAACTCAAGATGGACGGCAAATTCAAATGAGCGGGCACAAAGGTAACGATGTATATGTTACTAATGATGTTACTGATGATCCTGAATTTCCCGAACAAAATATAAAAATCGTATCATTATCAAAACCAGTATCAGTTCCTACAACCAACTCAGTAGGTGCAGAAAATTGCGGAACATTTGTAGCAAATGTATTACAAGCAAATGGTATAAAAGGTATTGATACACAAAAAATATACAGTGTATTCAAACAACCACCGAAGCAAGGTGTGGCGGAAGCTGTTGTGCCCGATCAAAAACTACAATCCAGTGTTTTATATCACGGAACCCCTACCAAGGCTGGTTATCAAGGTATCTCTAGTCAAGGGTTAAAAATTGATCCAGAATTAATAGCACAAAAATATAAAGGTCAAGAAAATTTTGCACCTTTGCCAGGCGTCTACATGACTAAAGAATTTGGTAATGCGGTTAGATATAGTTTTATGTCTAATGTTCCTGACGAACAATATGCTGAATATATTAAACAAGAACCAAATGGTTATGTATTTGAATTTTCAGGAAAAGACTTAACAACAGTTACACCAGATGAAGATGAACTAGGTGGCTTATTAAGACAGTTAATTAATACTAAAAATTTACAACCAAATCTGTTAAAAATTGTTCAAGCAGTTCCTGAAGAAATTAGAGTTAAATTACAACAACCTAATGTTGATTTTGAAACGATTGCTATTGCCGGTAAATGGTTGGTAAATAGAATCAGTGATTCTACTATACAGTATCTTATGAAACGATACCACAATGTGGTTAACTATGGTGGAATAAAACCCAGTGCTGTTTGGGTAATTCCAAAACCCAATGAAAGATTCTTGCGAGACCGACAGGGAACCTTCAATACACACAACGGATATGTTAATTATGCCAAAAAATTTGGTAAAAAATATAATTTAACAAACGATAAACAAGGTGTGGCAGAAGATGAACATGTTCCTAGCTCATTGAAAACCATGATTGATGTTGGTGGTATACAATTGAATGTTGCGGTTGATGGCTCTGAAGTAAGCATTCGGCCAGTAGTAGATGGACATCAAGCGGGTTATGCTATATTTGACCGTGATGGTAACACACTAGTACCTGCTGATCTTGCTATAGATGAACAGTTTCGTGGTCAGGGCATTGCCAAAATCATTTACGATTATGTAAAGAGCCTTGGATTTACTATTCGTCGCAGTAGTGATCAAACCAAAGCTGGTAAACACTTTTGGGATAAAAATCGCGGAGAAGATAGCCAAGTATGGGAGCAAACAATGACACCAGAAGAACTTGATGAGGCATGTTGGAAAGGTTATCACAAAGAAGGTAACAAGAAAATGTTTGGTAAAACATATCCTAACAGTGTGAAGAATACTAATGAAGACCACCAACAATGTCCTGAATGTGGTGGTCCAATGTTTAGTGAAGAAATGATTAATGAAAAGAAAGATGCTTGTTATTATAAAGTAAAAAGTCGTTACAAAGTATGGCCCAGTGCATATGCATCAGGTGCATTAGTACAATGTCGTAAGAAAGGTGCTAGCAACTGGGGAACAAAGAGTGAAAGTTCTATACTAGAAGGCATAGAACAAACTGATGAAGATTTACATAAATGGTTCAAAGAGAAATGGGTAAGATTTGGACCTGATGGCAAGATACGTGGTGCTTGCGCTAGAGGTGATGACAGCGAAGGTAAACCAAAATGTTTACCAAAAAGCAAAGCACAGAATTTAGGTAAGAAGGGTCGTGCAAGTGCGGCTTCTAGAAAGCGTAGAGAAGATCCTAATCCAGAACGTCATGGTAAAGCTATCAATGTTGCTACTAAAAAGAAAACTAGTGAAAGTTCTATTCTTCAAGGTATAAGTGAAACAAAAGGCTTACCAATGCCTGGCTCTTATGAACAAGAATATGGTCCTTTTAAAAAGAAAGGTGGTTATCGTATAATGACTCTTACTAGTGAGCAGGAAGAATTAGAAGAGAAGTGGAGCGATAAATATAAGAGAAGCATAGATTGTAGTCATCCAAAAGGCTTTTCACAAAGGGCTCATTGCCAAGGAAAAAAGAAAAAATGAAAGATTATGATTTTTATTGGAATAGAAAAGGATATCCAAAATGATGTTAGCAGATAACTTAAAAGTATTATTAGCAAGTGTGTACAGCTTTTCTATTAAAGTTCAATATTTTCATTGGAACGTAGAATCCGATAACTTCCCACAATATCACGAATTCTTTGGCAATTTATATGAAGAAGTTTATAATAATTCTGTGGATAAAATAGCAGAGTATATTAGAACATTAGATGTATATGCTCCGGGCAGCTTTACTAGATTTCAAGAACTTAGTATCATTGAAGACCAACTCAAAGTACCTAGAGCAGAACTAATGTTTGAAGAACTTTACCATGACAATAGTAAATTAATTGATTTACTAAATCAATGTTTTGCTAGTGCTGAAAGTGAAAACAATCAAGGTATCGCTAATTTCATTGCAGAAAGACTAGATGCTCAGGCAAAACATCAGTGGATGATTCGTAGTATTCTCAAAAAACAACGTGCATAATGAGGCTAAATGAATTTGTGGTTGACGAAGAAATAGTACAAGATGCTATTGTTAGAATACCACAATCTGAATTATCAAGCCAAGGCAAGGATTATATCGGTCAATTAGAACTAGCCGCTAGCCCTCAAATAAGTGCCATGTTTAAGAAACTAAAGCCTGTTCCCGATGATCAGGATTTAAGATATGGTATTATTCCAAAAGATGATGTTGGTCAATATCATGTTATCATAGGACAGAATAATTGGTGACTTGGTATTATCTCTTGTAAAAGATTTTCCATTACAACCTGCATATACTGTAGAGTTTGTAACTGTTACAGAAGATTATCGTGGCATGGGTATTGGTAATCTATTATATAAGATAGCACTTAGAGATCAGGGTATACAATTAATAGCAGGCGAAAGCCAAACTGTAGGTGGTCGTAGAAATTGGATTAGCCTAAGTAAAACACCCGGTGTTACTATATCAGGTTGGGGTTGGGTCAATGTAAGTGAACAGGCTAACAGTAATCCTGAACTAGTTAAAATTCAAAAGCGATTTGAAAAATCTATGACAAAAGCAGGGGCAAAAAGTTTAGGTGTAAATAAAGGCCCTTCGAATACACTGTCTCGTGCGATTAATAAGCATTGGTATTTGTTCCCAGTACATGCTGGTGAAAAAGAATTTAAAGCAATCAACAATGCTATAAAGATTTATTATAATGATGTGTACAATCTTCCATTTTTATACAAGGTTGGATTATTAGCAAATTGGGGTAATTAACTAAATAATAATATGAGAGCCATTGAATTTATAGTAGAAACCCAAGTCTTGGACGAAATAGATATGAGTCCAAGTTCATTAAAGCAGTTAGCAGCAGGCACCGGTGCCATTGCAGGTATGGAATTTGAAATGTATGTTCCTGATGTTACAGGTGGTGATGATGATGAAGATAGTCTAGAGCCTGACTATGATGAAGATCGACCTGCAAGAAGTCTTGACCAAATATCTGATTTTTTTGAAGCTAATGGTGATTGGAATAGCCCAACTGAAGTTAGTAGATTACAGAGTAAACTACAAGAAGAATATGGCGAATGGGTACTTGAAAAAATAAGTGAAGATTGGGACCATTCTCCAACTGAGCATATATATCAATGGGCAAAAGAAAATATTGAATACAATACTAAAGGACACCTTGAAGAATTAGTTGACGATGCTGAAGAAGAAGGCTATGGTAATGACATATATGATCAAGCATATGAGGCTTTTAGAGAAGCAATGTTTAAAGAGTATATGTATGATGACTCAAATGAAAGAGCATTTTTACAAGATTCAGGTATAAGATTCATGAGTGATGTTGAATCGGGCTATGACATTACCTGGCCATATTGGAAATCCCCTGAATCAGGAGGTATAAAAAAAGTTGCTATAAAGTTTATGAATGATTTAGGTATGAATTCAATAGCAATGGGCGAAAGATATGGCGGACCTTATGATCTATGGAATGGTTCAGAATGGACCTACTTTGGAAAAGAGAAACCAACGTTTTGTTATACAATTGAACCAGATGGTAGTCTTACTGCAAAGAAAAATGCTACTGATGCAGGGTTAGAATTTGTAAGTAATCCATTGCCCGTAGATGAAATGATTAATAGTTTAAATGAAGTAGTTCAATGGGCTAGAACAAATGGGTGTTACACCTTTCAACCCAAGAAAGACTCTAGCTCAGGAGGCACTGGTTTACACATGAGTGTGAGTGTACCTGGCTTTAGCCGTGAAAAATTAGACTATGTAAAACTTGCATTATTGTTAGGTGATGAATATGTATTGAAAGAATTTGGGCGTGAAGCAAATAGTTACACAAAAAGCGCAATGAGTAATTTACAGGGCAGAGCTACTTATATGCAGAGTGAACCTGAGTTACTTAGTTTTTTTGATGAAATGAGAAAGGGTCTAAGTGTAGAGGCGGCAAAACTTATTCATAATGGAAATACCAGCAAATTTACTAGTATTAATACTAAAGACAAATATATTGAATTTCGTAGCCCAGGTGGAGATTGGTTAAAGGAAGATATACCTAAATTAGAAAATACTCTATTAAGATTTGTAGTAGCATTAGATGCCGCATGCGATCCACAAAAGTACCGTAACGAATATCTTAAAAAATTAGAAGCATTGTTAAGTAGTAGTGGCAAAACTGTTCAATACTACGATCCTCAAGATAAGGATAATGATAAACAACCAGTTAAGTTCAGTGACGAAAGAAAAAAAGGATGGGTACAGGTTGTTAAACCCAAAGGTGAACCAGATGTAATAAGTTACTTTACTAAATATTCCACTGGTCAACTACTCAAAGGAGAGTTAAAACAATTCCTTCAAAGAGCAAGAGGTATAGAAAAACCCATTGAGCCTATTAAAGCAAAAGTAAGTGCAGGACCTGCTGAACCTGCATTTGGTCAACCACCTGGTAGAAATAATAATTATCAAATTTATGACAGAAATACTGGTGAAGAAATTGAAACTATTCAGGCAGCTGATGATGAAGAAGCACTACAGCGATTAGATAATTATCGTCGCATGGCTAGAAATAGTGCTAGTTCAATAGATCCCAATAGGTTTGTTCTCCGTCATATGGTGAATTCATAATGATATCTAAATCATTCGTAGGTGAGGCTGCGGTAATGGAGTTATATAAAAAACTTCCTAGCCTATCTAAACATAACTACACGACCATTGATAAATTGTTACGAGCAATTGCTAAAAAACATGACATTAATCATGATGCGTTAAATGATTTATTTGTGAAAAAATTCAAGCGTAGGCCTGATAGTTGGATTAAAGGTAAATTAGACGAAGCCGATGACGATTATGATTTAGAACAAGAAGTAGAAAAGTTTGTAGATTGGGCTGCTAAAAAGTTAAATCTACAAACTACTCCCAAGATTGAATTAAGCATGGATACCGAAGAAGCACAAACCAATCATCATACCGGCGGACATGTACACGGTGAAAATAGCATTTGGGTATATGCTAAAAATCGTAACTTGGTTGATATCCTAAGAACGGTCGTGCATGAGCTTACTCATGTTAGACAAGGTGAATTGGGTATGATTAAGCCAGGATCTAGTTATCCAGGCAGCCCAATTGAAGCACAAGCAGATATGATTGCTGGGAAATTTATCAAGATATACGGCGAACAGAATCACCATATTTTCCAATGAAATCATTTGAATTCATTACTGAACAGAAATCAATCTCACAACATACCGAAGGTGGTTCACTAGAGGGTTATGTTATGTCTACTGACAAACCCAATATTAATAACTACTTACAAAGTCAAGGTGCAAGACCTGAGTTGATAAACAACATTACTAACCGATATAAAACTTTGGCTTTAATAAGAAACATGTATGTGGATGATGAATATCGTGGTCAAGGTATTGGCAATGATTTAGTAAGCAATGCAATTGATGATGCTGCTAGTAATGGGGCAGATGCTATCATATTAGTTTCAGATACCGATGAAGATAATCCATTCGACCTAACCAAATGGTATGAGGGTTTTGGGTTTGAAATAGTAGGTACTGCGGGCACTAATCCTGTAATGATACTTGACTTATAAATCATACTGTGTTATCATACACAGATGCTTAAATTACTTTTTCCATTACCAAAACAAATTACCATTGCTCTAAGCGGTGGTGTAGACAGTGTAGCTATCACTGATTTTCTAACCAAAAATCACGAGGTAACTTGTGCGTTTTATCATCATGGAACAGAAAATTCTCAACGGGCATTTGAGTTCGTTGCCAAATTCTGCACGGATCGGGATCTTCCTCTCTTAGTTGGAATGCTTCACAAAAGTAAACCCAAAGAATTAAGCCAAGAAGAATTTTGGCGAAACGAAAGATATAAATTTTTTGAACCACTTGGTCCTGTGGTAACCGGACATCACCTTGATGACTGTACCGAAACTTATCTTTGGTCTTGTATGCATGGTACTCCCAAAGTAATTCCAAAAACCAGAGACAACGTATTACGTCCTTTTCTAACTACTAGAAAAAGTGAATTTGTTAATTGGTGCGAACGTAAAAATATTAGCTGGTGTGAGGATCTAAGTAATGATGACGTTCAATATACCCGTAATTACATTAGGCATTTGATGATGCCCAATGCATTAAAAGTTAACCCGGGTCTACATACTGTGGTAAAACGTTTGATTGAAAAACAAGACTAAATGATTGACTTTATCCACACAAACATATATACTATCACACTTTAAAGGAGAACTTATGTCTACACGAACTTTTAGTGCCGAAGCAAAGCTTAAACTTACACAAATGGTCAACGAAGGTATGGCAACTATGCATGAAATCGATGCCCTTACTGAAGGACTGTCGGATACTGTTAAAGCAGTAGCGGAAGAATTGGAAATCAAACCAAGTATTCTTAAGAAGGCCATAAGGTTGGCCCATAAAGCAGCATTAACACAATCCAATAAAGATCATGAAGAATTAAATATTATTCTTGAATCGGTTGGAAAAACTCTTTGAGTTATGTAGATGCTATCTTAGACAGAGATTCTGATAGAATTTTTGTCGTAGAACGAACTCCCGATGGTAAACGTACTTATCGTGAGTTTCCCACTAACTATACTATGTATTTTACCGATCCAAAAGGCAAACATCGTAGTATTTATGGAGATCCTGTTAGCAAATTTTCAACTCGCAAACGTGCCGAGTTTGAAAAAGAACGTAGGATTCATTCAGGTAAAAAACTGTTTGAAAGTGACGTTAATGTCTTGTTTAGGTGCTTAAGTGAAAACTACTTAAAGGTAGATGCTCCTAAGCTTCATACTTGCTTTTTTGACATTGAGGTTGATTGGAATTCTGAAAGGGGCTTCTCGTCGCCCGGAGATCCATTCAATCCTGTAACAGCTATTAGTTGTTATTTGGATTGGCTTGATCAATGCTTCACATTAGTCATTGCTCCCAAACATATGACTGAAGAAACGGCACAAGAAATTGTAGGAGAATTTGATAACACTATTCTGTTTAAAAACGAAAAGGATATGTTTGATGTTTTCTTTCAATTGATTGAAGATGCTGATGTACTTACTGGTTGGAACTCAGAAGGATACGATATACCTTATATGGTCAATCGTGTCACAAGGGTCATGAGTAAGGATGATACTCGCAAGTTTTGCTTGATGGGTCAACTTCCTAAGGCTAGAGAATATGAAAGATTTGGTAAATCTGAAACGACCTATGACTTAGTTGGTCGTGTTCACATGGACTATCTACAATTATACAAAAAGTATAACTATGAAAGTAGACATAGCTATAAGCTAGACTCTATCGGTGAGATGGAAGTAGGTGAAAACAAAACTCAATATGAAGGTACTCTTGACCAATTATACAATAAAGACTTTAAACGCTTTATTGAATACAACAGGCAAGATACAATGTTGTTGGTTAAGATTCACGACAAGTTAAAATTCCTAGAATTGGCAAATCAACTAGCGCATGAGAACACTGTATTGCTTCCAACAGTAATGGGTTCTGTGGCGATGATTGAAATGGCAATTATGAATGAAGCCCACGAACGTGGATTGGTTGTTCCTGATAAAAAACGAAAGGTTGAAAATGCAGAAGATGTCCAACAAGCGGCAGGTGCCTATGTTGCTACTCCCAAAAGAGGCGTTCATGAATGGGTCGGGGCGGTCGATATTGCCTCACTCTACCCATCAACTATCCGCGCTCTTAACATGGCCCCAGAAACCATTGTCGCACAGGTCAGACAAACACTTACTGACCAATACATGTATGAAAAAGGTCGCCGGTTAGCTACTGAAAAGAAAAGATACAAAGAAGGCGATGATGACGTAACAGGTAGTATTCTTTGGGAAAACTTGTTTGGCTCCCTAGAATATACTGCTATTATGAACCAAGAGCGTGGCACTATGCTTACTGTTGACTATGAAGATGGTCGTTCAGTAGAAATGAGTGCCGCTGAAATATGGAAGATGATTTTTGACAATCATAAGCCATATATGATTAGCGCAAATGGTACTATCTATACTTACGAAAAAGAGGGCGTTATTCCCGGTCTACTCTCTCGTTGGTACAGTGATCGTAAGGTCATGCAGAAAAAACTTAAAGAAGCTACTAATGACGAAGATCGTGAGTATTGGGATAAACGTCAATTGGTTCGTAAGATTTTGCTTAACTCAGCATACGGCGCACTACTCAATGAACACTGTAGATTCTATGACAAACGCATTGGTCAAAGTGTTACGTTAAGTGGTCGTCAAATTGTTCGTCATATGATGAGTACTATAAATGAATTGGTTGAAGGTACTTATTCTCATGAAGGTAATGCAATTGTATATGGCGATAGTGTCACCGGAGATTCCATAATTAGAACTTCTGAAGGAGATAAAACTATAGCTCAACTTTTTGATGAGTGTATAGAGCATTCGGTAGTGGGTGAAAAAGAATATGGAGTATGGAATGATTCAACTGTACTTGGATTTAACTCACGGGACATGGAACCAAGTGGGGCAAAAATTAGCTACGTAATGCGACATAAAACTAAGAAAAAACTGTATCGAATTACAACCGAGAACGGGAAACAAGTGACAGTTACTGAAGATCATAGTGTAATGATAGATCGTGATGGATTTTTAATAGAATGTAAACCTAATGAAATTCTAGAAACTGATAGAACAATTACTTTTGTGCCATAAATGATAAATATATGATGATAGGAGTATCAGCATATGATTAAATGTTTAGAGTGCGGAATGGAGACAAACAGGTTACAATGGACTCATTTTAAATTCAACTGTACCGGTAAATTTTCTAATTCGAAAGAGTATAAATTAGCCTACCCGAACGCCGTCTTAGTTTCCGCAGAGGTTGCGTCTAAGACGGCTCTTACTAAAGAGAGATTAATTGCAAAATACGGAATAGACGAAGGCACCATTCGTTGGGACCAATATAGAGCCAAACAAGCAGATTCTAATTCATTTGAGTACAAGCATAAAAAATACGGATGGACTATTGATCAATTCAACGATTATAACTCATCGAGGTCGCAGACATTAGAGAAAATGATCAAACGCCATGGTGAAAATTTGGGTACTAAAAAGTGGTTGGCATATTGTGAACGACAAGCATACACTAACAGTAAAGTATATTTTGTAGAAAAATACGGTGTTGAAGAAGGTAATGCAAAGTTTCTTCAGTTGAACGCTGAAAAGGGTAGCTCATCAAATCCACATATATTGTCAATCAGATTAGGTATATCAATAGATGAAGCAGTCACTTTAATTTTAAATAGAGCAGTTCGTCCTGGAAATACATGGGGTTCTAATATAGAACAAGAATTTACCACCATGTTGATTGACACATATGGTTCATTAGAGTATACTACATTTACTCGTCCATATGGACGATGGTCTTCCTTACTAGGAACATATGTCATATATGACATAAAACATAAGGACTGTATTATTGAGTTTAACGGTGATTACTGGCATGCAAATCCAGCATTATATAAAAATGATGCTATTATTCGAGGGCGTACCGCACTAGAGATTCAAGAGCATGATCGTAAAAAGTTGAAAACAGCAATCGATCTTGGTTTTCGTACATATACCGTATGGGAAGCTGAGTTTAAATTAGACAAACAACAAACAATTAACAAGGTAGCAGCATGGATGCAGAGTGGACAAAAGTAAAAAAAATAGAGTGCTTGGGTGAGGTAGATGATTATGTATATGATTTGAGTATTGCGGACGGAGATCCTTTTTTCTTTGCGAACGATATATTAGTTCATAATACTGATAGTTGTTATTTCACGGCATATCCTATTCTCAAAGAACAAATTGATAAAGGTGAGCTAGACTGGAATAAAGAAATGTGTATTGGCTTGTATGATAGTATAGCAGACCAAGCCAATGATTCGTTTCCTGCTTTCATGGAACGTGCGTTTCATGCTCCAAGAAAGAACGGAGAAATCATTAAAGCTGGTCGTGAATTGATTGGTGATCGTTCATTGTTTATTACTAAGAAACGATACGCTATCAATATCTTTGATAAAGAAGGTAAACGCAAAGATATAAATGGTAAAGCAGGTGATATCAAGGCTATGGGTCTTGACTTAAAACGTGCTGATACTCCCAAGTATATACAAGAATTCTTAATGGATATTCTTAAACGAGTGCTTGCTGGTGAGCAAAGAGACCAAATTATTGAATTAATTAAGGAGTTCAAACGCCAGCTATCAGCACAAGATTCTTGGACTAAAGGGTCGCCCAAGTCAGTTAACAAACTTACAATGTATGGCGACTTAGAAGCAAAAAGCAAGGTTGGTAAAGCTAACATGCCTGGTCATGTTAGAGCGGCTCTTAATTATAACTATTTGCGTAAAGTAAACAGTGATAATTATTCAATGAAAATTGTAGACGGTATGAAAGTGGTAGTGTGTAAACTTAAACAAAATCCACTAGGGTTCACTTCGGTAGCATATCCAACAGATGAGTTGAGATTGCCGGCATGGTTTTGTGAACTTCCATTTGACGATGCTGAAATGGAACGAACACTAGTAGATGAAAAGATTGAAAATTTATTGGGTGTATTAGATTGGAATCTGCGTAGCGATACCAATACTAGTACGACATTTGATGATTTATTTTCTTTTGGTTAAATTGATGTTGCATTTCGCAATAAATTCCACTATAATATGTACTATCGAAACCTAAATAACAGATATAAAGGAAAAATATGAAAGATAATTTAAAAGACTTGATTCAATATACACATGGATTGGGGTGTATTGACCTTATTAAAATCACTGGCACTGATACAGAAACGCAGATTAACGCTGTTGCCGAAGACAAAAGCGTTATTGTCAACGGAAAGTTTAATAGTCCCTCTGCTGATTTTATTGGTACATTTGGAATGCCTAATCTCAGCAAGCTCAAAACTATTCTTAGTTTTGATGACTATGATGAACATGCCGTAATTAACGTCACTAGACAAAATAAAAACGGAGAAGATGTACCAGTTGGCATTCACTTTGAAACAAAAATTGGTGACTTTCTTAATGACTATCGTTTGATGGCTAAGGCTGTTATTGAAGAAAAAGTAAAGCCTCCAACATTCAAAGGTGCTCAATGGAACGTAGAGTTTGAGCCTACTGTTGCAGGTATCTTGCGTTTGAAAAAACAAGCACAAGCTAATAGCGAAGAACCAAACTTTGTTACTAAGACTGAAAATGGTGATCTTAAGATTTTCTTTGGTGATCCATCAACTCACTCAGGTAACTTTGTTTTTCAACCAGACGTTACTGGTACACTAAGCCGACAATGGCAGTGGCCTGTTAAAGTTTTCTTGGCAATCATGGATCTACCCGGCGATAAAATCGTCAAAATTTCTGATCAAGGTGTTGCTGAAATTACGGTTGACAGTGGGATAGCTACATATCAATATCTTCTTCCTGCTCAAGTAAAATGATTAGAATTAATCATTCAGGTGGTATGCCGTTTTTTCAAAATGATACGTCATACAATTTACCAAGTGTTACCGGATCTGTTCAATGGAACGGCATGAGTAAAAAATTTCAGGTAAACAATGGCACTAGTTGGATAGATATTGAAAATTCAATAAATTTAAATGCTGACCATGATTATCTGATGGTCTTGAGATGGGCCAGAGAAAAAATGCATGAAGAACACAAACTAGAAAAGCTAGCAAAAGAAAATCCTGCTCTGAAAGATTTAGTTGATCAACTCAACTACACTAAAGAGCAGATTAAAGTGGTTACTACGCTCTTAAAAGCATAATGGAACAAGTAAATCTATCAGCCGCACACAGTCCCGATTGGGCACTGTTCTTACCAGCAGTCAGTAGTTTCTACATTGCTGGCTTAGGTAAGCAGCGCAATGGTGAAGAGTATTTTGACGCTGCAAGAATCCCACAAGGGTTTGGCGGTGATGTAGAAAAACTTAATTTTCTCAATAGTAAAGAAGGACTGTACTACTATAAATGGGGACTCTATTCTGCTGGTCACGCTAATTTAGATACTACTAGAGTTGACTTCAACGAAAGTATTATCCGTGACCGTGAAGCGGGTACATTCATGCTAGGTGATTCAGGTGGTTTTCAAATTCTAAAAGGGCAATGGCCTGCAGATTGGAAAGATCCCCACTGTCCCAAAGCAATGATCAAGCGTAAAGCAGTTCTCACATGGATGGACACATACATGGACTATGGAATGTGTTTAGATATTCCTTCGCAATCTCTACGTACATTTCACTTAAAAGATCCAAAGACCGGTAAATCACTACATGGCATCAGTACTATTCAAGAGGCTATTGATGCTACTCATATCAATAACAAATACTTTATTGAGAATAGAAATGGTAAGTGTAAGTTCTTAAATGTTTTACAGGGTCTGACTCATACTCAAAGTGATCAATGGTATGAAGAGATGAAAAAGTATTGTGACCCAACGATCTATCCTGAAAATCATTTTAATGGTTGGGCATTTGGTGGACAAACTAAGATTGATATTCATCTTACACTTAAACGAATCGTTGGTATTATCCATGATGGTCTTCTACAAGAAGGTAAACATGATTTGATTCATTGTTTGGGTACTTCTATCTTAGAATATGCTGTACTTTTTTCAGATATTCAGCGAGCGGTTCGTAAGTATCATAATCCAAAACTACAGATTACTTTTGACTGTGCCAGCCCATTTTTTAGTGCGGCTAAAGGACTAGCATATTTCAACACTAGTATTGAGCATAATAAGAAATGGTCTTATTCCATGGAAAAAACCGCAGAGAAAAAATCTTATGCTACGGATACTCGTAAATTTAGAGATGCTGTTTTACAAGATGGTGTCCATAAACTATTTACAGATAGTCCAGTAACTGATAAAATGCTAGTAAGGGATCTATGTTATCGTGGTCAAGGATTCATTGGTCAACATGGGAAAGAAACAAAAACTAGTTGGGATACACTAAGTTATACTCTGCTACAAAGTCACAATGTATATCAGCATATCTATGCGGTACAAGAGGCTAATCGTAGATATGAGCAAGGTATCATTCCAAAAATGATTATGAATGAAACGTTTGAGCGTATTCGTTTTAGTGAACTAGTAGATGAAATTTTCTCTCTCAAAGACCGTAAAAAGAGTTTAGACTTAATAGACCATCATAGCAGATTTTGGATGCAAATGCAAAGTGGTAGTCAAGGATTTAGCGGTAAGAAAACAGTAAATGCTATGACTATGTTTGATCAATTATTTTCTACGGAGGAACCCGAAGAAGAAACAATTGAAGACAGTGATGATATAATGAACGAAGTATTGGAGAATTAACATGCCATATAAATCTCAAATTAAAAATTTACAAGAAGCTTATCAAAAATTAGATAATGAGGTCTTTTCATTGACGAAAAGTGAAGATAAAGACCAAGTAAAACTTCAAGACTTGATTGGTAAAAGATCAAAAATTCAACTTGATATTAGAAAATTGCAGAAACTTCAATGGGAAGAAGAACACGACCGAGTTAACTTTGAAGATGACCGCTAATCCAATATTATCAACAGATACCGAAAATAATATTACATTTATTGCTAACACTTCCGAAATGTTGCGTGTAGCAAAAGATGGATTTTATATTCGCGGAGTTAAAATTGACCAAGATGCAAAAGAAGCAGAAAAAGTTTATAATGCTTTTACTTCTTGGCTCACATGGGCCACACTAACTAGGAATTATTAAATGACACAAGAAATGGAACAAGTAATACTAGCAAAACAAGAAAAACGTAACCGTATCAAAGAACAGGCTAAGCGCATGATTTTTGTTACTTTTCAAAAAGAAGGTATTCATTGCTATCCA
>Ga0209401_1001430_pt1 | contig 15811 bp, 20 predicted proteins | sample M_140807_MF_Meta_FD_187318 | JGI IMG/M metagenome (GOLD analysis project Ga0209401, IMG submission 187318) | Freshwater microbial communities from Lake Montjoie, Canada to study carbon cycling - M_140807_MF_MetaG (SPAdes) (version 2) | ecosystem: Environmental > Aquatic > Freshwater > Lake...
CCGGCAGTTGGTGCCTGCAGAATTTGCACATGCTCTAACCGTTGATCGTCTGCAACTGCTGCACGCCTTAGAGCGCGTGGCCTTAATTGCCGTTAATCATAATTCAATTGTTAAATTATCAACCGCAACCAAAATTCTTGAAATCACAGCCGAAGCCGATGCCAACAGCGGCGCCGAATCCCTTGTGACCACTGGCACCTTACCCGATCTTGCCATCAACGTTCATTACCTAATCGACGGCTTGAAAACCATGGGCGCTAAGTCGGTTACCCTATCCGCCAACACCGCAACCGCACCCGTCACCTTGACGCCTGACGGCATAAGTAGCCATACTTACCTCATAATGCCTGTTCAAGTCAGAAGCTAATGGCCAAAAAGTGCACAAACACAGAAGCAGATCAGCGGGTAAATGCCGTCTACGATCTACTTTTGCGTGCACATAGTAGAACTCAAATTATTCGATTTGCTTCGGAATCTTGGGGCGTAGGTGATCGTCAAACTGAACATTACATGGCGCGTGCGCGTCAATTAATGGCGCTTGATGCTGAACTTGAACGCCCGCAATGGTTGACTGCTGCTATTGCACGTCTTCAAGATTACGAACGCGAAGCACGCGAAAAAGGCAACTTAGGTATTGCAATTAAAGCCTTAGAGGACCAAGCCAAGCTATTGCAGTTTCCAATGACATGACACTTTTGGCTGGCATTTGCGAGCCCGGCAGGTTGCTGGCGTTCATGCAGCCAACAACACAGGAAGACACCGCAGCAACGTTAGAACGCATCCGCGCTGATCTACATCCAGGCCAGCTTGCATTTGTTGATGATCAAACCACCAGCATCCTTGGCGTGTCTGCTGGCTACGGCGCAGGCAAGACCAGAGCGCTATGCGCCAAAGCTGTGCATCTTGCTACGGCAAATCAAGGCTTTATTGGTGTGGTAATGGAGCCCACGGGTCCGCTAATCCGGGACATTTGGCAGAACGACTTCGATGACTTTTTAGAGACCTACGACATCCCATACACATTTAGGGCATCACCATTACCTGAATACAATCTCCATTTGCCAGGTGGTGATACCAAAATCCTATGCCGTAGCTTTGAGAATTGGACCCGCATCATTGGTATTAACGGCGCATGGATACTGGCCGATGAGATCGACACCGTAGCGCCCAGCATCGCTAATAAGGCATTCCCCAAGATCCTTGGCCGCTTACGTGCTGGCAATGTGCGGCAGTTTGCGGCGGCATCCACACCAGAAGGCTTTAGATGGATGTGGCAAACATTCGCCAGTGAAGACAGTAAAGGCCGCGAGGATCGCAAGCTGATCCGAATGCGCACCGCTGATAACCCGCACCTACCGCCTGATTTTATTGAGCGGATGCAGGCCAACTATGACCCGCAACTGCTTAAGGCTTACCTAGATGGCGAGTTTGTAAACCTAACCACCGGCCAGGTGTATGACCGCTTTGATCGTGCCAAGCATGTGGCTGACATCACTGCACCTGATAGCCGTGAGCCGTTGCGCATCGGCGTTGACTTCAACGTTGGCAACATGTCGGCAGTGATCGCATACCGCAATGGCAAAACACTACAAGTATTTGATGAGATCAGCGGCGCCCATGACACTGACGCATTAGCAGCCGCCATCAAAAGCCGTTACCCAGACCATCGCCTTTATGTGTACCCAGATGCCAGTGGCGGCAACCGCAGCACCAATGCAACCCAAACCGATATTGCCATCCTTGAGAGCTACGGCATGTCCAACCAATCACCCAAGGCCAACCCACCGGTGCGCGACCGCGTAGCAGCAGTGCAGGCGCTACTGGAAAACGGCAAAGGCGAGGTGCGCTTACACATCGCCGCATCATGTGTAAAGCTTATTGAATGCCTAGAACTGCAAAGCTATACCGAACGCGGTGAACCTGATAAAGACCAAGGCTATGATCACATGAACGACGCCATCGGTTATCTCATCTGGCGTGAGTTCAACCCCCTGCACGCTAGAGCAGGCCGTGGCACAGGAGTTAGATTGTATTGACACCATAAGCCGCTGCAATGTATAGCCTGCCGTCTGCATATGATTTCCAAACGGCAAGCAGGCGCGTTGCTGCAGTCAATGATCCCAACGGCGCATGGTACTCACAGCAACCGCACTGGATCCTGATCGAGGATCTCATGCAAGGCACCTACGGGATGCGGCGCAAGCATCGCCGTTACCTACCGCAGGAACCTAGGGAGCAGGATGAGTCCTACGACAACCGCCTAGCGCGTAGCGTGGTCCCGCCGTACTACCAACGCCTTGAACGGATGCTGGCCGGGATGCTAACCCGCAAGCCCGTGCGGTTGAATGATGTGCAAGACGTGATCCAAGAACAGTTATTTGATGTAGATCTACAGGGCAACGACCTAAACGTATGGACGTATGAAACCACACGTAAAATGGTCCGTTATGGTCACATCGGCGTTTTAGTTGATGCGCCCAAAGACACTGGCCGCCCCTACTGGGTTACATACACACCACGCGACATCTTAGGCTGGCGCACTGAAGGCAATGACCTAATCCAGTTAAGGCTACAAGAAACAATTGTCGTGCCTGATGGTGAGTACGGCGAGAAGACAATCGAGCAGGTGCGGGTGCTAACACCTGGCGCATATGAACTGCATCAGCGTGATGAGAAGAGCAGTTGGAAGATTGTCGATGAAGGCAACACAAGTTTAGATAAGATCCCATTCAGCATTGCATATGCCAACCGCGTTGGCTTTATGGAATCAAGGCCACCATTGGAAGATATTGCGGAGTTAAACCTTAAGACTTATCAAATCCAGTCAGACCTTGACAACCAGCTCCATATCTCAGCGGTGCCGATGCTGGCCTTCTACGGCTTCCCATCAGCGGCGGAAGAGGTGTCAGCAGGCCCCGGCGAAGCAATTGCTTTCCCCGCTGAAGGCCGCGCCGAATACATCGAGCCAGCAGGCCGTAGCTTTGATTTTCAATTCCGCAGGCTGGAGCAAATCGCGTCACAAATCAATGAACTTGGCCTGTCGGCGGTGCTAGGCCAGAAGCTATCAGCCGAAACCGCTGCGGCTAAGACCATCGACCGCAGCCAAGGCGACAGCACCATGATGGTGATTGCGCAGAATATGCAAGATATGATCGACAACTGCCTACAGTTTCATGCTCAATATCTCAACACACCACAGGCCGGTAGCTGCCTGATAAATCGTGATTTCCTTGGCGCAAGGCTTGATCCTACAGATGTAAGCAGTTTGCTCCAGCTCTATACAGCAGGCACCATCACGCAAGAAACACTGCTACAGCAACTGGCCGATGGCGAAGTGTTGGGCGATGACTTCGACGTGCAGCAGGAGATTGACGCTACGGCAAATGCTGGCCTATGACAACACTATCGGCGCTATATCGCAACGCAATCGACCTAAACCGTTACAGCAACAGTGTTGCCAAGCGTATTGTCAGCGCATATAACGACATCATTATTGATGCTGCAAATCAACTGCGCGTCATAAATGACTTAACGGCACCAGCTAAGGCTGCACGGTTGCGTGGCATCCTTGCGCAGCTTAAAGACTCACTAGCCACATGGGCAGGCGATAGCACGGTCACCACTGCAAGTGAACTGCAAGGCCTAGCTGAATTGCAATCGGAATTTGTAACCGAGCAATTGCGCAAGGTATTACCAGTCGGTGCCCGTGATGCAGTAAACACCATTGAGATAAGCCCGCAATTTGCGCAGTCTGTTGTTACAACTGATCCAACTCAATTAAATGTGGTCACCCTAAGCGATGATCTATTTAAGGCAGCTTTTGGCTCACCACAAACCTATAGCCTGACAGCAGCGCAAGGCACGGCAATCACATTGCCCAATGGCGAGGTGGTAAACAAAGCATTTCGCGGTATTGCTGAATCACAGGCCGAGCAGTTTTCGCAGGTGGTACGTAATGGCCTGTTGACAGGTGAAACCACACCAGATGTAGCAAAGCGCTTGATTGGCAGGCTTGAATTTGGCCAGGCAGGCAGCGTTAGGCAAATCGCCCTTGCGGGCGGTCAAGTTACTAAGGCCGCTAACCATCAGGTGATTTCACTGGTGCGCACCAGCATCAATCAAGTGGCAAATGAGGCAAGCCAACAGGTATATGAGGCCAACCAAGACATCACGCAGAAATATCGTTACGTTGCAACGCTTGACACTCGCACCAGTGCCATATGCCGTGCGCTTGACGGTCGTGAGTTTGAATATGGCAAAGGTCCTAAGCCACCGCAGCATTTTGGCTGCCGTTCAACCACAGTGCCAGTCATCAACTATCAGGAGCTTGGCTTTGATGCACCGCCATCAATTACCAAAGGCAAACGCGCCAGCATGGATGGGCCAGTGCCTGCAAACACCAGCTACGGCCAATGGTTGCAAGGCCAGCCGCGTGCGGTGCAAGATGAGGTATTAGGCAAGGCAAAGGCTGATTACTTTAATAAGCTTGCCGACCAGCATGGCGCCCGTGATGCCATCGCAAAGCTAGTCCGTGATGATGGGTCAGAGCTAACCTTGGATGAGTTGCGTAGTCGCTATGGCAAAGCCTAAGGACAAGATCGCCAAGATCATGGGCGAATACAAGCGCGGCACATTAAATACCGGTAAGCCAGGCCCCGGCAAAGGTCCAAAGGTTAAAAGTCGCAAGCAAGCCATCGCAATTGCACTTAGCGAAGCTGGTAAGACCAAGAAGCCTAAGAAGGGCATGAAGTAATGGCTAAGAAGCCCGGCCTTTACGCCAACATCGCCGCCAAGATAAGGTAAAATGGTAATGCACTTTAGCCTGCGGCTAATTCATGTCTGAAGAAAATCAAACTCAGGAGCCTGCGGTGACTGAGCAACTGCAACGCAGTGTCGAAGCATTAGAGCGCAAGAATCAAGAACTGATTGCCGAATTGCGGGCGGCCAAGAAATCACCGCAACTGCCAGATGGGGTGAACGTTGACGAATTGCTTGAATTTAAGCGCAAGGCCGAGCAGTCTCAACTGGAGCAGCAAGGCAACTACACCGAAGCCAGGCAGGCTTTGGAGCAGCAATACCGTGAGGCGACGACGCAAAAGGACCAGCGCATTAGCGAACTTGAAACCCGAGTTAAAGAACTAGAGTTAATAAGCCCTGCTGTCACGGCATTGGCTGAGATTGTTCACGACCCAGACCTAGTGCTCAAATCCAAACTGTCACCTGACCAGATTGAACGCGAAGCTGATGGCACCGTAGTGGTGGTCAATGGCTATCAGCGCACACCAGTGGCTGAATGGGCAAAGACGCTGCCAGCATGGATGCAAAAGGCACCCAAACCCCAAGGCAGTGGCGCACCATCAGGTCGCAATGCAGGCGAGATACCTGCAGGCACCATAAACCCATTCGCCCGTGAGTCATTCAACCTGACCGAGCAATCACGGCTATATAAAACAAACCGTGACTTGTACGACCAATTGAAGGCGCTAGCCTAATTACATCCGGCAGCGCCGGTAGGCGGGTTGCGCCTGCTGCTATCTGTAAACACTTTTTCTTTGGAGAAACACCGTGGCGACTCTTCGCTCCGATGTCATCATTCCTCAGATATTCACCCCGTATGTGATCGAGCAAACCACCGTGCGGAACCAGTTTCTGCAAAGTGGCGTAGCTCAACCCATGGCGGAGTTGAATGGCACTGAAGGTGGTGACCTAATCAGCATTCCTTTTTGGAAAGCAAACCTCACCGGTGATGCTGAAGTCCTTACCGACTCCACAAGCCTCACCCCTGGCAAGATCACTGCTGACAAGCAAATCGGTGTAATCCTGCACCGTGGCCGCGCTTGGGAAGCACGTGACCTAGCGGCTTTGGCTTCTGGTTCTGACCCTATGGCCGCCATTGGCCAAAAGGTTGGCGAGTACATCGCTAACCAACAACAAAAGGATCTTTACAAGACCCTTGAAGGTGTATTTGGCGCCCTGACCGGCTCCGACTCGCCTGCCTTTGCAGATCTCCGCTTTGACACCAGCGGCATGACCGCCCTTGGTCCCAAGCAAGTTGCCCAAGCCCGCGCCAAGCTGGGTGATCAAGGCGACAAGTTGGCTGCTGTTGCTATGCACAGCGCGTGCTACTACGACCTAGTAGAACGTAAGGCCATTGATTATGTGTCAACTGCCGACGCCCGTGGCACTGCAACTACCTTCTCTGGTGGTTCAATGGTTTCCGCCTATGGCGGCGACAATGCAGTTCCCACATATATGGGTCTGCGAGTGATCGTCTCAGACGACATCACCAACTCTGGCGGTAACTACGCTTGCTATTTCTTCACCCAAGGCGCTGTCGCCACCGGTGAACAGCAAGCATTGCGCACCGAGACCGACCGGGACATCCTGGCTAAGTCCGATGCCATGGCCGTTGATTGGCACAACTGCTTCCACCCTGTAGGCGCTAAGTGGGCCGTGACCACTACCAACCCAACCGGTGCACAACTGGCTACTGTTGGTAACTGGTCTAAGGTGTATGAAACCAAGAACATTGGTATCGTACGCGCCACCATTCAATCCAACTACGACTGAGGCAGTTAACCATGGCTTCCATTTTTGAGCTTGGTGACATCCCCGGCGGCTTGCTGCCTGGGTCATGCACGCTGGCAGCACCTACCGCTACTGCCACCCTGACCACCGCCCAGTCATACAACGCCATCATCCGTGGCGTTCCTACCGCTGCTGCTACCTATACCACCGCTGCGGCGGCTGATATTGTGGCTGCAATCGGTGGTGATTGTGCAGTTGGCACCTGCTTCCGTATCGTTGTTATCAACGCATCGGCTGGCGCCTTTACCATCACCATCGCCGGTGGTACTACCGTTACTGTTTCTGGTGTTGCCACTGTGGCCCAGAATGCTTCCAAGGAGTTCATCGGCTACGTGTCAAACGTAACTGCTGGCTCTGAGGCAATCACGCTGTATGGCCTAGGCTCTACTGCATCTGCCGCTGCCTGATGGGTTTATTCGCTTTCAGGCGATTACGTGAACGTGAGGCTGCTGCTACGGCGGCGGCCTCTTTTTGCGTGCCTAAACTAGAACCAACGGAGCCAACTGATGGCAATAACAATCGACGCGACAGTAGGCGGGGCAAACGCCAACTCATACCAAACACTGGCGGACGCACAAGCGATAGTTGACGGCATGGTGCAGGATGCAGACGTAACCGCATGGGCGGCTGCTACCACTGACGCCAAAAACCGCGCCCTATACACCGCCACGCAACGTCTAGACCGTGAACGGTTCATTGGCGCTAGATCAACTGACACGCAAGCACTGCAATGGCCGCGCACTGGCGTGCGCAAGCCAGACACATACATCAACACCTACGCCGTTGGGTTTCCGTTTCGCATCACGACCGACTACTACACCGACACCGAAATCCCTGACCAGATCAAAAAAGCGCAGGTGATGCTTGCGGTTTACCTGAATAACAACGTCGATGGCCTTGGCCTGACTGGCCTTGAAGACTTTAAGAACGTTAAGGTCGGCAGCCTAGACGTAACACCATCCCAAGGCATGGGTGCCGACAAGATTCCACCGTTGGTTGAACGGTATATGACTGGCCTTAGAATAAGTGGGCCAGGTAACTTTGCTATCCGCCGGAGCTGACATGTCTGAATATGCCATAGGCTTTGAATATATCAGCGACACCGCAGCACATACTGGCCGCTTTTGCGAATTGGTCGCATTTGAGGATTCGGTGATTGCTAGCGCGGTAATCCAAAACCAAACCGGCAACACGTTCACCAGCGTGCCGCTTAAGGCTGGCCAATGCGTTGAGGCGGTATTCACTAGCGTGACACTAGCCTCCGGCAAGATCGCCGCTTACAAGATTTAGCCATGGGTGATTCCAACGTATTAGGCATTGATTATTCCAAAGGCGCAACTTTTGTTGACGCCGCAACAACAGTGACTGGCCGCTGGTGTGCGATTACTTTTTTGAACAGCGCAGCAATCACTGAAATCATTAGCACCAACTATGACGGGGCATCATTGGTTGGCCATACTCCTACCGCTGGAGTAACGATTTATGGTGTTTTCACCAGCATTAACCTGTCGGCTGGCCACTGCGTTGCATATAAGCTCTGATGGCACTATCAACCGCGCTACGAAAGGCCGCCAGTAAGTTGATGGCTAAGTTCGGCGGCACGGCTACCATTCGGCGTATCACCCTTGGCTCTTACGATCCAGCCACTGGCACTGCTGCAGAAACCACGGCTGATACCAGTGTGCGTGGTGTGCTTGAAGACGTGACCAGACGCGAAGTAAACGATCTAATCCAAGCGGGCGACAAGCGCTTGATGGTTGCAGCCGCAGACTTGGCCAATGCACCAACGACAGCCGACCGCGTAATCATCAGCAGCCGGTCATTGCAGGTGATTGAAGTGCGCACCATTGAGCAAGACAACATAGCGATAACCTATGAATTGATACTTAGGGACTAATGGCAGGCACCATCCAGCTAGGCGATATGGGCGAATATGTGAACCAGCAGATGGAGAAACTGCTGCGCGTAGTGGTGCTTGATGTAGATGCAAGACTTAAGATGGAAAGCCCGGTCGATACTGGCCGCTTTCGTGCTAGCTGGCAGGTGGGCGAAAATTCAGCAACCGGTGGCATTGCGCCGGATGGCAGTTACCCATCAGCGCCACCGTTGACGCGGATTGGCTATAGCTGGGAAAAGCTAGGCAACGTCTATAGCGTCCACAATAATCTGCCATATGCAACGCCACTAGCTAATGGCCACAGCAGGCAAGCATTAACCGGCTGGGTCCAAGCAATCGCTAAGGATGCACAAAGCTATGCCAAGGCACAGGCTGCCAAGATCGGGCGGGAATCATGAGCAGCACACTAAACGAAGTACGCGCCGCTATTGAAGGCCGCATCGCAACGCAAATGGCAATTGCACCGGCCTATCCGGTCAGTTACCAGAATGTGCCGTTTACGCCACCAAATAACACGCCATGGCTACAGGTGTTTATTCGCTTTGGTGACAATGCCTACGCAACGCTGCTACCTACGGGCAATATCGGCTTTAACCGCCAAAATGGCACGCTAGTAGTCAATATCTACACGCCGATTGGCGTTGGCCCGGCTGCAAATTTCACTATTGCAGAACGCATCAAGGATTTGTTTGATCGCGTAACAGTATCTGGTGTTATATTTGATGCGGCGTCCGGTCCGGCACAGGTAACCCCTGCGTCACCTGAGCCTTATTTCCAGACGCAGCTAACAATCACCTTTGAAGCGTACCTAGACTAAACTCAGCCATCACCTTCTACTAAATCCATGGCCGTCACTGTTCTGTCCGGCACGTCCGGCGCCCTTTACTACAAACCCGCTGGCACTAACGGCACGTTTCTTGAGGCAAACGTAACCACCGGCGCTGGCACCAGTCAGATCGTGGTGCGGTCTTACCTAAATTTTAAGGTAGGCGATCCAATCAAATTTTCATTGGTTAATGGCCAAACCGGTGGTAGTGGCTCCGGCACACTGCCTGCTCCGCTTTCAAGCGCCACCACCTATTACGTGATTGGTTACGTCGCAGCCACTGGTGTGCTGACGTTCTCGACCACTGCAGGCGGTAATCAACTGACGCTAACCGACGACGGCACTCTGGCCACTCCTAATGAGTTTCAGGTTGCTTACGCCGATTACGCAGCGGTCGGCCAGGTACAGCGCTGGGGCTTTGAAATCAGCCGCGCCGAAATCGACGTAACCACCATCGGCCAAACAGCCGCCCAGTATGCGCCTTTCAAGGCTTATATTCCTGGGTTTGCTGATGGCACCGGCACCGCAACTGTTTACGTTACCAATGAAGACAGTGCGCTTTCTAACCGCATGGTTGAAGATGTGCTGCAACGCCAGCAAGTCGGTTGCGCATTCAAGCTCTACACCGATAAGGCAGGCACCGAAGCCCTAAGCCGCAGCATCGCCATGGATGCTGTACTGCTTACCGCCAGCATCAACATCAACCCAGATGATGCTCAGATGGTGGAAATTTCATTCCGTCCCACCGGTGCACCTACGTTTGATTTCTCTACTAGCGCCTGATAGCTAGTCAATGGCCCCGGCACTGCTGGGGCTTTATACACACCATTCACCAAATACGATGGCCGCTGCTCAAATCCGCGCACTTGATCGCCTGAAAAAAGCCGCCAACCTTACACCCGTTAAAAAAACGGTGCAGCTAAGCGACGGCAGCCAGTTTGAGTTCTACCGCACGCCACTAACCATGGCTGAACGTGAACGGGCACAAAAAGCATCTAGTACCGATGACGCCAATGCATTTGCATTGCAGTTGCTCATCCAAAAAGCAATGGACGAAAACGGCCAACGCATATTTGCCGCCGGTGAAATTGCAGAGCTAAAGAATGAAGTACGCGATGCTGATTTGCAAACGCTGATGCTTGCTGCTATCAGCGAAGACAGCAGCGATGAGGTGGACACAAAAAAATAAAGGCGGAGCTAAAGCAAGACAACTTGCTGCGGCTCCAAATGGGTGTAGCTAAAGAGCTTGGCTACACCCTGACCGAACTGATGGAACGCATGACGCTGGCCGAGCTTTTGCTGTGGTCGGCATATTTTGACTTGCAAAATGATGAGCAAGAATCAGCAATGAAGCGCAGGCGGTAGACTGTAACCACAGAGGGGCTGCGCTGTGTCTGTTGTTGCTAATGTTGCCATTAACGTTGACGCCAGTAAGGCGACAGAGCAACTTAGGCAATTTCAACGGCAGACACAAACTGCGGCCCGTGCGGTCGAAGATATTAAAGTTGATGCCTTAAACCAAGCATTAAATACATTGCCAGGGGGCCTTGGCGTTGCAGCCAATGGTATCAATGGATTTGTACGCAAAATAAATGAAGCAGGCGCCGCAAGCAAGGCTGCAACTGCTGAAATCGTTGCATTGCAAACCGCGTTAGCAAGCAAAAAGCTACAACTTGCTGGCCGTGGCGGCATTGGTGGCGAAGCGATAAAGGCTGAAATTAAACAGATTGAGTCATCACTGGCCAGCCTTCAAGGCGCCGCCAAGGGTGTATCACCTGCATTAATGGTGGCAGGCGGTGGCGCCATAGCGCTTACTGCTGGCTTGGTTGCCATGGCTGGCGCATCGCTTAAGTTTTCAAATGAGGTAGACCGCAATCGTCAACAGCTAACACTATTTACCAAGGATGTAAATGCAACCAATGCAATTATTGCACAACTCAAGGTAACGGCTGACGCCACATCACTGGGTCTGCCTGGATTGCTTGAGTCCACCAAAACGCTTGCGGCATATGGGTTAAAGGCAAAAGATGCTGGCACCGCAACCAAGTTACTGGGAGATTTGGCGCTTGGCGACAATGAAAAGCTACAGCGGTTCGCTGTAAATCTTGGCCAAATTAGTAGCATCGGCAAGGCATATACAGTTGACTTGAAACAGTTTGCCATGGCTGGCATTCCTATTTTTGAAGCGTTATCAAAGGTAATGAATGTCAGCACTGCAGAAGTGTTGCGGTTAGCAGAACAAGGTAAGGTAACTTATCCAATTGTTATCAAAGCAATTGATGAGCTAACAAAAAAGGGCGCATCGTTTTATGAAGGCGCTACTAAAGGCGGCACTGATCTTGACCGGGCTACTTCACAGTTGCAAGGTTCATTTGAATCGCTAAAAACTGTTGTTGGCACTGCAGTTGCGCCATTAGTAATAAAAGCTGTAAACGAAATTAAAAAATCTATAGATGGTTTATTGCTCTTGGTGCATCAAGTTAGCAATCAATTTCAGTATTGGGGAAAGCAAAAAATACCACTTGGCCCATTGGAATCATGGGCCACTGGTGTTAAAAATAGTCTAAAAAGCATACAAGATTATATAGATAAAAATCCAGGGTTGAGAGTTGTCATAGGTGGCATGATGGGCGGCGGCTTTGGTGCGTTAGCTGCATTAGGCCAAGCGCCAAAAGCATCAGCGCCAGCAGTAGATCGTGCTGGATTACTTAAATCTGCTGAAGAAATTGCAAGAAAAAATGCAGCATCAGAAGCTGCAAATATAAAATTAGCAACTGATCAAAAAATCGCCAAAATCAATAAAGATACAGAAAAACAATTAGCAGATAACCGCATTCAATATGAGCAACAAATTGCTGACTTTCGTGAGTCAACAATAAGGCGCATCATGGATATGGAGCGCAGTCTCCAAGATCAGCGCGTAAAGGCTGAATTTGATTTGCAGCAAAGCAGGTTAAAGCTTACCGGCACCGCTCAATATACAAGCGCAACAATTGGCATAGCACAAGCTATGGTTGCAGGCAAAAGCACTGCAGACATTCAAGCTTTGACGGTTGCTCGTGATAGCGCTAAAACGTTAAATGATGCCGCTTTGAGCAGAAGGCAGATTGAATTTGATAGCACTCAACGCAAGATTCAACTTGAACGTGCTTTGACTGACTTCAAACGCGAGACAGAACGTGGCATCGGTGAAATGCAAAAGAATTATGCACGCCAAACTGAAGGCATCTTGACAAAAGCAGGCAGAACCATTGGTGAGTTAATGGTCAAAGGCGCTCAAGACGCTGCAAAAATACTTGAAGCCACAAAGCCAACTATGCCGACACAGCCAAGCCCAATTGGCCCAGCGATTACAAAGGGCATAATTGGAAGAACTGGCAGCACAGGCGATAGCACTGGCCCACATCTTGACATTCGATGGGCAGATGGGCGACCAATTACAAAAGCAGATGCAGATAAGTATTTTGCTCTTAATGGTAGAGCCCCTAGCAGCTATGGAGTAACCAGTGGCTACGGTCCACGCAGTTTGTTTGGACGTAGTTTTCATGCTGGTATGGATTTTGGTACACCATCTGGTACACCAATATCATTAAAGGGCGGTGCTGCGCTTACTAAAAATTTAGGGTATACAGGAGCTGGTGGCTATGCAGCAGAAATTTCAACGCCACAAGGCGCAATGCGCATATTGCATTTGCTAGCCAATTCAGTCGCCAAAATTCCAACTGCCGCCAAGGCTGGCCCAGCCGCTACTGCAGTACAAGCACCGGCAGGGCCACGCGCAATGCAAGTGGACGCCGCCAACGCCATTAGGCCATTTGCTGCGCCATCAACTGCCAAGCTTGATACTGCTACGCAAGACCTTAAGCGAGCAGAAACAAATCAAACCATAAAGAACTTGCTGGATCAGCAACAAAACAGAACCAAAGAGCTAGCAATTAGCACTGTAGATGTTCTTAAAGCATCAGAAGCTGATTTGTTAAATGCCAAATTAAAAAATGAAGTTAGCAAGAATACATTAGACCTAATTATTAACGGCACTAATCCTGCATTAGCGGCTCAGTTTGCACAAAATCAACAAATAGTAGATCAGAATACCTTAAAATTGCAAGGCCAAAGAGATTTAATCGTAAATTTACTTGCGGAGAAAGATTTAACGGCAGCGGAAGTAGGGGAAAGGCAAAAGCAAATAGCGCTACTAGACGCTCAAATTCAAAAGCAACCACAAATCTTAGACGGCATGAATCAAGAAGCAATAAAAGCCAAGGCATTAACTGATGAACAAGAAAGGCTAAACGCAGCCAAGGAGCGCATGAAAGGGCTTATCCAAGGCATTGGCGGTGCAATTGAATCTGGCCTTGTAAACGGTATTGAGGCTGCCGTGACTGGGGCGCAAAGCTTGCAGGATGTGCTGGCTGGTGTGCTGAAGGACATCGGCAAAATGCTGATTAGTTTTGGTATCCGCAGCTTGCTTAGCGGCGTTAATATAGGCGGCGTGCCACTGGTCGGCAAAGCCGTCGGCGGTCCCGTAGCAGGTGGTACGCCTTATGTGGTTGGCGAGAAAGGCCCCGAGCTGTTTGTGCCAGGCGCTAGCGGCACTATCATCCCGAATGATGCAATGTCCCGCTACCAACGCCAGAACAGCAGCGCAGGCGCAGCAAATGGTGGCACCGGTGCAGCAGGCGATGGCTCACCAGCCTCCTGGGCGATGAATTTTGAAACCACGCAATTCTTGGGCCAAGACTGGGTTAGCAAGGATCAACTCATGGCTGCTATGGCTGCAACCGAGAAACGCGCCACTGCAGCCGGAGCCAAGGCTGGAGCGCAACAGGTGGCCACTAAGATGCGGACATCGCCTGCATTCCGCAGGCAGGTGGGAATCTAATGTCAGTTGTTGTAATCGGTAATTTCCTGACGTTCACCAAGCATGATGGCGGCAGGAGTTACTGGCAAAATTTCTTCAACGACAATGCCGTTAGCTTTGATGGCATTAGCTGGAATCTTCTGCCCTTTGTCTACCAAGGCGCAACCAAAACCAAGAATGGCGACAATATATCTAGTCAGCTAACGCTACCCACCAACCAGCTAACGCTGGCCTGGACCCGTGATGCCGTAAACAATAGCTGGGTTGCTGAGGTACGCACCTATCAACTCACCGATACCTATACACCGATCACGCCACCGCGAGGCCAAGAGATCTGGCTCTGCACTGGCATGAGCTACAACACGCAAGGAACTCAGCTTGAACTCAGCAGCCCGCTTGATGCAATTGAATCCCGCGTACCAAACCTACGCTTCACCGCCAAGCAGGTTGGGGCGCTGCCGTCAACCGGTGCTATTAGGTCCGGCTGATCTAATCGGCCTGCCGTACAAACTTGGCGCCGATCCATTTCTGCATGGTGCGACCGACTGCGTAAACCTATGCCGTGCGGTGCTGCAGTTCCAAGGCATCAACGCACCAGTGCCAACCCGTGACTGGTATCGGCGGCTAAGGCGTGGCGATAGTGAAGTTTTTAAGGAGCAGCTAAACTTATGGGGAAGCCCGGTGATGTACGCGTCGCCAGGTACTATTGCTCTTAGCCAGGTTGGAACCAGCTACGGGTTAGCCGCTTTTTACGATTCAGGATGGATCCATTGCAACGCCCAAACACTCCGCGTAGCATGGTCCCCAGCCGTCAATACCGTGGCGCTGTACTGCCCTGGGAAAAGCAACTGATGGATGCGCTGGGCATGAGCCCAGAAGAATATGCCTGGTACGCAAGCGAAGTAGCAAATATTAGGCCTGAGCGCAGCGCAGCCTATGACGTAGTGCCAGAGGTGGTGTGCATACCGCTGGTGCCGCTAGCCATGACCATCGTGGGTGCAGGACTTAGTTACGCTGCATCCGCCATGGCGCCTAAACCTAAGATTCCAAGGCAAGACGACCCAGCCGGAACACCGCAGAATCTCGAAGGCGAGAACATAAGCAATAACCGTAAATTTGCCAACGTAGATGGCTTTACCTCAGTTCAAAACGTTGCAAGGCTGGGCGAGGTAGCGCCATTGGTGTTTGCCAAGCGTGAACAGATCGGCGGCAAATGGTATGGCGGTGTACGCGCCGAGACCAAGCTCCTATGGAGCCAGTTGTTAAGCCAAGGTGATGGCCAGGAGCTGGTGGCGCTGTTTGCACTTAATGCCATGGTTATGGCAAAGCCTGATTTTGAAGGTTTAGCCATTGGCGACACGTTGCTTAAGAACTACCAAGAACCTAAATTGTGCATTTTTTACCGCAGTGGCGAAGTATTGCAACGGCTGAACTCAAGCACCAGGATTGGTGGGACGCTAGCACCACGGTCGCCCAGCGATATTATCGTTGCCGAATATGCCAACCAGGGATTACAGGCGATCTTCAGCGGCACCCGCACACCAACCGGCAGCACTGAATTTGGTACGTATCAGCCTGTTCGCAATGGTCAGGATTGGCGGCTGCCATTTAAGCGCGTAAAGGTTGTATTTGACTATAA
>Ga0209401_1001434_pt1 | contig 15801 bp, 15 predicted proteins | sample M_140807_MF_Meta_FD_187318 | JGI IMG/M metagenome (GOLD analysis project Ga0209401, IMG submission 187318) | Freshwater microbial communities from Lake Montjoie, Canada to study carbon cycling - M_140807_MF_MetaG (SPAdes) (version 2) | ecosystem: Environmental > Aquatic > Freshwater > Lake...
TTTTCCTGTTCCCGACTTCAAAAAGGCCGCTCAGAACGACAGCCTCGAACACACAGTCAACTACTACGACCTCAGCCAACTCCTGCAAAAAACCGCCCTTCAAAAAGAGCGTAAACTAATCGAAACGCTAGCCGCCGACCTTGCGGAGTCTGCCTTCGCTGCATTTCCCATCCCCTGGATTGATCTAGAGTTAAAAAAATTCATTCTCCCCGAGACCCGCCACATCTCCTTTCAGGCCCGCTTTGTCCGCCCAAAATCGAAAAGCCACCATCGCTAGGTCGGATTTTCTGTCTCCCCCAAATCCCCGACCCATGATAGGGTTTCAAGACTACCGCACCGTTAGCTTAGTGGTAGAGCGCCACCTTGACACGGTGGAGGTCAGAGGTTCAAGTCCTCTACGGTGCACGCCTTTCAACCTCACCCATTGGACTCCTGATCCGTGAAAATCATTCGTCATCTCGATCCCCAAGATCGAATCACTTATTCCGAATTACAAGCAGACGGCACCCCCCTTCTATTAAAAGGGGGCCTGTTTAAGGGCTTTGAATCGACGGGAAAAAAGGCCGAAGTTAAAAAACTTCTCACTCCCTTGGCTCCGATTCAGATTCTTGCCATCGGACTAAACTACCGAAGGCATGCCACGGAAATGGGATCAAAGTTTCCTGAATATCCCGTTCTTTTCATCAAAAGCATCTCCTCCCTCCAGAATCCAGAAGATCCCATCCTTCTCCCACGTCATCTTCGGAGCGATCGCGTCGACTATGAATGCGAACTCGCCGTCGTCATCGGACGTGATTGTAAAAACGTTTCCGCCTCGAAAGCGTTCGACTATGTCGCAGGCTACACCTGCGCCAATGATGTCAGTGCCCGTGACTGGCAGAAAAACGCCGGCGGTGGCCAATGGTGTCGCGGAAAGACCTTCGATACTTTCTGCCCACTCGGTCCCTACCTCGTCACCCCCGACGAAATCCCCGATCCCCAGAATCTGAAGATTCGTACTCTACTCAACGAAAAAGCCGTCCAAGACTGGAGCACGAACGACATGATCTTCACCGTCGCCCAAATCATCGAATTTCTCAGTGGCAGCACCACTCTGCCCGCCGGAACGGTCATCCTGACCGGCACCCCCCACGGGGTGGGCATGGCCAGCACTCCTTCCCGCTGGCTCCGGCCAGGGGATCAGGTCACTATCGAAATTGAAAAGATCGGTTCGCTGACCAACCCCGTCGCTGAGGAGGTAACCCCTTAACGCAGGAATCCTTTAGCTAATCCGCGGTCCTCATGGATTATCTTCTCCGTCGTTTAAGGGAAAAGCGATTGGCACTCAGCAAGAGTAAATCCACCGAACGCATGCCAAAGTTGAACTAGATATCGTGTAGGGAGCCGATTGAGACGACCTAGTTAAGCAGCTCCTGTAACTCAGCCCAATCTAACCCTCGTACGAAATCCTCCTCGCTCACCAATGTCCCCCGGAACAGCTCCTTTTTCCGCTCCTGTAGCCGTACAATTTTTTCCTCTACCGTGTCCCGAGCAATTAGTTTGTAGGAGCTAACGATCTTGTTCTGTCCAATGCGGTGTGCCCGAGCCGTCGCTTGATCCTCTACAGCAGGATTCCACCAAGGATCAAAGTGGATCACGGTATCCGCCCCCGTTAAATTCAAGCCAGTGCCTCCCGCCTTCAAACTAATCAAGAAAACAGGAATATCCTGATTTCGCTGAAACCGATTCACTTCTCCAGCCCGATCCAAGGTTCCTCCGTCCAAATAACAGAAAGGGGTCTTTCGTTTTCGCAACTCCTCCTGCACGATCTTTAACATCGATACAAATTGGCTGAAAACTAGAATTCGATGCCCACCTGAAATCGCCTCTTCCAAGCGATCTAAAAAGTACTCCATTTTTCCCGAAGGTTCGCTCCACACTTTTGCTCCTGCTCCAGGATGCGGCAACAAACCCAAGTGACAGCACGCCTGTCGCAACCGCATCAGTACAGTAAGAACAGCAATCCGATCCCGCCCACCCGACGCCTTGCCCGAAAGTTCGCTGACCTGCTTTCGCCCCTCTTCCAAAATCTGCTGATACACCCCTTTCTGCTCGTCCGTGAGTTCACAGTACGCAATCTGCTCAATCTTGGCGGGCAGGTCCTTGGCCACTTCTGCTTTGGTTCTACGCAGAAGAAATGGCCTCACTCGATGACGCAACCTCTGCTGCGCTTTTTCGTCACCCAACTTGGCCACAGGAATCTCATAACGATCTCGGAAGTCCGTTGCTGTCCCCAAATATCCGGGCATCAAGAAATCGTAGATCGACCACAGATCTAACAGGGAATTCTCCAAGGGAGTTCCTGTCAGAACCATTCGATGCTCACTCACCAGCTTCTTTACCGACACCGCCGTCTGACTGGTTCGGTTCTTGATATTTTGCGCTTCATCGAGAATCACTGCGTCGAACTCCAGTTTCTCATACTCCGCAATATCCCTCCGCAGAAGCGCATAACTAGTGACGACTAGGTCGTGATCTGGAATTTTATTGAGCAGGGTTTTTCTTCCAGCTCCATGTAAGGCCAACACCTTCAGGCTAGGGGCAAACTTCTTTGCCTCGTCCACCCAGTTCATGACCAGGCTCGTCGGGCAAATCACCAAGCCTGGTAACTTCGTCTTATTTTGTGCTCTCCGAAGCTCAAGGAACGCCAATGTCTGCAAAGTTTTTCCTAATCCCATCTCATCCGCCAACACCCCGCCAAAATGATTCTTTGCCAAGTAAAGCAACCATCCGATTCCCTCTCTCTGATAAGGTCGCACAATATTCGCCAGTCGGTCGGGAAGTTTGGCCTCTTCATAGGCAATCACCTCAGCTGGAGGTTTCCAGTTGGATTTACCACTGACGACCCAACCCGTGCCCCGAATCGCCTCCCCAAAATATCCACGGAACCTCTTCTCCAACTTGTATCGCGTGCCGTCGTTTCGAACCTGACAATCCTTCAAAACCTCCTGAAACTCAGCCACATCATCCGTAGGCACCAGAGCGATTCTTCCACCCGCAAGACGATGATGGCTCTGCCCCGTTTGAAGGAGTCTTTGCACCTCAGCTGGAGAAAGTGCGCTGCTTCCTGCCCCGGATCGAAAATCCACCTCCACTGTCAACCAAGACCCACCCGTATCCTTTAATGTCACCTCGGGCGCCACATAATCACATCGGCTCAACAACGACTCCATCCTCGGCGTGACCTTCACCTCCCACTTCTGCCTCCAACGGGGCAAAATATTAGCCAAGAATGCCCCCACCTTTCCCTCTCCCGCCAAAGTGTACCGCTCCGCCGCACGCTGCCCGGGTAGAAAACCTGCCGCTAACAGCTCTCGTTGCGCCGTTCGCTCCATCGCCCTACCCCGGACCCGATATCTCTTCGGATCTGCGCCATCCGGCATCCACGCATCCATTCCCTCATTCTGCCCAGGCATCCCCGTTAAAATATGGGACTCCTTTCCATACACCGCCTCTAGTTGACAACTGATTCCAGAAAGGAGCCCATCCAACTCCACTCGAATCTTGGGAGCAACCGTATCAAATTGCAGCCCCCGCAACCTCTCCCCAGCTTCCACTCGCACATGACGCTCTAAGAGGGGCATCTCCCTTTGCAAAAAGGTCGCCATTCCTTCACGTGAAACCGACCTCCCACCCTTCCTCAAACCCTCGTACGCAGCAGGCAGACTATCCAACAACTCCAGATGATCGCCTGCAAAGCGCCATCTCCCTTGGCTCCCTTCAAAAACCTCACTTCCCGGAGGCCCAGGAGGTGCTTCCTCTAACTCCATATGCAAAACACCCTCCTGATCCAGTTCCGCCTTCAACCGCGTTCCCTCAAGCGCACGCGATACAATCAAATGTTTCTTTCGGCCCACAAAAACTCTGGGATGCCCTAAAAGAATCGGAAAAAATAAATCTCGGTCCGATGCACTTAGCTCAGCCTCTCCATGCACCGACGCTCCATCCATTTTTTCCAGCATCGAGAGAAGCACTGCATCCGACTCATCTACAATATAAGGCTCCACCTTCTCGATCGACACCGCATCCAAGCTTTTTGTCGGTCCACCATCTACCGAGGCCTCAACCGTAAGCGGGATCTTTCCTGCCCTCCACGCCTTGCCCAGTTCCAAAGGAAGATGCACCTCCAAGGAAAGAGGCTTGGATCCTTTGCCCGCCAACTGCCCCAATACACGCGGGAATCGCGGCGCTACAGCTCGTGCCGCCGCCGCAACAGGCCCAGCAACAGCTCCATTCGGCCGATGGACTGGCCCACCGGCCGCCTTACCATTTTTTTCCAAATATTTTAAACTCAGAGCGATGACATGAGGACATACCGTCCCGTACTCCCGCGCCTGACGGCAGCTACACAGATTCTCTACATCCGAAAGTCTCTTTCCTAATTTCAGTCGAGCATTCACGGTCCCTGTCCCCGCCTGCACCACACCCCCAAGCATCGGATCCACCCAATCCACGGACATGACCTTGCCCGCTTCCCACAGCGAACGCCCCTCTTGCATCGCCCTCCATCCCCCGATTTCGAGCAGCATCTCTTTCGTGAGCACCGACGGCGCCAAACTATTTTCCGACATACATTTAAATCATAAGAAAAACCGATAAGCGCAGGCAATCTCACCCTCCCACCCCTGTGCCTTCCTTGGGAACAACTTTTCTCCATCTTCAACTCTTTCCACCTCCTGTTTGTCCTGTAATATCCCAATTGAGCCTGTGACCCGTCCCAAACTTCTCCTCTCTCTCGTCGGTATCCTCGCCCTAACCTGGGCCGGGCTTTGGATCGCTCAGGGCTGGGGCACGGTCACTCTGGTCTTTGATAAAAAACCTCTCTCCACCGTTCTTCGGTCCTTCACCAGCCAATCGAAACTCAAAGTCATCACCGATATTGATTTAAACACTCCAATAACCATCCAGGTCCGTCGCGTCCCTGTGACTGAAGCTCTTGAGGCTCTCCAAGCCGCGGCAGAATCCCGCGGATCCCTCGCTGTGCTCCTCGCTCCAGACACCGCATCCATGAAAAATCTCCTCTCCACTCTTCCCAAACCAAAAACTGATTCAGGCACTCTCTCAATCGAGTATCAAACGCCTTGGCTTTTTCGTGGCGCCATTAACTCCCTTCCGATCGACCGAGACCCCAGAGAACAGGTCTGGAGCCCATCGCCCCAACTCCCCCTTCAACTCCTACCCCTTCTTGAAAATGCGGCACAAACCACCGAAGTGCGACTCCTGATCCCACAGTCCTGGAATCCAACTTTAAAAAAAGTTCCTTCTTCGGGACCCCTCTCGTCCTCGATTCCCAAATTAGCCAAAAGTGCAGGCGGCCAAGCTCAACTTGTCTTCCTTCTCCCAGCTCGCTCCGAACGAGATGGCCCCGGAACTCCTCCATCCACCCAAGAGGCAAACCGCGGCACTCTCCGCTGGACAGAACCTACCCCTCTTCCTCCCGACGCGCTTCTCGCCCGCCTCGAATCCCGAATCCGTTCCCTTCCTTCGTCCGAACAAGCAGACGCCCGACAAGCCGCCCAAGAATCAGCCCGCCAATACCGTGAATGGTCCTCATTAACCACAGAGGGGGAGAGAGACAAGAGAGGGCAGGAAATTATGAACGATCCCGCACGGGCCGAACGTGCGGGCGAGGGATTCTCTCGTGCCATGCGCAAAATGAGCCCTGAACAAAGATCCCAACGCTACCAACGGTACGTCGAACGCCGCTCCTCCCAGAAGGGTGGCTAAACCCTCCATGCTTCGAGCACTCCGACGCAGAAATGCCTTCACTTTGGTCGAACTCCTTACCGTCATCACCATCATTGCCATGTTAGCCGGCATGATCTCCCCCTTCCTCCAAAAAGTGCGAGCGAAAGCAGAGACCACCGCCTGCCAATCCAACCTCCGCCAAATCGGCACCGCCATTTGGCTTTACGTTCCAGACAACGGAAACAAATTCCCAAGCATTAACAACCCATGGGGCACGCAAGTCTTCACAAATGAAGGCGCGACAAACCTCCTCGGTGCGTTAGGCCCTTATGGATTAACCGCCAAGGTTCTCGCTTGCCCAGCCGATTTGCACAGCAAAGAAAGCTACTACCGAAGATACACGAACAGCTATGAGTACCTTCCATTCTCATCCGATGAGGAAGCCGCTCCAGGAACGGCGACTATCTACGGCCGCAACGGAACATTTGAAATACCTTTTCGTCGTTTGACCTTAGCTTGGGACGCCTCCGATGTTCACTCGGACGGATATGGATTCAACGGATTACGAGCTGACAACACGGTTTACAGCAGAACCAATAAACCCACTTATAAATAATCTTTTTACAAACTCAAAAATCCTCAACTCCGGTCGATATTTGCGATAGGATAAAAATGTGATTCGACTCGGCGTAAACATTGATCACCTCGCCACCCTTCGTCAGGCGAGGTACCGCGTCCCGATTCTAGGCGTTATCCCAGAGCCCGATCCCGTCTCTCTCGCCCGCACCTGCCTATCCGCAGGAGCTCACTCAATCACCGTCCATCTCCGCGAGGACCGTCGCCACATCCAAGACGACGACGTCCTCCGACTCGGCCGCGAATACCGCGAAAAGCTCAACCTCGAAATGGCTGCTACCCCTGCGATGCTGCAATTCGCTCTGCGCCTCCAGCCTGCCGAAGTCTGCCTCGTCCCCGAAAACCGAGCCGAAGTCACCACCGAGGGCGGCCTCAACGCCGCCAACCAAATCCAAACTCTTCGTCCGATCATCGAAAAACTCACCCAAGCCAACATTATCACGAGCCTCTTTCTCGATCCCGACCCCCGCCAAATCGATGCCGCCGCCACCCTCCAAGCCCCGGTCGTCGAACTTCACACGGGTCGATTTGCCGACGCTACCACGGCAGATCGACCTGCCGCTTTAGATCAACTCAGATCTGCCGCAGAGCAGGCCCACTGCCTAAAAATACAAGTCAACGCTGGCCACGGACTTCGCCTTTCGAACCTACCCGAACTTCTTTCCCTACCTCACCTTCATACGCTGAACATCGGGCACTCTTTGGTTTCCCACGCCATCACCGTTGGTCTTGAACAGAGCGTCCGGGACTTTCTTCTGGCCATCAAAAAGAAATGAATCCCGAACGAATCCTCGGCCTTGGCATGGATCTGATCGAAATCGGCCGGATCGAGGAATCCTTCAATCGATATGGGGATCGGTTCCTCCAAAAGATCTTTCATCCTGCGGAAATCGAATATGCCCGCTCTCAATCCCGTCCTGCCGTCCCACTCGCCGCCCGATTTGCCGCAAAGGAAGCTGCTTCCAAAGCTTTTGGCACGGGAATTGGACAATCCTTGCCTTGGCTAGGAATGGAAATCGAGCGCCAATCCCACGGAGAACCTCTCCTTCGCTTCCACAGCCAAGGTGCCCAGCTTGCAAAAAACCGAGGGGTAACCCGCTCACTCGTCACCCTAACACATACCCGAACCCACTCGGCCGCCACGGTCATTCTTCTTGGCCCATGATTGTCCTCCCACCCCAACTCGCCCGCTCATGGGAAGAAAAAAGTCTTCAAGGGGGGGCGCGAATCAAGGATCTGATGCGTCAGGCTGTGGCAGGTGCCCTGCGCGAACTTCGACCATTTCTACCTAAGCCCTCCACCGCACTCATCCTCGTTGGACCCGGCCACAACGGGGACGATGCTTTTCTAATCGGACTGGAACTCAAAGAGCTTGGATGGGAGGTCGATTTTCTCCTATCCCGTAATCCAACCCGTCGCACCCATCCCGATTCTCGAGTCAAACCCAAGCACTGGAAAAAAGCCCTGATCTGGCCTGCCAAATCTTCCCGTTTTCTTAAGACAAAAGCTCCCAGACTCGTTATCGACGGGCTGCTGGGTCTAGGTGCAACTCCTCCTCCACGTCCTGCAGAGGCCGCCATCCTCAACTGGATTTCCAGCGAAAAACGCAACTCCGACCTTTACGTAGCCCTTGATCTACCTAGCGGTCTAAATCCCACTTCAGGTGCCACTCCGGGTGCAATCTTTCCCGCCGATCTGACCCTCGCGCTTGGCTCTGTCAAATCAGGTTGCCTCAAAGACTCTGCCCTACCACACGTCGGCCAACTCAGGGGTGTTCCCATCGAATTCACAACTCCACCCCCCAAATCACCGGTCGATTTTTTTCTTCCTCAAGAGGCCTACTCCATTCTTCGATCTCGTCCCTCAACTCTTCATAAACGCTCTGCGGGGGTGGTTCATTTATGGGCTGGTTCGTCAGAATATCCTGGAGCCGCCAGTCTCACCTCCTTAGGAGCTTTACGATCAGGAGCTGGATATGTCCGCCTTTTTACCGACCGCTCCTTAACCCCGTCCTTAGCTACCTCTTTACCGGAACTACTTCTTCATCCACTCAACTCAAACGAAGCACCACCCATCCAAGAATTCTTGCAGGGGGCATCCACCCTTATCGTGGGTCCCGGACTTCCCCCCTCCACAGCTTTGCATGCGTTTCTTACCCAGCTCATTCCTCAATCCAAAGTGCCTGTCGTCCTAGACGCAGGTGCATTGGAAATTCTTGCCCGCGATTCCAAAATAATCTCCTCCGCCACAGCCCCAATTCTTTTGACCCCTCACGCTGGCGAACTGGCACGTCTTCTTGGCAATCCCATACAAGACCGCGCCGACGCAGCACAACTCTGGTTGAAAAGTTTTCCCAACACCCTCCTCGTCGCAAAGGGCCCCCACTCTCTTGTTGCGACCAAAGATCACCCTCTAAGCTTTAATTCCACAGGCGGGCCTGCCCAGTCCACAGCAGGAATGGGAGATCTCCTCGCAGGTCTTCTTGGTGGCTTACTTGCGCTCGGATACCCCCCTTTCGACGCAGCCCGCATCGCAGTTTGTTGGCATGGACTTGCATCCGATCAAGCTCTTGAATTGGGCGGGCCATCAACCCTGGCGACGGACCTCGTTAGTACTCTCCCTAGCTCTTGGCGACTCCTTAAGGGCTGTGCAATATAAGACAAATCATGCTCTTGGGTCACCATCGCCACTCCCGAGTCGCACTCCAAATCATGGACGGTGTTTTAGCTTTTTTTGCCATGTTTCTTGCCTACTGGATTCGAGTCGAAATCCTGCCTACTGCCATTCCGCTGGAGTCTCGTGAGATCGGTCAGATTTTGGTTTATCTTCCCTACGGCATACTGATGGGCTTTGCCACCCCAATTGTTCTCGAAAGACGCGGCTTCTATCGCCACCTCGCCATTAACCCCGCCAACCGACTCAGCTCACTTCTGGAGGTCGCTCTCATACTTTTCCTACTCGCTGTTTCTCTGATCTTTTTCTTCAAAGAGAGCCCCAGTCGCTTGGTCTTTCTCTTTTTCGTGCCCATCCTGACTGTGCTCCTCAATCTGAGGCAGGCCCTTGTCCATAAACTCCGACAAGTTCGTAAAACAAAATCCGAATCATTCACGAATCTCATTTTGGTTTCCGATAGCGAATTCTCAACCCGCCGGTGGCCCGATCTTTTCACTGAATCTGGATCAGGAATTCGAATCACTCGTCACCTGAATCCTGCCAAGACCTCTTTGCCAGATTTCATTCAAACCCTCCACGATGATTCGGCTGGGATCGTGCTATTTGAAGTTGAATCCCATAATCTTGCTTGGTCTAGCCAAGCCATCCAAGCCTGCGAGGAGGAGGGCATCGAGGCTTGGCTCAGCACCCACTTTGTTGGAACCAAGATCGCGCAAGCCCACTTCGAGGAAGTTCTGGATCAGAACCTTCTCGTTTTCCGAACCACTCAAGCGGGTCCTTGGCAATCCATCCTAAAAGTGATCTTCGACCGTCTTGCAAGTGGCCTCATGATTACCCTTCTTTCACCAGTTTTTCTTTTGATTTGGGCAGCCATTCGCCGGGAGTCTGCTGGACCCGCCATTTTTAAGCAGAAACGGAGCGGTCGTCATGGTGCACCTTTCACGATGTACAAGTTTCGCACCATGGTCAGCGATGCGGAGATGCGCCAAGCTGAACTCAAAGCCCTCAACGAGATGAGCGGCCCTGTTTTTAAAATTAAAAATGATCCCCGCGTAACTCCGGTGGGTGCTTTTCTACGATTCACCTCGCTGGATGAACTACCTCAGCTTTTTAATGTCTTCCTTGGCCAGATGAGTCTCGTCGGCCCACGCCCTTTACCCACCTATGAGACCATCGCAATGACTGCTAATGCACAACGACGACGCCTCAGTGTACTACCGGGCATGACATGTCTGTGGCAAATCTCCGGTCGAAACGACGTGAACGATTTTTCGGACTGGGTCCAGCTCGACCTCGAATACATAGACCAGTGGTCCCTTCTCCTAGATTTCCAGATTCTCCTTCGAACCATTCCTGCCGTTCTCTTTGGACGTGGAGCCCGTTAAAACCTCGGGGTCGTAAGTCGATCTCTTGATTAGACGAGTCTTATGAATGTACTTCCCCTTCTGCTTGATCAGCCTGTGTCAGCCTGGGGCCTTCCCCCCGACCAACCCTATCGCGAGAAACAGATTCGCACCTGGGTCCTCCAGCGCTTCGTCTCTTCATACGACGAAATGACCGACCTCTCTCTTCCTCTACGAACCTCTCTTTCCTCTCGCTTTCGACTCCGAGCTGCAGAGCCCGTTACCATCCAAGGATCGGAGGACACCACACGAAAGTTTCTTTGGAAGTTGGGTGACGGCTCATACGTCGAATCTGTCCTTATTCCCGCCACACAAGGGCTAGAAGGTAACCGCAGCTCTCGTCTCACCCTTTGTGTCTCTAGCCAAGTCGGTTGCGCATACGGGTGCAGATTTTGCGCGAGCGGAATTGATGGATGGCGCCGAAATCTGACGACTGCCGAAATCATCGGGCAAGTTCTCGAAGCTTCACGCATCGCAGGTCGTCGACCCGATAATCTTGTTTTTATGGGGATGGGCGAACCTCTCGCAAATCTTCCGAATCTTCTTCCCGCCCTCGATCTTCTCATCTCCCCATCCAACCTAGGCATGGGAGCTCGACACGTAACAATCTCAACGAGCGGACTTGCACCTCAAATCGAGGAGCTTGCCTACCACCCGCTCCAGTTTCGTCTCGCCCTCTCTCTCCATGCCGCCAGCGATGCTATCCGCGACAAGATTATGCCGGTTAACAAACGTTACCCCCTCGACCGACTCCTCGAAGCCTGCGACGTTTTTGTCCGTGCCAAAAAGAAACAGATCTTCTTCGAATATATCCTCCTAGCAGGAATCAACGATTCTCCGGAACAAGCCACTCTCCTCGCCCAACACGCCCGCCGCCTTTTTGCCAAGGTGAACCTCATTCCCTACAACAAAGTCGAAGGCCTTCCCTACGAACGCCCATCCGAAGAAGCGATCCACCTCTTCTGCCGTACCCTTCTTAAAGCCGGTGTTCGTGCCACGATCCGCCGCGAAAAGGGACACGACATCGATGCTGCCTGTGGCCAGTTAAGACTCCGCCAGGAAATGAAACAGCCGGAACCGACCTAACCCCACGATGTATGTTCTAGAAAGCCGCCGCCTCCTCACGATTCCCACCCACCTTCCTCACGCTCTCATCGAACGACTCGGCCATCCCCCAGTTCTTCAGATTTACTCCCCAAAAGTCCTTCCCCTTCGGCAACTTCAGAAGACCTACCCAGGAAGAATTCGGAAAATCACCCTCCGCTCCTCCTCCCCTTTTCAACTCCGCATCGGTCAACGACTCCTCATCACCAGTGATCACCGGATCGTATCCTCAAGGGATCGATCCATTCCCCGACTCAAGATTCGTGCAGGCCCCGCCTTTGGCTCCGGCGAACACGCCACAACTCATCTCTGCCTGCGCTATCTCACCAAATTCCTCTTGCAGTATACGAAATCCAACCCAACGGTACTCGATCTAGGTTGTGGATCGGGAATCCTTGCTCTCGCCTGTGCAAGGCTTGGCGTGCAAGCAATCGGTTGGGATCTTGATCCCACCGCCATTCAAGAAGCCCAACGCAACGCAAAAGTGAATCGCCTCACTTCTTGGCTTCTATTTCAGATCAAGGACGCTCTTCGCGCTCCTCTCCCAAAGGCAGATCTGATTGTCGCTAATCTCTACGATTCCCTTCTTCTTCATCTCTTGCCTCGCTTGGACAAACACCGAAAAGCCGGAACCACCCTCATTCTTTCCGGAATTCTCCAAGGCCAAGAAAATGCCATCATCCGGACAGCCCGAAAACTGGGCTGGAAACTTCAGCGCCGAGGTCGCCTCGGCCGTTGGTTCTGCCTCCAGTTCACCGCTGCGACGAAAAAAACTCTTTAGCGACCCAAACCAGGTAACACCGTCCATCTTTCGATTTGCCGCGCCGCCACCACAATGACGGACACCAGCAGTAAATAGACCGTGGCGGCAAACATGTAGGCCTTGAAAAACTGGAAGTTGGTCGCGGCCAGTTCCTGGACCCGAGCAAAGAATTCGGTGTACTGAATCAAGAAAGCGACCGAGCTGTCTTTCAGGTTTCCGATACACTGATTGGTCAGGGCGGGAATGGAGGCGCGCAGCACCTGCGGAAGAGTGATCAGTCGGAAGATTTGAAAATGCCCGAATCCCTGCGCTCGGGCGGCCTCAATTTCGGCGGGATCCAATCCGTGAAAAGCGGTCGTCAAATACGCTGCATTGTACGCCGCTACGTTCATCGTAAAGCCGATGACCGCTACCCAAAACGGGGAAATCTTCAGTCCCCATTGGGGCAATCCGTAGTACATGAGAAAAAGCAGGACGATCAGGGGAGTCCCGATGAAAAATGATACATATCCGCGGGTGACCAACTGAATGAACGAGTTCCGACTCACGGAAAAGTAGAAAACAACCACCCCAAACAACAACCCTGTTACACTGATGACAGCCGTCAACTCCAAGGTCAGACGCAACCCCGCCAGAATCAGGGGAAGTTGCTCCAAGAGATCCCGCTGGAAGGATGCCCATCCGCCCATGCCGTTTACTCCTTCCCCCCGAAAAACGCCCTTACCTGCGGATCCGAATGATCTCTGGCTAGATGCCGAATCTTTTCTTCGGCGCGAACCACCCCTCGGTCCAAAAAGACCACTTTCTCAGAAATCTGGCTAGCTAAAGTCAGGTCGTGGGTTACACAGAGCATAGTGACCCCCTCACGATTCAATCGTGTAAAGAGCTCTGCCACTTCCCTCACCATCACGGGATCAAGAGCCGAGGTCGGCTCATCAAAGACCACGACTGCGGGATCCATCGCCAAGGCCCGCGCAATGGCCACCCGCTGTTTCTGACCGCCTGAAATCTGGGCGGGATATTTGTTCCAGTGGGCTTCCATATCGAGGTACTTCAATTGAGCCACAGCTTTCTCGTCCGCTTCCGCCCTTTTGAGTCCACGAAGCTTTCGCAATCCCAGCGAGACATTGTCCAAAACCGTCAAATGCCGGTACAAGGCGAACTGTTGGAAAACGAATCCGATATTTTGCCGCAACTCCCGCAAATTCACATTCGGCCCAACAATATTCTCCCCCCGAAAATGAATTTCACCTGAAGTCGGCTCCACCAACCGGTTGAGACAGCGCAGCAGGGTCGACTTTCCACAACCCGAGGGACCCATCACCACTTTCAGATCCCCCTTTTGCACCTCCATATTGACGCCTTGGAGAACCCTATGCGTCCCGAATGTTTTTACCAAATTACGAATCTGGATCAGGGCCATCTTAGTTCGTCTCCATTCCCGGAATCCGATGCCGACGTTCAAACCATTGGACACCGGTAAGGAGAACCCGGTAAATGACGAAATACAGGATTCCCACCGCCAGATAAATTTCAATTCCCCGCAGGGTGGTCGCCGTCAAGGTCATGGCTTGTTTGGTGATCTCCGGAATCCCCACCGTATAGGCAAAAGGCGAATATTTCAGAATCGAAGTGAACTCATTAACCATTCCGGGAACGGCAAAGCGAAACATCTGCGGTAACTCAATATAGGTAAAGACTTGCAAACGGCTCATGCCCATCGCCTCGGCGGCGAGAATTTCAGATACCTCCACCGATTCCAATGCGCCGCGAAAAACCTCTGCTAGGTAGGCGGAGGCGATCAGCCCCAGGCTTAGAGCCATCGCCAGGAGAGGGCTCACCTTCAGTCCGAGGCTGGGCAGTCCGAAGTAGACGATGAACAATAAAACCAAAACCGGAATCCCCCGGAAGACATAAGTATATGCATCGAGGATCGAAATCAAAACCGGCGAGCCCATCCTACGTATCCCTGCAACAGTTAACCCCACCGCCATTCCTGTGGCACTACAAACTAGCGTGATACAAACGGTGTAGACCAAACCCTGAGCTAGTTGAGCCAGGATTTCCCAGAAATTCACGTGTGGATAAATCTCCGACCCTACTTCATCCGGACATCGATGATGGCTTTCACCTTTTCCGGTCCAAGTTCCTGCAGGTATTTATCAAAGTCATCGCGGTATTTGGATCCCTTGACGAATGCAAAACCCAGTCGATCAAAGCCGGTGAACACCCGGACACTTTCGATGGGCAGTTTCATTTTGTTCAGGTAGTTGGCCAGCACTGGTTCCTCGATAAAAGCAAGGTCGAGGTTTCCGTTTTGCAGATCGGTGATGACCTCACTGTAGGAAGGGTAAAGCTTCACTTGGCTCAGGGAGTAATACCCCTTCGGTTCTAGTTCATTTTTGATCAGGTCGTTGTAGGCCATGCCCCGGGGATAGCCGATGGAGTAGGGCTTTAATTGGGCAAGGTCGGTAATCTTGATCCCCCGGCTTTTCAACGCCACCAAGTGCCAGGCGTTGTCATAGTAGGGCTGGGAAAAATCCATCACCTCCTTGCGTTTATCGGTGATCGAAATTCCGGAAAATGCCACATCCACCTGCCCGCTGGAGACGGCCCCCAACATTCCCTGCCAATCGTACGGGGTGATTTTCAGGGTGTATCCCCTCGCCTTGCTGTAGCCCTCAAAGAGATCCAGATCCGCCCCTTGAATCACTCCTCCCTCACTGAAAAGCATCGGAGGCGAGGAAGGCGACACGGCCACCTGTATGGCTTTTACGCCTGGGCCGCTGGAGCAACCCGCGAAAATCAATATCAGCAAAGCAAAGTTAGAAAAAAATCGAAGGGAACATCTCATATACTCTTTCCTATCGGGAATGAGTGGGGAAAGCGAACCCTTCCTCGACGGGGGTTGGTTAGTAACGCAAAACTTCACGCAAGGCCGCAGCAATCCGCACTGCCGTTGGCCGATGCGCCGCCCAAAGATTCGGATGATACGGGATCGGCGTGTCCTTCGCATTGAGTCGCTTGGGAGGCGCATCCAACAACTCAAAACCCTCCGAAGCGACTCGCGCTACCACCTCCGCCGAGGCCCCACCCCACGGCCACGACTCGCCCACAGCCAACAACCTGCCCGTCCGTGCGACGCTTGCCAAAACGGTGTCCGTATCCAACGGTTTGACCGTTCTTAAATCTACCACCTCCACCTCATACCCCTCCTCAGCTAACTCCTCTGCCGCCGCTACCGCCTCATGCACCATCGCACTATACGTCACGCACGTGATGTCACGCCCCGCACGGACCACTCGAGCGCGAAATGCGGGAACCGCACTTTCTGGTAAAGCTTCCGACTTTAAATGGTAATACAGAAGTTTGTGCTCACAGAAAACAACAGGATCAGGCAACTCAATCGCCTCTAAAAGCATTGTGTAAGCATCTTCAACCGTCGCAGGCGTCATCACTACGATGCCTGGATAGTGCGAGTAGATCGCCTCCATC
>Ga0209401_1001435_pt1 | contig 15799 bp, 25 predicted proteins | sample M_140807_MF_Meta_FD_187318 | JGI IMG/M metagenome (GOLD analysis project Ga0209401, IMG submission 187318) | Freshwater microbial communities from Lake Montjoie, Canada to study carbon cycling - M_140807_MF_MetaG (SPAdes) (version 2) | ecosystem: Environmental > Aquatic > Freshwater > Lake...
AATAGTTTGGTAGGCCTCTTAGCCCTTTGAGGCTTACCAAACCTAAGTAAGATAGGAGTACAAAAATGCCAGCCACGTATGTAACAGCTGCTACCTTGAAGGCTAGCCTGGGCGTTGGCACTTTGTATGATTCTTATAGCTGGATAGAGGATACGTGCCAAGCCGCACAAGATTTAATAAACGGCTTTTTGTGGTTTGATAATGCGCCTGTAGTTGGTACCGCGTTGGTTAGTAACGTTGCTACGGTAATGGTAGCTAACCCAGGTATTTTTACTGTAGGCGAATCCGTTACCGTTGCCGGGGCAGGTTCAACTTTTAACGGTACTTATACAATCACAGGCACTATTCCTTTCAGTACCGGTACGGCTAACATATTGCCAGCCTTTAATATGCAATTAGGTTATTATCAAAATCCACGTGGTTATAGCTTTATTCAATATGCTAAAACTGCTAGTGACCAAAACTTTAGGCGTGTACTGCCTTATGGCACTATGACAGGTGCAGATACAAAAACTGCAACATATGCCAATACGCCAGCTATTAACGCCGCAGCTTTAATGCTAGCGGAAAATATATGGACATCTCGGTTTAGCACACAAAACGGCGGCACTAGCGTAGATGGATATAGTCCGAGCCCGTTCAAAATGTCCAATACGCTTATGGCGTCCATCAGAGGCCTTTTAGCTCCGTATCTTTCACCGGCAAGTATGGTCGGCTAATGGCAGTTGCTATAACTACTTTGCGCAGCACGGTAGCCGCAGCTTTAGCTAACGCTGGCGTGTGGAGTACTTTTGCGTATCCGCCTAGCACAATTCTAGCTAATAGCGTTGTAGTTGCACCGGCTGACCCATACCTAAGCCCAAGCAATAACTCTTATGCCAGCATTTCGCCTATGGCAAACCTGAAAATTATTATGACCGTGCCAATGTTTTCTAATGAAGGCAACTTACAAGGCATAGAGGACACTATCGTAGCTGTGTTTAATAAACTGGCTAGTAGTGCCATCGTATTTAATGTTACCGCTGTATCTGCACCTAGCGTTTTAAGTGTGGCTAGCGGTGATTTATTAACTGCAGATTTACAAATATCCATACTAACTAGCTGGACATAGGAGACATAATGGCCTGGGCAGAAGAAGACTTAGCCTTTTTCAAAAGAATTGGGCAAGAAGTACCAAAACAAAACGAAGAACCGAAGCAAGATAAACCAACTAAAGAGAAAGTAGAGGAGTAGGCCGTGAGCGTATTTCTATCCAATGGCGTACAAGTTACGCTTAATAGCGTTGTATTGACAACGAATACAACCAGCGCAACCATTAACCGCAGCTTTGATGAGCTAGAAGTAACAGCTATGGGCGATACTGCTCACAAGTTTGTTAAGGGCTTAGAGGCTAGCACCATCACTTTAGATTTTCTAAATGATGATTCTGCATCAGGTGCCGGCTCAGTCCGTACAGCTTTGCAGTCTGCCTGGGGTACAACCGTACCTTTGACACTAAAGCAAACAAACGCTGTAGTCTCAACAACCAATCCGCTATATAGCACAACTGTTTTGGTAAATAACACCACAGACATTAACGGCGCTGTAGCAGATATTGGCACTCAGAGCATTACATTTACTTGTAACTCACCAATCGTAATTACAACTACACCATAATAAAAAAGAAAAGGGGCTAACACAATGGCAAAACTCAAAATAACAAGGGCTGACGGTACGGTATCTGAGCATCAGATAACGCCAAAAATCGAGTGGGCCTTTGAGTTGTACGCTAAGGCAGGATTTCACAAGGTTTTTAGAGATTTCGAGCGCCAAACCGATGTTTACTGGTTGGCTTGGGAATGTCTAAGGTCAGATGGAATTGAAGTACCTGTTTTTGGGGCAGCATTTTTAGATACATTATCTAAGGTTGATGTATTGGACGATGACCCTTCGCAATAGTGGGGCGGGGTAGTTTTGGTTATTTGGTTGCACAAATTGCAATCGAGACGGGCATCCCGCCCCAGTATTTACTAGACCTTGATGCAGATATGTTTAAGAATATGTTAAAGGTGATTAACGATAGAGCTAAGGAGATGCAAAATGCCAACCGAAGTAAAGGGCGTCGTTGAGCTACTCAAAGCCTCTAAAGAGTTTGCGCCTGACTTATTAAAGCAATATCAAACTGAGGTAGGTAATGCTTTAACTACTGTTGTAACTAAAGCTAGAGGGTTTATACCGGCCGATGCTTCATTACTTTCAGGTTGGTCTAAACCTCTATCCTCCGATGCTGCTAATTACAGAGCTTTTCCTAAGTTTAATTCAGGAGAGGCTAAGCGTAAAATTGGTTATAAGACTACGCCTACTAAAGCAAACAAAGCGGGCTGGTCATATCTTGCGCGTATTGTAAACGCCTCAGCTGGCGGTGCTATTTATGAGACTGCCGGACGTAAAAACAAAGACGGGCAACCAAACTACAAACGTAAGAGCGTTGTTTATCGTACTGGCGGTAATGGCCCTGGCGATTTTCAGATTAACTATTATGAGGAAAAAGACAATTCATACCGTAAGGGTTTTAATAACTCACTTAATCCCAATGCAGGTAAACAATTTATAAACAGCCTCAACTCTACTGGCCAGTTGGTCAACGCTAGGCCTAAAGGTTTAACAGGTAATCCAGGGCGCAAAAGTACTGGACGTGCTATTTACCGTGCTTGGGCCGAAGATGAAGGTAAAGCTAATGCAGCTGTATTAAAGGCCATTGAAAAGGCCGGCTTTAACTTTGAAAAAAAGGGGTTTGTTTTTAGAGGGAGAGCTAGATGAGCGATGTATCCATAAATATAGTCTCTCAATTTTTAGGACAAAAGGCTTTTGATAAAGCTGGGAACTCTGCTAATAAATTAGCTAGTAATGTTAAGCGCGCTTTAATTGGTGTAGGTTTTGAGGAGTTTGCTCGTAGGTCCGTTAACGCGTTTGCTGCCAATGAGAAAGAAATGGCAGGTTTATCTAACACCTTAAAAAATCTAGGTTTAGAAATGCAAAACGCATCCGTAGCCTCATACCTGGATAAATTGGCCTTAGCTACTGGAGCCTTAAAATCGGATTTAGTACCGGCATTTCAGACTTTAGCAGTTACCACTAAAGACACAGCCGATGCTACAACTTTACTTAACCTTGCTATGGATGTATCTGCAGGGTCAACAAACAGTTTAGATAGCGTAATTTCAGCCTTGTCAAAGGCCTATAAAGGTAATGTTGCAGGACTTGGTAAATTAAACGTTGGCCTTGATAAGACAATGTTGGCAACCGGTGACCTACAAGAAATCGTAGCTTACCTGAGTAAAACCTTTAGTGGCCAATCAAAGACCGCAGCTGAAACTTTTGCTAATCGGGTACTGCGTATTAAAACAGCGGTGGAAGATGCACAAGAGGCTTTTGGTAAAGGATTAGTAGATAGTCTAACAATTCTTACTAACTCTGAAAGCATAGATGATTTACAGAAAAAGATTATAACTTTTGGTACCGAAGCCGGTGAGGCATTTAGAAAATTAGCAGGTTTTGTAAAAGAAAATGAAACTGCCCTTAAAAACGTGGCTGCTATTTTAGCTGGTATGTTTATTGGTTCTAAGATTACCGCTGGTATTTATGTACTAATTGGTGGGTTAGAGGCACTTAGCGCCACAATGCGTATATTAAGAAATACAGCGGTGGGAGCTTATATTGCTGAAATGGCTGTACTTAATCCTCTAGGTGGCCTAGCGGCAGCTGCAGGTATTGTAGCTACTATTTATGGTGTTACTAAAAGCCTTGATATGTTATCTAATAAGTTTGATGAAGTAGGCAAAAAATCTAACAATATGGGTAAAAATCCTATTCAGTCCGGCACTTACTTAGCTACAACTAAAAAGTTAGTCAATTATACTAAGGTTTTAACAGCTGAAGAATTAAAACAATTAAAAGCCAAGCAATTAAAACTAGCGATAGATAAAGCTAACCTGGCCTTAGGAAAAGGAACAGACCTTTTTGACATAGAAAAAATCCAACTTAACGCAGCCTTAATAGGGCAAGCTGAGGCGCTAGGTAAAGCAACTACAGGCGCACAAGTCTTAGCTATTGCCAACGATGTACAGCGCCTAAAGATTAAACAGGATATTTTAGAGCTTGAAGATGCCATAGCCTCTAAAGACGTAAAGCGTATTGAGTCTGCTACGGCTCAACTCAATAAAGATTTAGCCATATTAGGTACGCTACAAAGCCAAAATATACAGCTATTAGGTATGCAGTCTATTTTGGATGGCATAACACCTGCAGATTTAATTAACCAGGCTAATCTTGATGAGGCGCTACGCAAGATTTATGAAATGATGAAGTTACTGGCTAATATGGGAGCAGGCAGTACTTTTACACCCATTAAAAAACCAAAAGGCTCAGGTTTTGATTTAACTGAATTACCTAAACTGCCACAGTTGACAGGAAAAGAATCTATAGATGCTATTCTTGAAGTAGCAGATGCAGTTTCAGCATTAAATAATGCAATCGCAGATGAATTAGATTTACGTAATGCAGAGGCTTCAAAGGCTTTAGATGAAAGCATTTTAACCAAAATAGCTGCAGCCGTAGCAGCTGCTACTTTAGAATCAAACAAAGAGCGCTACGGTAATGCAGGCGGCGCCCCAGCTGTAACTATTATAGATAAGACCAGCGGCCTAGTAGAGATAGTACAAACGGCTATACAAGAAAATAGCCGATACGGCAATAGCCTTACCTATGCGGGCAATATCTAATGACTGTCCCTACGGTTAATGCCTTTATTAACTTTAGTACTGGCGCTATTTTTGCCGGTGACCTATACCTTAATACAGGCCAATTAAACATAAACACTTTATCGGGCCCTACGCTTGTGGTAGATGTATCTAACCTTTTAGATAACATCCAAACCAATAGAGGCCGTAACGCTCAGGCCGACCAATTTCAAACAGGCACAATGTCTATGCGCCTTATTGACCAAAACGGTTACTTTAACCCTCAAAACGTTAACAGCCCATACTATGGCTTGTTATCGCCTATGCGTAAGGTAACTATCGGGGCAAACTATAACGGCGTGGATTACCCTATTTTTGCTGGGTTTATTACAAGCTATACCACTACTACGCCTAAAAATGCTACCGATGTAGTTTATACAACCATTACGGCAGTAGATGGCTTTAGACTTGCTCAAAATGCTCAGATTAGCACCGTGCCCGGCGCAGCAGCTGGAGACTTATCCGGCACCCGTATTACTCAGATTTTGGATGCTATTGCCTGGCCTTTAACTCAGCGTGATATAGATGCAGGTTTGACCACAATGCAGGCAGACCCAGGCACGGCCCGTACAAGCCTTGCAGCTATGCAGACTGTAGAAACTAGCGAATATGGCGCCTTGTACTGTGGCAAAAATGGCTATTTTGTATTTCAAGACCGCAGCGTTACAGCGGGCAGCGCTGGCGGTACGCCCGTAATCTTTAACGATGATGGCTCAGCTATTACTTACTTTAACGCCATATGGCGTTTTGATGACACCCTAGTTTATAACCAAGCCAATATCACCCGTACAGGCGGCACTACTCAAACCTCTACTAATCAAGCTAGCGTAGATAAATACTTTTTACACAGCTACAACCAACAAAACCTACTAATGCAAACCGATGCCGTAGCTAAAGATTATGCCAATAGTTATGTGGCCAGCCGGGCAGAAACCTCTAGCCGATGCGATGCCATTAACCTAGACCTGTACACAGATAACTACACCGCAGGGGTTATCGCAGCTTTAGACCTAGATTTTTTTGACCCAGTAACTATTACGACTAACCAACCTGGGGCCTCTACGTTGACCAAAACTTTACAGGTGTTCGGCATATCCCACAGCATTACGCCTAACAGCTGGAAAACGACACTAACCACACTAGAGCCAATTATTGACGGCTTTATATTAGACTCAACCATATACGGCTTGCTTGACAGCGGCGTATTAAGTTACTAAGGAGATACCACTATGGCCGCAGGATTAGGTTTTAAGACCTTTACCTCAGGTGAAGTTTTAACAGCCGCAGACACTAACGGCTATTTAATGCAAGGCGTTATGGTTTTTGCCAGCGCCTCAGCTCGTACTGCAGCAATTACTGCACCTACTGAGGGGCAATACTCATACCTTAAAGACACAAACTCTACTGAGTATTATGACGGTGCAGCGTGGGTGGCAGGCGTTGAGGGTGACATCTCAGGGGTAACAGCTGGTACAGGTATTAGCGGCGGTGGTACCTCAGGCACGGTAACTGTTACTAATTCAATGGCTACAACTATCACAACTAAAGGTGATTTAGTACCAGGTACAGGCTCAGGTACTTTTGCTCGCCTAGCAGCTGGAAACAACGGAGAAAGCCTTTATGCAGATTCCGCAGCAACTACTGGACTCAGATATAGCGCAACACCAAGCGCAAGCAATCCAGTCTTAAACTCTGCAATGCAGGTATGGCAGCGCGGTACTTCAATTTCATTAACCGCCTCATCGGGCGTTGTTTATACCGCAGACCGTTGGGCAACTAGCACTAATGCAAATCAGGCTTGCACAGTAGCCCGACAAGCAACTGGTGACACGACTAATTTGCCAAGTATCCAATACGCTATGCGTTATCAACGCAATTCAGGACAAACAGGAACAGGATTACTTCTAACAACTCAATCATTTGAAACAATTAACTCAATACCTTTTGCTGGAAAAACCGTGACGGTTTCTTTTTATGCTCGGGCTGGTGCAAACTTTTCTAGTGCTTCTAGTGTGCTTGTCAATTACTTAATGACGGGTACTGGAACAGACCAAAATCGCCAATCTGGTGCATACACAGGAGAAGTTACTGGAAACAATAACGCGACATTGACAACAACTTGGCAAAGATTTTCTTATACCTATTCCGTGGCTGCAACTGCAACAGAAATCGCAACAGGTTTTGCTTACACGCCAGTTGGCACGGCCAGCACTAATGATTACTTTGAGGTAACTGGCGTACAGATTGACATTGGCTCAGTAGCCTTGCCGTTCCGTACTAATGCTGGAACAATTCAAGGAGAATTAGCCGCTTGTCAGCGTTACTATTGGCGCAATACTCCAGGACAAAGTTACGGATTTTTTGGTACTGGTACAACAACAGGTACAACAAGCGGTTGGGGCTTTGTAACTTTTCCAGTCAATATGCGAACAATTCCAAGCACATTAGATTATTCGACTATTGCTTTACAAGATTCGGCTACTAACATTTTGGCCGTTACTGTTGCATCACTAGGCGAAAATAGTGTTTACGGTTGCACACTGGCATTAACTGTATCGGGTGCAACAGCCAACCGACCAGCAAGACTAATCTCAAACAATAACAGCGCTGCATATATTGGCGTTGGAGCGGAGTTGTAAAATGGATAATGTAACTTTTCTTGAAATTGAAGCATTAGGTGGAATACAAACTCACGCTTTTATTGACCACGGCAACGGGGAATTTACCTCAATGCTAAAATCAATCTATGATGAGCAACAGGCACAGGCGGAACACTTCACACCAATAGTTACCAATGGAGACTAGCTACAACGGCTGGCCAGCATCTAAAGAGCAGGCTGAGATAGGCGTTAAGCCTTTTAAGGTAGAGGGCACAAGCCTTAAACTGCGATGCGCTGAAAAGGTTGAGCCGTTGCTACTCAACTTTGCTAAAGAGTTTAATGAGCTAATAGAGCCGTTAGAGGGCGGGGCGCTAGATGATTGGGGCTATTGTTACAGAGACGTAAGAGGTGTGCCAGGTAAATTAAGTAACCACAGTAGCGGCACGGCTATAGACCTTAATTCTAGTAAACATCCTTTAGGCAAGGTAGGTACTTTTGAGGCTAGCAAGGTACCGATGATTAGAGCCTTAGCTAAAAAGTACGGCCTAACCTGGGGCGGGGATTGGACTAGAAAAGATGAAATGCACTTCGAGATAAGTATTGGCCCTGCAAAAGTTGCAGAGTTAGTAGATAAATTAGGGCTAGAAAAGAGCAAAAATGAGTGACATACAGCAAGCTAATATACCTGCAAGTACGGTAACCCTTTTGGCCTCAGGCGTTCGCACAGCAACAGCTGCAGGCACAGCGGTTACAGGTTTTGCAGCTGCAAGGCAGTTAGTCCTACAGCTACAGGTAACTGCAGCTAGTGGCACAGCCCCTACCCTAGATGTAGTGGTTCAAGATACAACAGACGGCACAAACTACAACACTATAGCTACCTTTACACAGAAAACAGCTGCAGCACGTGAGGTTATTAGACTTACCACACCCTTTACCGATAACTTAAGAGTAAGTTACGAAATTGGCGGCGTAACACCGTCCTTTACTTTTAACGTTATTACCTGGGCGGACTCAAATTGAGCGCGCAACTAAAGGCAGCGGCCTTATCTTATCTACGTGCGGCTTTATCTTGCGTAGGAGCCCTGTATCTTTCAGGTATTTCAGACCCTAAAATCCTAGCTAATGCTTTTATAGCCGGGCTAATTGGACCAGTACTTAAAGCTCTAGCACCTAATGAAAAGCAACTAGGGATAGGCGCTAAGTAATGTCACAGGCCCAGGCATATATAGCTGTAGCGTTGGGGATTGCCACGCTTTCAGGGCTTATGGCTGGGCTTGTGAACCACTTGGTAAAGTACTACCTATCCGAATTAAAGCCTGACGGCAACGGCGGGCATAACCTCGTAGGACGAGTTGAGCGTATTGAGCTGCGGGTTGACAAAATATACGAAATGCTTTTAGAGGACAGACTGAGTAAATAGGGCGTGTCGCGTTGGCTTTTGTCGGTGGTTAGGTTCATACTTTTATTACACCGCCGAGAGGGCTACTCGGATAAGTAGCTTATCGGCCTTAACAAAGGGCGAATAATGAACAGTTTAGATTTAATGGTAGTTGGTATGGTGGCCTTATTTATGGGCCTATTTATCTATGCAGCTTACGAGATGGGCTATAAAGTAGGTTTGGGTGAAGGTTACTTACGTGGCCGTAATATTGCTAAAGCGCTACGCGAAGCTGAGGCCGCTAAATGAGCAATTTTCTTGAAGGATACGAAGACGTAAACGCCCGCATTATTAGGGCGCGTATTGAGTACCCGAGCTTGCGCTTAGTTGCATCTATTGAGGATATAGATATAACAAAAGGTTATATTTTAATTAAGGCTGAGGCATATAAAGAGTATGAAGACCACCTGCCTAGCGCTGTAGATTATGCTTTTGAGATGCGCAGCGATAGAGGCGTAAACCTACATTTTTGGGTAGAAAACGCAGTGACAAGCGCCTACGGGCGCGTTATCGGTTTGCTAACACCTGGAGGTATTGCTCGCAGTACAAAGCAAGATATGGAAAAGGTAGAGGCCCTAAGCGCTAAGGATGTAGCGCTAGGCAGCGAGGATTTATGGGCTACTACACCTGTAGCGCAGACCATAGAGGCAGTTAAAAACGAGCTAGGCGGCGTTTATTTACAGGGCAAACCTGAGTGTAAACACGGTGCCCGCGTATGGCGTACTGGCACTAGCGCAAAGACAGGCAAAGAGTGGGGCAATTACAGCTGTATCGAAAAGAGCAAGGCCACACAATGCGAGCCAGTTTGGTATATGCAGACATCTACAGGTTGGGCGCCCCAGGTATGAGCGACCAATACGAGCTAATTAACCTGCAAGCTATGACAGGCAAGCTCTTTATAGGCGGTGAGCTGGCAGGTGAGTACAAGGTTGAACAATGCGATAAGTGCGCGATGATTACACAGCTAGATAAGTTTGGCTATCAAAAAAACAGCTATGAAAACATCATATGGTTTTGTAAAGGCTGCAGATGATAGAAAACGAGCAAGAGCTATTTAACTACATCAAAGGTTGGTACCTAAGCGACTTAGAAAAGAGCGCTGACCAGTTTGATAACCACGACTGTACTAGCACTATTTACAGGCTACATATAGAGCTTAAATGCAGGCATACGCATTATGACGAGCTAATCCTAGAGCGTGATAAGTACGAGGCCTTGACACAAGAAGCTAAGCGCCTGGGATTTACGGCGTTTTACGTAAACGCCACGCCAAAAGGCATATATGCGTTTAATCTAAAGAAAACTAAAGTAACCTGGACAGTTAAAAAACTACCGGCACAAACAGAGTTTAATGATAAGGGCCAGGTTGATAAGACCGTGGCCCTTTTGCCTATCTCTGAGGCGGTGCAGCTATGAGTGATTCAATACGCTTTGATTGTCGCAGCTGTAAAAAGATAACCGAGCAGATAGAGCGCATAGTTACAGACAACCTGCCTCCTAACGTAAAAGTCCTACAATGCAAGGTATGTAGCAAAATGAGTGTATGTCTATTGGTTAATTATGCCGATGTATGAGTACCAATGTGTTAGCTGTTCGGTAAGTGTCAATATCGAGCGCTCAATACACGATGAGAGTGGGCCGTTATGTTGTGGCCTAGCTATGCGGCAAATATACGGCTCAATAGGTGCGATATTTAAGGGTACTGGATGGGGTAAAAATGTTAAATAGTTATCCACATAAGTTATCCACAGGTGCTAATAGCTGTGTAAACACGCCCAACAGTACGCTCAATGTTGCGCCCTATTTGACACGTACGCTAGCATCAACACTCGCTGGCGAGCCGCTGAGGCGGGTAGCTCGCAGGCGCAGTTTGGTGCTTACGGCCGTTCTATGTGTAATGGGGATTACGCCAGCATATGGATACAACCCAAACATAGAGAGCTTTAAGTTATATGCTCATATGAAGCTATTAGATGATAAGCAATATAGGTGCCTTGTTACATTATGGCGTTTAGAGAGTAATTGGAATCCTAAAGCCAATAACCCTAAGAGCAGCGCATATGGGATACCACAACTACTTAATATGACTGAGACTAATCCATATAAACAGATAGACTTAGGCATTAAATATATTACTCATCATAAGCTATATAAGGGTGATATGTGTAAGGCGTTAGATAGACATAAGAAGGTAGGGCATTACTAATGGCTACTAGACGTGGTGACCCACGCTCTCAGCGTAAGTACAAGGCCGTTAGGTTGCAGGTTTTATCTAGAGATAACCACACTTGCTTTTACTGTAATGCTGAGGCAGATACGGTTGACCATATCGTGCCAGTATCTAAAAGCGATGATAAGTCTGAGGCATACAACCCTAACAACTTAGTGGCCTGTTGCAAGCGTTGTAACAGCTCACGTGGTAATAAGTCACAGGCGGCTTTTTTAGCCCGTACTGCTACCCCCCCTGTCTTTTCGTCCTCTTTTTCCCCAAAAGTGGTTGAAACGGTTCACATAGGCCCAATGACACGCCATATACAGGCAGGCTAAACGATTGCTAACCGAAGTAAAACAAGAGCTACGAGGGGCAACTCATCCACGGCTTAACACGCCCTGGCTAAATACAAAATCACGCATAGATGAGATAGTTGAGCTTGCAAACGCTATAGGTCAGCCATTATTAGAGTGGCAGCGACTAATTCTTACCGATATGTGCGCCGTTGACGATTCAAATATGTTTATAAAAAAATCTGCGTTATTTGTTTGTGCCAGGCAGTCCGGAAAAAGTCATATGATGCGGATGCGCGTATTAGCTGGGCTATTCTGTTTTGGCGAGCGTAACATCCTAATAATGTCCTCGCAGCGTCAAATGGCATCTAAGTCCTTAGAGATAATGGCAGGCATTATTGAGCGTACCCCACACCTGTTAGCTCAGGTCAAAGGTGGCAATATAGACAAAGCATATAAGCGCACTAATGGTAATGAGCGCATAATCCTAGAAAATGGAGCCGAGGTTAAAGTAGTTGCAGCTACTACTGACTCAGCGCGTGGACTTAGTGCCGATTGCGTTTGGGTAGATGAGTTACGCGAGTGCGGAGTAGAGGCCCTGGACGCTGTTAAGTCAACCACTTTAACGCGTCCTAATAGCCAGCGCTTTTACACAAGTAACGCCGGCCATAAAGAGAGTCACGTGCTAAATGAGATGCGCGAGCGCTCGCTGAGTAAGCCGCCTAAGTCGGTTGGATATTACGAGTACAGCGCCCCGGATAACTGTGACATATGGGATAGAGCTAACTGGGCTATGGCTAATCCATCTCTAGGCACTTTAATTACAGAGGATGCTATAGAGGAGATTATTGCTACTTCAACACACGCAGCCGTAATGACTGAGACATTGTGCAAATGGATTGGCACCGATAGTAGCCCCTGGACACCTGGAAGCTGGGAAGAATGTGCCGATACATCTCTCGTTATGGCTCCAGGTATGTACACGATGTTTGCTTTTGATATTGAGCCACACGCAGGGCGTCACGCCTCACTTGTAGCCGGGGCTGTAATGCCGGATGGACGTATTGGCCTGAGCCTTGTTAAAACGTGGGAATCTGACCGAGCTATTGACCAATTAAAGATAGCAGCTGATATAAAGCAATATTGCGATAATTGGCTACCTAAGCTCGTCCTCTTTGACAAGTTTACAGGCCAGCATATTGCCGACAGGCTTCATAATGCCGGCGTTAAAGTCGAGGACTGCAGCGGTACCCAGTTTTATAATGCCTGCTCTGTTTTCAAAGATGCAATAGATAACCGTAGAGTCGTTCACGGTGACCAGCCGGCCCTTAACACAGCTATGGACTCCGTAGCAGCTAAAAGCAACGATTCAGCTTGGAGAGTGGTGCGTAAAAAATCTAGCGGCTCTGTAGCATCTGTAATCGGTATGTGTATGCTCGCTTTACATCTTGATAAGCCAATATCTCAGCCTAAGGTGTACATCTAGACACGCCGAGAGTTTAGTAACCGTTTTGCTTGTGGATAACCTACACTTCGCCCTATGGGAATACTGCAGACTTTAGGCATATCTAAAAAAGATATTACTGCACAAATGGCCCCTGCCGTCTTATCACAAGGTTACGGTTCAGGCGTTTATAGTTTTGGTGGACTTTATGGAGCAGGTACAGGCGCTCCGTTTATGGATAGGTACACAGCTTTACAAGTGCCAGCTGTTGCACGTTGCCGTAATTTAATTGCAGGCGTTGTATCAAGTATAGATTTAGAGTTATACAAAAAATCTACAGGTAAAAAATTAGAATCTCCATTATGGTTAGAGCAACCCGATGCTCGTATGCCACGTAGCGTAATGATAGCTATGACCGTGGATAGCTTGTTATTTTATTCCGTGGCTTACTGGCGTGTTACATCTTTATATTTTTCAGATAATCGCCCAGCCTCTTTTGAGTGGGTAGCAAATACTCGGGTAACAGTTACAACAGATGAGACAGGCGAAAACGTACAATATTACAGCGTTAATGGTGTGCGCGCTCCTATGGATGGTATAGGTAGCCTTGTTACTTTTCAATCTTTGTTACCTGGAGTTTTAGAAACAGGTGGCCGTACTATTCAAGCCGCTTTAGATATTGAAAAAGCCGCAAGCGTTGCAGCTGCAACACCAATGGCTACTACTGTAATTAAAAATAGCGGTGCAGATTTACCTGAGGCACAAATTAGCGGTTTACTTGCAGCTTGGAAGGCCGCTAGAGCTAGCAGGTCAACGGCCTACCTTACTAGCACTTTGGACGTACAAAATATTGGCTTTAGCCCTAAAGATATGATGTATAACGAAGCTAGCCAATATTTAGCAACACAGATAGCGCGTTTAATGAACGTACCTGCATATTACATAAGCGCAGATATGAATAACTCTATGACTTACCAAAATATCTTAGACGGCCGCAAAGAGTTTGTTGCATATTCATTACAGCCGTTTATTAGCGCTATTGAAAACCGTTTATCTATGGATGATATTACGGCACACGGTAACATAGTAAAGTTTGCTTTAGATGAAACTTTTTTACGTGCCGATACCGCAGCGCGTTTAGATGCAATAGAAAAAATGCTAAATCTAGGTTTAATAGATTTACAACAAGCTCAGAGTATGGAACAACTAAGCCCAATGGGCCTTAATGAAGGGAACGGCACTAATGATATTAACTTTTAGTGGAAATATTGAGGCTGTAGATAGCGGCGAGCGCCGTACCATTTCAGGTAAAATTGCACCTTATGGCGAGGTTGGATTTACCAGCGCAGGTAAGGTTGTTTTTGCACCTAACTCAATTAGCGCAGCTGAGCCAAGTAAAGTAAAACTTTTAATGTCACACGATAGCTCTAAGCCTGTTGGACGTATGCAGAGTATTACCTCAGCTGCCGATGGCTTGTATGCAAGTTTTAAGGTAAGTGCCTCATCACGGGGCAGCGATGCAATTTTGCTAGCCCAGGAACAACTTATGGACGGCTTATCCGTTGGTGTGGAAGTAACCGCATCAAAGCCCCAAAAGGATTACCTCCTGGTCACCGCTGCCACCTTACGCGAGGTGTCACTTGTAGAGAGCGCTGCATTTCCAAGCGCTGCGGTGCAAAAAATTGCTGCCGCTGCAGGCGATATGCCTGTAGATGCTGCTATGTCACAAAGTACAAAAGTTACAACAACTAACACAGTAATAAATACAACAACAACCGAAACCGAAACCGAAACCGAAAGCGAGGCCGCTGTGACTACAGCTCCCGACCAAACCGCACCTGAGGCAGTAGATGCCACAGAGCAGGCTGCACCTGTAGTAGAGGCAGCTCGTAAAATCATCCTACCAAGCGCGCTTAATTCACAGCGTGTACGTACACCTATTATCAATATGGGCTCTTACACAGAGCATAAAATCAAAGCTGCACTAGGAAATGATGACTCAAAGCTGTATGTAACAGCCGCCGATGATTCTTTTTCTACAAATCCTGGTTTTAACCCAACTCAATACCTTTCAGAGTTTCCAACTAACACACGTTTTGGAACACCTAGCATAGATGCTTGCAGCCGTGGGACTTTGCCTGCAAATGGTATGACTATAAATGTCCCATCTCTTGTTACAAGTGCGGGCGGCCAGTCAGGCGTTGCACCTGTTGTAACCGTTGAGGCAGAAGCCGGAGCAGTACAAAATACTGGGATGGTTACTGAATATTTATCTGGGACTGTATCTAAGTACTCAGGAATGAATACAATCAGCATTGAGCTTTTAGAGCGCGGATATGGTGATGGTAATTTCTTTAGCGAGCTAACTAATCAGCTACAAAACGCATATCTAAAGACTATTGACACTACAGTTAATGCTGCTCTTATTACAGCCGGTACAGTTGCTACAACTGCACAAGCTGCAACGTCTGCAGGTATTATTGGTTACGCATCCGAAGCTGCTAAACTTGTTTATGAAGCTACTGGATATTTTGCTAATAACTATATTGCTAACGGTTCACAATGGCAGTTACTAATGGGTGCAGCCGATTCAACAGGCCGCCCTATTTATTCAGCTAGCCAGCCAATGAACGCGGGCGGGCTTGTACAACCTGGCTCAATTCGCGGCAACGTATTAGGCCTAGACCTGTATGTTGACAAAAACTTTGCAGCAACTACAACTGTAGATGACTCAGCAATTATTCTTGCGCCTGAGGCATTTACTGTTTACCAATCACCACAGGCTTATATGTCAGTTAACGTTGTATCTAACCTACAGGTACAGGTTGCTATCTATGGTTATATGGCAACTATTGCAAAAATGCCTAAGGGTATTATCCGTTACAACTTCACCTAAGAAAACCCACTAATAGTTTGGTAGGCCTCTTAGCCCTTTGAGGCTTACCAAACCTAAGTAAGATAGGAGTACAAAAATGCCAGCCACGTATGTAACAGCTGCTACCTTGAAGGCTAGCCTGGGCGTTGGCACTTTGTA
>Ga0209401_1001438_pt1 | contig 15779 bp, 22 predicted proteins | sample M_140807_MF_Meta_FD_187318 | JGI IMG/M metagenome (GOLD analysis project Ga0209401, IMG submission 187318) | Freshwater microbial communities from Lake Montjoie, Canada to study carbon cycling - M_140807_MF_MetaG (SPAdes) (version 2) | ecosystem: Environmental > Aquatic > Freshwater > Lake...
AGGCGGCGGTGGCAACGCAGGTACTTGGAGTGGAACAGCACCGACTAATGGCACGCCAAATACAGGTGGTGGCGGCGGTGGTATTTCTCAACTAGGCTCTGGCGGCTCTGGCGGCTCTGGTATCGTTGTCATTCGCTACCCCGACACATACGCAGCCGCAACAGCCACAACTGGTAGTCCAACAATAACTACAGCAGGTGGTTACAGAGTGTACAAATGGACTACGGTTGGTACTTGGTCAGTAACTTTTTAATATAGTTATCCATAATCATTGATAAACAAATCATTCTATGCTATACTGCATAGATGATTAAGTTAACAGTACCATTACCCAAACGTATCACAGTCGCTTGTAGCGGTGGTGTTGATAGTATGGCAGTTGTTGACTTTCTAAGTCGCAAGCACGAAGTAACGATTGCCCATTTTAATCACAGAACACAGAACGGTGAAAAAGCCAGTGAGTTTGTTTCCAGATATTGTGGTGATAATAATATTGCTATGCTGTATGGCTCACCTCGCAGTCAAAAGGGTACTAAAGAAAGTCAAGAAGAATACTGGCGTAGAGAACGCTATGAATTTTTAAGTGAGCTTGGACCCGTCATTACATGTCATCATTTAGATGATTGTGTAGAAACATATATTTGGTCAAGTTTACATGGCACACCCAAAGTTATCCCATTAACACGCAACAATGTAATCAGACCATTCTTAACTACACGCAAACAAGAATTCATCTATTGGTGTGAAAGCCATAATGTGCCTTGGATTGAAGATGAATCAAATAAAAACTCACGCTATACCCGAAATTACATTCGCAATGAATTGATGCCACATGCATTACACGTTAACCCAGGATTACCTAAATTGGTAAAAAAGATTGTAGAAAATAAAAATTAATGTTTCATTAACTTATCTACAAAATCTAATAACAATTGATGATGTACAAAGTTATGCCAATATTTCTTTAAATAAGGTTTGTCATACCAATATTCATCACTTTCAGGATGACAACCTATTAATCCTATATTGTTTTGTATTATAGCCATTGGATCACTATTTACATATGTAGCAACAGTTTCAAATTTACTAGAATCACCCAATAATGAACACCCGTCATAGAAAAACATGTTATATTTTTTACCTTCCCAAATTACAGGAGTTGTCGTACTAAATGGTCTACGAACATCACTATCAGGACGTTTAATATATTGTTCACATTTGACTCCGTCAAGTATATCAAAATAATGATGTCCAGCCCAAAAAGCTCCCATACATATTCCAAGATACTTTTTGCCCTTAGTGATTTGATTTTTAATCACATCCATTTTTGGTCTAAGCGAGGTGTCAAAGGTATCACTATCTCCAATACCACCGGGGAAAGCAATTATATCGTATTTCTTAAAAAGAAATTCTTTTATCTCATATTGCTGAAATATGTCAACTTCATACTTTGGGCTAAGAGCACGGATAATACCGTGGCAACATTGAACAGAACATCTAGGATGATCCAAATACAATATAACTTTGGGTTTCATATGGGTATTTATCTAACCACTTTTTACACAAAATATTTGACTTTGTTACACAGTTCAAGTATACTAACTAATTATTTAAGGAGAAACTATGTCAGATTATAACAGAACATTTAATGGTGAAGCTAAGATTAAACTTACACAATTAATTAATGAAGGGATGACAGTCCTACATGAGATTGATACATTGAATAGTGGTCTTTCGGATACGGTAAAGGCAGTAGCAGAAGAACTTGAAATCAAAGCTAGTACATTAAAGAAAGCAATTAAGATTGCACATAAGGCAAGTCTCGGTCAGACCAACAAAGACCACGATGAACTCAACACTATCTTGGAAACCGTGGGCAAAACACTTTGAGTTACGTTGACGCTATTCACAGTAGGGATGAGGATCGTATCTATGTAGTAGAACGATCTCCTGAGGGTAAGCGATTATATAAAGAATACCCTACTAACTATGTAATGTATTATCCTGATAATAAAGGTAAACATCGTAGCATCTATGGCGATCCAGTCAGTCGTTTTAGTACACGTAAACGACAAGAGTTTGAAAAAGAAAGACGCATTCATTCAGGTAAGAAATTATTTGAAAGTGATATTAATGTAGTCTTCCGTTGTCTTAGCGAGAACTATCTTAAAGTTGATGCACCTAAACTTCATACTTGCTTCTTTGACATTGAGGTAGACTTTGATCCAGACAAGGGTTTCAGTCCCACAAGTGATCCATTCAATCCTGTAACTGCTATCAGTTGTTACTTAGATTGGCTAGACCAATGTATCACTCTTGTGATTGCTCCCAAACATATGTCTAGTGAAACAGCCCTAGAAATCACTAATGAATTTGAAAACACAATGCTTTTCAAAACTGAGAAGGAAATGTTTGATGTTTTCTTTCAATTGATTGAGGATGCAGATGTATTAACTGGCTGGAACTCAGAGGGCTATGATATACCCTACATGGTTAATCGTGTTACACGTGTGATGAGTAAAGATGACACACGCAAGTTTTGCTTGATGGGTCAACTGCCTAAAGCACGTGAATACGAACGATTCGGTAAGAGTGAAACAACCTATGACTTAGTAGGTCGTATTCACTTGGACTATCTACAACTATACAAAAAGTATAACTATGAATCACGCCACAGTTACAAACTTGACAGTATCGGTGAGATGGAAGTAGGTGAGAACAAAACACAATATGAAGGTACACTTGACCAGTTGTATAACAAAGACTTTAAAAAGTTCATTGAATACAATAGACAAGATACGATGTTGTTAGTGAAGATTCACAACAAACTTAAGTTTTTAGAATTAGCAAATCAACTTGCACATGAGAATACAGTACTGCTTCCAACAGTAATGGGTTCAGTGGCAATGATTGAGATGGCAATTTTTAATGAAGCACACGAACGTGGGCTAGTTGTTCCAGATAAAAAACGAAAGGTTGAAAATGAAGAAGAAATCCAGCAGGCAGCAGGTGCCTTTGTTGCTACGCCGAAAAGAGGAATGCACGAATATGTCGGAGCCGTCGACATTAACTCGCTCTACCCCTCGGTTATTCGTGCCCTTAACATGGGAGGTGAGACCATCGTTGCTCAAATCAGACAGACAATCACAGACCAGTATATGAAAGATAAGGGCCTTCGTTTAGCCAGTGAAAAGAAACGCTATAAAGAAGGTGACGATGATGTGACTGGTGCTATCTTGTGGGAGAACCTGTTTGGTGCGTTAGAGTATACTGCGATTATGAACCAAGAACGTGGTACTATGCTTACAGTTGATTTTGAAGATGGTCGTACTGAAGAAATGTCTGCGGCAGAAGTTTGGAAGATGATATTTGACAGTCATAAGCCCTGGATGCTTAGTGCTAATGGTACAATCTTTACTTATGAAAAGGAAGGTATTGTTCCTGGTCTACTAACACGCTGGTACTCAGACCGTAAAGAAATGCAGAAGAAACTCAAAGAGTCAACTACCACTGAGGATAGAGAATACTGGGACAAGCGACAACTTGTTCGTAAGATTTTATTGAACTCAGCATATGGTGCATTGTTAAATGAACATTGCAGATTCTATGATAAGCGTATTGGTCAAAGTGTTACTCTAAGCGGTCGTCAGATTGTTCGTCATATGATGAGTACAATCAATGAATCAGTTGAGGGTACGTATTCACATGAAGGCAATGCAATTGTATATGGTGATACTGATAGTTGTTACTTCACTGCTTATCCCACACTCAAGCCCCAGATTGATAAAGGTGAGTTAGTATGGGACAAAGAACTCTGTATCGGATTGTATGACAGTATCGCAGACCAAGCTAATGAAAGTTTTCCATCATTCATGGAGAAGGCATTTCACGCTCCAAGAAAGAACGGTGAGATTATCAAAGCTGGTCGTGAATTGATTGGTGATCGTGCTATCTTTATTGTTAAGAAGCGTTATGCTATTAACATCTTTGACAAAGAAGGTAAGCGTAAAGATAAAGATGGTAAGCTTGGTGATATCAAAGCTATGGGTCTTGACTTGAAACGTGCTGATACTCCTAAATACATACAAGAATTCTTAATGAATGTATTACAGATGGTTCTGCAACAAGGTAAAGGTCGTGATGAAGTCATTGAAGCTATCAAAGATTTCAAACGAGTGTTGACTGCACAAGATAGTTGGACTAAGGGCTCACCTAAAGGTGTAAACAAACTTACAATGTACGGTGACTTGGAAGCTAAGAGCAGTACTGGTCGTGCTAATATGCCCGGTCACGTAAGAGCGGCATTAAACTACAATTACTTGCGTAGAGTGAATAGCGATAACTATAGTCAAAAGATTATTGATGGTATGAAGGTAGTAGTATGTAAACTTAAACCCAATCCATTAGGCTTCACTTCAGTTGCATATCCTGTTGACGAATTACGATTACCAAAATGGTTTACAGAGTTACCATTCGATGACCAAGCAATGGAACAAACATTGGTAGATGAAAAGATTGATAACTTGTTGGGCGTACTTGAATGGGACATTCGTAGTAGTACAGATACGAATAGTACATTTGATGATTTGTTCAGCTTCGGGTAAACTGCTATTGCTTTACGCAATAAAATCCACTATAATAGATAACATAAACTGCCTAAATAGGTATACAAAGGAAAAACATGAAAGATTATTTACAAGATTTAATTACACACACAAACGGTCTAGGCGATGTAGACTTAATTAAAGTATCCGGTACAGATACAGAGACACATATCAACGCAATTTCAGAAAAGAAAACTGTGATTGTATCAGGGGTATTGAATAGCCCAATTGCTGATTTCATCGGTGTCTTTGGTATGCCTAACTTGACTAAACTCAAAACTATTCTAGGTTTTGATGACTATGATGAACACGCTAAAATCTCTGTATTACTCACTACACGTGACGGAGTTGATGTACCTAGTACTATTCACTTTGAAACTAAAGATGGCACATTCGTTAACGACTATCGGTTGATGACTAAATCAATTGTAGAAGAAAAAGTTAAAACTGTTACTTTCAAAGGCACTACTTGGAATGTTGAATTTGAACCAACTATCGCAGGTATCCAGCGACTAAAGAAACAAGCAAGTGCTAATAGCGAAGAAGAACATTTTACATTTTCAACAGTTAACGGTGACTTAAAAGTTAATTTTGGTGACCCATCAACTCACTCAGGTAATTTTGTATTTCAACCAGGTGTTACTGGTTCATTAAATAAAGTTTGGAACTGGCCTGTTAAAGTATTCTTAGCTATCATGGACTTGCCAGGCGACAAGAAAGTTCGTATTGCTGATGCAGGCGCAACTGAAATTACAGTTGATAGTGGTCTTGCTACTTACACATATCTATTGCCAGCTAACGCAAAATGATTAAGAGCATACACTCTAGTAGCCCATTCTTAAATATATCAGGGGGAAATCCCGGATCTACTTATATAGGTAACTATAGCAATGCTCCTGGTGTGGGCAATATGCGATATAACCCTAATAGTCAGAATATAGAAGTATATGATGGTAGTACTTGGATTATCCTTTCAGCACATCACACTACTATAAACTTAAGTGATGAGGCAGTTAGTTTGTTAGAGTGGGCCCGTAAGAAGCGTGATGAGGAACTTGATATAGAACGATTAGCACAAACTAATCCAGTTATCAAAGACCTTGTTAATCAAATCAAAGACAAAGAAGAACAAATTAATATGATTCAAACTCTACTTAATAGCCCTGGCCATAGTGAAATCAAAAATTCAATGGTACCCTAATGGAACAAGTAAATCTATCAGCACAACATAAACCCGATTGGGCATTGTTCTTACCTGCAGTCAGTAGTTTCTATATTGCTGGCTTGGGTAAACAACGCAAGGGTGAAGATTACTTCCCTAAAGCACGTATCCCTGCAGGCTTTAATGGTGATGTAGAAAAACTTAACTTCTTAAACAGTAAAGAGGGTCTATACTATTATAAGTGGGGCTTATACTCTGCTGGTCACGCTAACTTAGATACTACTAAAGACGATCCTAGTGAAAGTATCATTAGAGAACGTGAAGAAGGTACGTTTATGTTAGGTGACAGTGGTGGATTTCAGATTCTTAAATGTCAATGGCCTGCTGATTGGAAAGATCCTAACTGTCCACGTGCTATGGTTAAACGTAAAGCTGTATTGAACTGGATGGACACATACATGGACTATGGTATGTGTTTGGATATTCCATCACAAAGTCTTACAACTTATCATATTAAAGATCCAAAGACTGGTAAGTCAGCACATGGTATCAGTACAATTGAAGAAGCTATCACTGCTACGCATATCAATAACGAATACTTCATTAAAAACCGTAATGGTAAATGTAAATTCTTAAATGTATTGCAAGGTCGTAATCACAAACAAAGTGATGACTGGTATGAAGAAATGAAAAAGTATTGTGATCCAAATATTTATCCAGACAATCACTTTAATGGTTGGGCATTCGGTGGACAGAATAAAATTGATGTACACTTGATGTTACGTAGGTTAGTAGATATCATCCATGATGGTTTATTAGTAGAAGGTAAACATGATTTGATTCATTGTTTGGGTGTAAGTATTATGGAATATGCTGTATTGTTTAGTGATATTCAAAAAGCTATTCGTAAGTATCATAATTCAAAACTTCAAATTACATTTGATTGTGCAAGCCCATTCTTTAGTGCGGCTAAAGGTCTAGCATACTTTAATAATAGTATTGAACACGATAAGAAGTGGGCATATAGTATGGAAAAGACTGCTGAGAAGAAAAGTTATGCTAATGATAATCGTAAATATAGTGATGCTGTATTACAAGATAAAATCCATGACAAGTTTACAGATAGTCCAGTAACGGACCTTATGTTGATGAAGGACCTTTGCTATCGCGGTCAAGGCTTTATCGGTCAACATGGTAAAGAAACTAAAACAAGTTGGGATACATTGAGTTATACATTACTACAGAGCCATAATGTTTATATGCACATGACTGCTGTACAAGAGGCTAATCGTCAGTATGATAGGGGCATCATGCCTAAGATGGTTATGAGCAAGTTTGATGATGAGCATTTCGGTGAAATTGTCGATAAGATATTTGCACAAAAAGATAGACAAAAGAGCCTAGATATGATAGAATCACATAGTAGCTTCTGGATGCAGATGAAGTCAGGTAGTCAGGGTTTGAGCGGCAAGAAAGCAATGAATGCTATGACAATGTTTGACCAATTGTTTGAAGTAAGTGATAGTGAGCCAGAAGTTGAAGAAGCTATTGAAGATAGTGATGATGAAATTTCAAAAGTACTAGGAGAATAATATGCAAGAACAGCACACACAAGCATCGACCGAGAAACGTGTACGTATCAAACAAAATGCATTACGTACAATTTTTGTGCGTTTTCAAAAAGAAGGTATTCATAAATACCCGGCGGCGGCAACAGACCCTAACTTGGCAACAGGTGATGAGTATGATGTTAGCTTTTTAGCAACTCCACATAGACACATCTTTCATTTTGAAGTGTCTATTGAAGTATTTCACAACGACCGTGATATTGAGTTTATTCAATTTAAAAGATGGTTAGAGAATCAATATTCTCAAGGCATACTAGAATTGAATTACAAAAGTTGTGAAATGATTAGTGATGATCTTTATGAGATTATTGCAACTCGGTATCCAGATCGTAATATCGCTATTCAAGTATCAGAAGATAATGAGAATGGTGCTACTATTGTCTATAACACAAGCAAACCTTATCAACAACTCGCTATTTAAAGGAATTAAAAATGGCAAAACAACAATATCAATCTAACCCACGTATCAATCAGATTTTTGAGGACTTAGAAAAGTACCTTGAATTCTGTCAGGACTATGGGTACAAGTTTGATGAAACATCATTGTATGACATGCGGAGTTTTGCATTTCGTCAACATCAGAAACAATTGGCAGGCAAATGGGCTAAGGATCAATGGGCTGAGGATACTCGTCCATGAAGATAGTGTTAGTCACTGGAGGCTTTGATCCTCTGCACAGTGGTCATATTGAATATTTCAAAGCCGCTAAAGCATTAGGTTTCTTACTGATAGTAGGAGTTAATAGTGACGCATGGTTGGCCCGTAAAAAGGGCCAACCTTTTATGCCTATGCAAGAACGTAAATCAATCATTGAAAATTTATATCAAGTACATAAGGTAATAGAGTTTGATGATAGTGATGATACGGCAATTGATGCTATCAAACAAGTTAAAGAACTACACCCAAAAGCAAATATTATCTTTGCTAATGGTGGGGACAGAACTAAGAATAACATTCCCGAAATGGTGTTTGACGATGTAGAATTTGTATTTGGTGTGGGAGGAGATGACAAAAAGAATAGCAGTAGTTGGATACTACGTGAATGGAAACAACCGAAAACATTGCGTGAGTGGGGATATTATCGTATACTACATGATGTAAAGGGTTGTAAAGTAAAAGAATTAACGGTAGAGTCGGGTCAAAGCTTAAGTATGCAAAAGCATTTCAAACGTAACGAATATTGGTTAGTGAGCGAAGGAATGTGTGATGTTGTATCAATGATGAATGATGGTTATCAATTGCCTAGCAAAACATTAGCCCAACATACATCACATAATATTTTAGTAGGCGACTGGCATCAATTAAGTAATCCATACAATATACCTTGTCGCATTGTAGAAATACAATATGGTGAAGAATGTGTAGAAGAAGATATTGAAAGAAAAACAAATGCATAAACTATTTTACATGGGCCTAGAGCCTTATAAAGCACGATATACATTGCAGTTACAAGACTGGAATGAAAGTGTATTCAAACGCAGAGGCATTAACTATGTTATTGTCCCGGGCGAAACATTAAGTAATGACCAAGCTATTGTTACAGGTCAAGTACTAGACGCACATGGAAGAACATACTTTGGTATGAGTCAACTAATGAATCTAGTTAAGATGATGAAACAAGGTGATGTAGGCGCAGGTGATATAGTTTATTTTGAAGATATGTTTCAGCCGGGCATTGAGTCATTGCCCTACATTATGAAACAGATTCCGATCACAAGTCGTCCTAAGATTTATGTTCGTTGTCTAGCACAAAGTATTGACCCTGATGACTTTGTTCATGTATGGGGCATGAGTGAGTTCATGGGTCACTATGAAAAGATGGTTGACTCATTCGTTGATGGTGTACTTGCTAGTAATGAAGAAATGGTTATGCATATGAAGATTGCAGGTTGGAAAGCTCCGATCTACAATATCTCAGGCTTAGCATTTGGTAAGAGTGAAGTTCGTGGTCGTATCAATAATAACATTAAGCCTTTCAATGAACGTAAAATGCGTATTGCATTCAGTGCAAGATGGGATCAAGAAAAGCAACCAGACTTTTATATGGATGTGATTGAAGAATTCTACAACCGTTATGGACAGAAGGATCGTCATGGTGTATATCGTGGTGTAGAATTCTGTGTATTCAGTGGTAGTAAACTAAAAAGCAACAACGATAGTTACATGAAGCGTACACAAGATATGCAAGATCGTGGGTTATTAACAGTACACGAAGACCTAGATAAGAATCAATATTATGAATTGTTAAATGATACTAGAGTATTGTTCAACTGTGCATTACAAGACTGGGTGAGCAATACAGTTAGTGAAGCAGACAGTTTAGGTTGTAATGTATTGTATCCGGCATATCGCAGTTTCCCAGAAACGTTTGCGAATGACTATACAAGACTTTATACTCCCTGGTCTGTTGAAGATGCAACTATTAAATTGTATCATATGTTACATCAACCACATGTTAATCAAGGTAAGATTAGTGATTGGACTGATGGTACAATTGACAGAATTTGTGATATATTAGAGGGTAGGGGACAACAATGGTTGCGTATGGACACAGGCTATCGCAAATACACCAGAGAGAGTAAATACTAAAAGGAGAAAATTATGTTTGAAACAACTTATGAAAATGAAATGTCGTATCGTTCAGCGAGCGAAATTAACTCAGCAATGGGTCGTGTGTACGGGCACATGAGTCTTGCTGTTATTGTATCAATGTTTGTCAGTTACTTTGTGGGTACTAGCCCAGAGTTATTAGCATTCTTTTTTACAGGTATAATGAAGTGGATTATAATCTTTTCACCATTAGTCGCAATCTTTGGTATTGCTATGATTTTAAGTAATAATCCTAGTAAAAGTACCGCACAACTATGTCTACATGGCTTTGCCGCATTGATGGGATTAAGCTTTGCTACAATCTTTGCTGTGTTTACTATGGGCAGTATTGTGTCAGCCTTTATGGGTGCGGCAATACTATTTGGTGTAATGAGTGGTTACGGCTACTTTACTAAACAAAGTCTTGACAGCCTTGGTAAATTTATGTTTGTGGGATTGATTGCTATTGTTATTGCCAGCATTGTTAATATCTTTATTGGTAGTACAGTCATGCAGATGGTAATCTCTGCACTGGCTATCATTATCTTCCTTGGCTTAACTGCTTATGATACACAAAAGATCCGTGAAGAACTCAGTATACAAGCCAGTGATGTTGCAGAAGTACGAGGCGCACTAACATTATACATGGACTTTATTAACTTGTTCTTAAACTTGTTACAACTGTTCGGTGATAGGAAATAATCATGGCAACACGCAAGAAAAAAGAAATTACAGAACCGACAGTAGTTAAAGGTAATCATTTGACCGTAACTACTTTCCCTGATGGCAAAACTATGTTAGAATGGGATGACGAAGCATTATTAAAAGAAGTGCGAGAAGCACTCAACTCGGTAGAAGTACCAAAAACAAAACGCAAATTAATAAAGGAAAAACAATGAGCGCACAAAATGATATTGAAACAAGTTTAGAAGCATATAATGCTGAGAACGACAAGTTTAACAAAGGCAATGCGGCAGCTGGTACACGTGCCCGCAAAGCATTAGCCGAACTAGCTAAGGCAGTTAAAGCTCGCCGTAATGAAATTACAGCAGAAAAGACCGCACGTGCTGAAGAAAAAGCAAAAGCTAAGTAAACAGGCATAAATACATGTGACAGAATAAGATAGATTCTGTCTCTAAAATTTTAATATAAGGAGTTAGGAAGCTTATATGTCACAGTATTATGTATACGCATATTTAAATCCCTTGGAAGAGGGAAGTTATAATTCAAGTGTTTTTTCTTTTTCAGCGAAGCCCTTTTATATAGGTAAGGGCATTGGTAGTAGACTTTTTGACCACTTAAAAGATGCTAGACCGACTAGAAAACATAAAAATAGTCATAAGTTAAACACTATTAGGTTAATACAAAGTTTAGGATTGAACCCTAAGATTGTAAAAATCAGTGAAGGTCTTACAGAAGATGAGGCTCTATGCATAGAGTTAAAATTGATATCGGAGTTGAAGCAAAAATACGGCTTAACTAATATACGAACTAGCAATTGGTCATCGTCTAGGGCAGTGGCATCACACAAAAAGAAAACATTCAATAATCCTAGAAAAGATACTATAACTATATATAATATCATATTAGGTGAGCATTCTATTATAAAGTATCATCAATTGCCATTGTACCACCAAATTTTTAGTATTGCTAATATTATCAATACTAGCGAAATAAAATTTAGAGTTGGATCAAAGACTCAAATGGCCAGACATGGAGAAGTTAATGGTATGTATGGTAAGTCCGCAGTTAAGGGTAAGAAATGGTGTATAGTAAACGGTGAAGAGAAATTTCTTTCACCCGATAAAATTGAAGAACTAATAAAATTAGAGTACACTATAAGCTACGGAAGATTATACAAACCTTCAGGAAAGAGAATAATTTTTGAAGGAGAGTTAAAAGGAAAGTATAGAAATGATAATGACATTTCCATTAATCCTGATAAGAAGTATCAGTATGGTTTAGTTTGGAATTTAACTAAACCTACATTTTTAAATCATAAACAAATTTGAGTAAGGAGAATCAATATGAGTTTTGACAAAACCAAATGTGACCCAATATTGGGTAAAAAAGTAAGAGAGTATCTTACTAAAGTAGGAGTAGAAACTCCCATCAACGAATCTGCTCTTGCAGTAGAAAATAAAAAGAAAATTGACATTTTAGAGGATGCATTTACTACTATTTGGAAAACAGTGGGTGTAGATTTAAATGATGATAGCCTTCGTGAGACCCCAAATAGAATGGCTAAGATGTATATTAATGAAATATATTTCGGTCTTAAAGATGAAAACTTTCCGAAATGTACAACAGTTGACAACAAGATGCAATACAACGAAATGGTTGTAGAGCGTAATGTTAATGTTCAATCTAACTGCGAACATCACGGTGTAGTGATTGATGGATTAGCTACTGTAGCTTATGTCCCTAAACAAAAAGTTCTTGGGCTTAGTAAGATCAACCGTATCGTAGAATATTTTAGCAAAAGACCTCAAATTCAAGAGAGGTTAACAGAGCAAATTTTCCACACCTTACAGTTTATCCTTGATACAGAAGATGTTGCAGTTATGATTGATGCACAACACTATTGCGTAAAAAGTCGTGGTGTTGAAGATACAGGTTCAAGTACTGTTACTTGTCGTTTAGGTGGCGGATTCAAATCAGATCCAGCGGCAAGACAAGAGTTCTTACAAATTGCTAATAAGGGTTGCAAATAATGTTAAAAGATAGACGATTGTTATTAGAGCAAGAAATTAAAAAATCCCACGATGAGGCTGCGGCAATGTATTTAGATATCGTTACCCATGACCTAGAAGTTCATAACGACAAGTATGACGCTATTAAAGATAAAATTGTAAGACTAGAATTTGACTTAAATATGGTAAATCAATTAATTCATAAGGGGCACGAATAATGGGATTTAGAAAACCAATGGATTATAATAGTGTACATCATCAAATCTACATTGCAGGTGTAGAACTTCACAGTCCGTATAACGATGGATTCACTACATTTGAAATCAAAAAAGACTTACATAAGTTGAAATGGTTATTGGATGCGATTATGAATGATGCTCCTACCTTTACAGGTGAAGATGAATTCTTAAAAGAACACGAACAAACTAAAATGTGGAGAACTCTCTCAAAATGATATTCAATCATATTAAAGAACTTAAAGCACAAGGTAAAAAGATTGGCATTACCTTTAGTACATTTGATATGCTTCATGCTGGACATGTTGCTATGTTAAGTGAAGCTAAAAATCATTGTGATTATTTGATTTGTGGGTTACAAACTGATCCAACCATTGATAGACCTGATACTAAGAATAAACCTATTCAAAGTATTGTAGAACGACAGATTCAACTTGCGGCTTGTCGCTATGTAGATGAAGTAGTAGTTTATCAAACTGAACAAGACTTGATTGACTTGTTATTGATATTACCATTAGATGTTCGTATTTTGGGTACAGAGTATGAGGATAAGAACTTTACCGGACGTAATGAAGGTGCTGGACGTGGTGTACAGGTTATATTTAATAAGCGTGACCATAGTTTTAGTAGTTCAAGTCTACGCAAACGTGTAGCAGAAGCGGAGAAAATTAAAAATGCCTAAAAGAATTTTAGTAATGGGATTACCGGGTGCTGGTAAAACTTATCTAGCACAACATATTGTAGACCACCTACAAGCTGAGAAGAAAAAAATAGGTTGGCTAAATGCTGACGATGTACGTAAGAAATACAATGACTGGGACTTTAGCACAGAAGGTCGTATTCGTCAAAGTCATCGTATGCGTGAACTAGCAGATAATATGACTGAATGTGATTATGTCATTTGTGACTTTGTTGCACCATTAGTTGAAATGCGTAACAACTTTAAAGCAGACTGGACTGTTTGGGTTGATACTATCGATAAAGGTCGCCACGAAGATACGAATAAAGCATTTATACCACCTGAAGTATATGACTTTAGAATTACAGAACAACACGGTGAAAAGTGGGGAGAGTTTATTGCCGCACATATATTAGATAACAGACGTAGACCAATATTTGATTGGCAAAAAGAAACTGTGCAGATGTTAGGCCGTTGGCAACCTTGGCACGCCGGTCACCGTGCGTTATTTGAACGTGCCTTGGCTAAGACTGGGCAAGTTTGTATAATGATCCGAGATTGTCAAGGTTGGCAGGGCACCAATCCTTTTGCAATCGACCAAGTAAAGAGTTTTATTAAACGTGATTTGGATATGTTATACCAAGGTCAATACGAAATTCAAATTGTGCCAAACATTATAAATATTACATATGGGCGTGATGTTGGATACAAGATTGAACAAGAAACCTTTGATGACGCTACCCATAGTATTAGTGCTACTAAAATCCGAAAAAGTTTAGGATTTGGTAAATAATATTACATGTACAATATAAACAAGTTTCCTATAATTATTTTATCTAGTCCTAGAACAGGATCTACTTTATTGGCTACGGTATTATCTAATAATTACCCAAACTTACAATTATTTTTAGAGCCTGATGAATCAAATAACATGCAAAGTTTTATTGAATGTGCTACCACTAACAATCAGTATATTTTAAAGTTTCATGCAAAACAACTGTTAAAATTTCCAACCGATATAGTTAAACATATTTTTTTAAATGAGGCATTTTTAATTAGAATAAGAAGAAGAAATGTAATAGATCAAATGGTCAGTAACTATATTGAATTGTGTAGGGGAGTATGGGGATACCAGCCAGCAACAGCAGAAAAATATAAAGATGAAAAAATTATTATTAATACTGATACCATAAATATAGCTATCCAAGCTATAAAAAATTATAACAAAAGTATTGACACGTTAAAAATAAATTATGATTTGGATTTGTATTATGAAGATTTGGTTAAAGATTTAGGGGAGGTGTCTCCTACAATTATGACACCAAAACCTACAAACGTAGATGAAATTTATCGGGCAATAAAGAATCAATTAGGGTAAATATATATAGCGGTCTCGGCGTCATCCCGCTTTACAAACTCTGCTGCCTATGCTATAATTAACATAGGAGAAAATCATGGCAAACAAAAAATTCTTTTCAACAAAGACATACAGACAAATAGGTCCTGTCGCATATCGTCAATGGCGTGCTGATAGTCATTGTAACTTAATTCATGGCTATGCTATGAGTTTTCACTTTGAGTTTGAGGCTGACACACTTGACGCACGTAACTGGGTAACTGACTTTGGTGGACTACGACCACTTAAAGATAAACTAGAAGAATGGTTTGACCATACTTTATTAGTCGCACAAGATGACCCAATGCGTGAACATCTATTAGAATTAGGTAGATTGAAACTAGCAAAGATTACAGAAGTAGAACGTACTGGCTGTGAAGGTATATCTGACTTCTTGTATGAATACATTAACACAATCTTTTTACCTAACTGTGGTAGTGAAGAAGCTAAACGTGTATGGTGCTGTAGAGTAGAAGTACGTGAGACTGACAGTAACATGGCAGGTCGTGGTGGCCACAGAGAAGATAGAGAGTTTGAATAATGTTAAAAACAGAAATAGTAGATAAAGTAGGACACACCTTAGTAGATATATTCCATCGTTTAGCATTGTTTGCAATTGGTGCCGCAACAGTATGGGCAGCTGGTTGGACTTTCTTTGAATTATTCCAGAAACATCATGCAACAGTTGGCGACTTGTTACTAATGTTTATCTATTTAGAAATGGGTGCGATGGTAGGCATTTATTTTAAAACGAATCATATGCCTGTTAGGTTTTTGTTATATATTGCAATA
>Ga0209401_1001439_pt1 | contig 15774 bp, 13 predicted proteins | sample M_140807_MF_Meta_FD_187318 | JGI IMG/M metagenome (GOLD analysis project Ga0209401, IMG submission 187318) | Freshwater microbial communities from Lake Montjoie, Canada to study carbon cycling - M_140807_MF_MetaG (SPAdes) (version 2) | ecosystem: Environmental > Aquatic > Freshwater > Lake...
GAGGCTGCTGTCGGGGCTCGAGAGGATTTGGCCCCCGCACACCCACCCCTAGCCCAATCATTGATCGCCTCCGGCAAATGGAATCTCTCGCTTGCTTCGCTGCGCTCGAGAGGATTTGAACCTCCAAGGGTTGCCCCACTAGAACCTGAATCTAGCGCGTCTGCCAGTTTCGCCACGAGCGCGGACATTCAAACAATGCACTATTCCAATCCCCATTCCAACTTTTCTCACCCCCCCCTACTCAGGCCTATTTCCTACCGCTAACAAAGTCTGGAACCCCGGGCCCTCCTTCTCTTTTGCTACAACCTCGACAGACACTCCTTCAAATTTTGCCTCTCGCATCAACCGCGCCAACTCCGCAGGAGAAAACCCTAGCCATACATCCGCATACATTTCACGAGCTGCCTCAAACGTATGCTCCACCAGATCTAAAATCAGAAGTGTCCCCCCAGGCCGAAGAATTTTCCACGCGGCCTCCAGCACTCGAGGAGGATGTACCGCGTGATGTAATGCCTGACTCAAAATGGCCACATCCACCGACCCAGGCCGAATCGGTGGGTTCTCCATGTCACCCAACCGATACTCCAAATTTTTCAACCCGCTTCGCTTGGCCAAATCTCGTCCCACCTCCACCATTCGAGGCGAGTGATCGACCGCAATTACCTTCTTCGCACGTGCTGCGAGAAGTTGAGAAATCAATCCCTCCCCTGCGCCTAAATCCGCGTATACCTGACGGGGAGCCAAGGCCAAAAGCAACCGCCCCACCGCCTCCCAAGATCGACCCGGACAATACTTCTTGCCTAACCGACCCGCGACTGCGTCAAAGTACCTTTTCGACTTCTCCTGCCGTTGCCCCAACACGCGCCGCAATGCCTCCCCATCCCGCGCCTGTGTTCCCAACTCCCCCGCCGCACCCTCAGCCAAAGACCATATCTCTCTCGCCATCTCCGCTCGCCGATAGTAAGCCTTTTGCCCCTCTCTCCGGTCGCGCAATAAACCCACCGACTTGAGTTGCGCAAGGTGATTGGAAATTCTCGACTGCCCAACCCCTAAAACCTCCTGCAACTCCGCAACCGAAAGCTCATTTTCACGCAACGCGGCTAAGATCCGTAGGCGAGTCGGATCCGCCAACGCACTCAAAAGCTTAACCCGATGACTCATACTTCAAATAGATTCATCATCTTATCATGATATATCAATATTTATTCTTGCCTGCTTCCACTTTTGCGATACGTTAGACCAATGCACGGCAACTTCATCTTTTCCTCCGAGTCGGTTGGCGAGGGCCATCCCGACAAGGTATGCGACACCATTTCAGATGCTGTACTTGACGCCTGTTTAAGCCAAGACCCAGCCAGTCGGGTTGCGTGCGAAACCCTCGTTAAATCCAATCTCGTTGTCGTGGCGGGCGAAATCACGACCCGAGCCAAGTTTGACTACGACAAACTCATTCGCTCTGCCATTCGCGAAATTGGTTATACCAACAACGATGATGTCTTTCACGCCGATCGCGTCCACATTATGAACGCCCTCACCGGCCAAAGCCCCGATATCGCCCAAGGCGTCGATGCCCGCCGTGTCTCGGGAAAAAAAACTGCTGAGCAGGGTGCAGGCGACCAAGGACTTATGTTTGGGTATGCCTGCCGGGAAACCCCAGAACTCATGCCTGCCCCCATCATGTTCTCTCACCGCCTCGGACGAGAACTCAGCCGCATTCGCAAATCTGGCAAAGCCCCCTGGCTCCGACCCGACGCCAAAACCCAAGTTTCCGTCGAATATCGCCACTCGAAACCTGTCCGAATCACTGCAGTCGTTGTCTCGACCCAGCACACTGCAAATGTATCCCACCGGCAAATTGAAAAGTTCATTACAGAAAAGCTCATTCGACGAGTCCTTCCATCTTCAATGCTCGATCGTAATACCGAATTTCTCGTCAACCCAACAGGGCGTTTTGTTGTAGGCGGTCCCGAGGGAGATAGCGGGTTAACAGGCCGAAAAATTATCGTTGATACCTATGGCGGCGCGGGGCGACACGGAGGCGGGGCTTTCAGTGGCAAAGACCCCACCAAGGTAGATCGCAGTGCCGCGTATATGGGCCGCTACGTCGCCAAAAATATCGTCGCGGCGGGCTTGGCCGACAGGGTCGAGATCCAGTTCGCCTACGCGATCGGACATCCCCACCCTGTTTCCGTGTGCCTCGACACGTTTGGCACCGAAAAAGTCCCTTTCCGTAAAATCGAAAAAGCAGTTCATGAAACTTTCGACTTCCGCCCTGCCGAAATCATTCGCCAACTCCGTCTCCGTCGCCCCATTTACTCGAAAACAACCAACTACGGCCACTTCGGCCATCGGGGAAAACTAGCCTACGCCCCGTGGGAGCATACGGACCGTGTCCGCGAACTCCGTCGTCACGCAGGCTTAAACTAACCCCAATAGGAGAAACCCAACTATGACCACCGCAACGCTCGAACCAAAAACGAAACAAACCAAAACACAAAAATCCTCGCCTGAGTACAAAGTTAAAGACATCTCCCTTGCCGAGTTCGGACGCAAGGAGATCGAAATTGCAGAGAAGGAGATGCCAGGTTTGATGGCCATCCGCGAACAATACGCCAAGGGCAAGCCACTCGCTGGCGTTCGGGTTACTGGCTCTCTTCACATGACGATCCAGACCGCCGTTTTGATCGAAACCTTTGTCGCTCTGGGTGCCGATGTCCGCTGGGCCAGTTGCAACATTTTCTCAACCCAAGACCAAGCCGCGGCCGCCATTGCAGCAACAGGTGTCCCCGTCTTCGCTTGGAAAGGTGAAACTCTCGAGGAGTACTGGGACTGCACTTGGAAAGCTATCATCAACCCTCAAGGTCTTGGACCCCAACTCGTCATCGATGACGGGGGCGACGTCACTCTCTTCCTCCACAAAGGATATGAACTCGAAAACGGCGATGGTTGGGTCAATACCCCAAGCTCCAGCGAAGAGGAAAAAGTTATTAAAAACCTCCTCAAAAAGGTTCATGCTGAACATCCCAATATTTTCCATGCCCTGGTCAAAGAGTGGAAAGGCGTAGCCGAAGAAACCACAACCGGGGTCCACCGTCTCTACAAACTCCAAGAGCTTGGAAAGCTTCTCGTCCCCGCCTTTAACGTGAACGATTCAGTCACCAAGTCGAAGTTCGACAATCTCTACGGTTGTCGTCACTCCCTTGTCGACGGCTTGAACCGTGCCTTGGATGTGATGATCTCCGGTAAAGTGGCCGTGGTGTGCGGATACGGCGATGTCGGAAAAGGTTCCGCCCAATCCTTGAGAGGCCAAGGAGCCCGCGTGATCGTGACCGAAATCGATCCGATCAATGCTCTGCAAGCCGCTATGGAGGGATTTGAGGTCACAACCATCGAGGACACTCTTGGACGAGCGGATATTTACATCACCACCACGGGGAATCGCGATGTCATCACCCTCGATCATATGACCAAGATGAAAGACCAAGCCGTGGTCGCAAACATCGGTCACTTCGACAACGAAATCCAAGTCGATAAACTCAACACTCACACAGGAGTTCGCCGAGTGAACATCAAGCCTCAGCTCGACAAGTATGTCTTCGCGAATGGCCGGGAGCTCTTTCTGCTGGCAGAAGGTCGGCTCGTGAACCTAGGTTGCGCCACAGGGCACCCCAGCTTCGTCATGAGCGCAAGCTTCTCCAATCAAACCCTAGCCGCCCTCGACCTCTGGAAAAATCGCACCCTGTACAAGCCAGCGGTTTATGTCTTGCCAAAAAACTTGGACGAGGAAGTAGCTCGCCTTCACTTGGAAAAGATCGGCGTCAAACTAACCAAGCTGAGCAAAACTCAATCCGAGTACCTCGGCATTCCCGTTGGCGGCCCCTACAAACCCTCTCACTACCGGTACTAAAACCGGGGTGGGGTTCGTGGATTAGGCACGTTCCAAAGATTGTCGTAAGGGGAGTATCCCGCAGCAGGGGTTGCCCCCACCGTCTTTTTAGCCTCAGGCTGATTGACGAGCGGGCTCGGCTTCACTTGGGCCGTCACCTTCTTTTCACTACCCGGAGGCGCCGAGTAGGGATCTTGGGAAATCCTCTGATACGAACCAGAGGGAACTTGGGGTGCCTGACCAGCCGCGTTTAAACGCGAATCATAAGATCCACTAGGTGGCATAATGGGGCGTGCACCTGACTGAAAATCTTTTCCTAACGGACTACTCCCCTGTGGCCCAGTAAATGAATCAAAACTTGGACTAACACGCCCATCCCCAGAATTCATTGCTCGAGGCTGGACCCCGTCCAAACCCGTAACAGGAGTAAGCTTATTCGCACCCTCACTCTTCACCCCAGGGAAACTGCTCTGTGATACCGCAGGTGCCGCTCTTCCATCATTCTCTTTTTTCAAGTCTGCTTTCTCCTTCTTTTCCATCGCCTGCTTTTCTTGAGCTTCTTTCGCATCTTTTGCCTTCTGCTCCTCAACCGCAGCCATGTCCTCCTGCTTCTTTTTTGTAGCCTCCTGCAAAGCCTTCATATCCTGCCCCCAATCCTTGGTGTCCGCCTTACTTGGATCGGCTGCAGTAGGACGCGGTTGAGGGATCGAACTAGTGGAATTTGGATCGATCGCGGGAAGTTTTGCCTCAGGTACCGCACTGTCTATATCGGTCAAAGGAAGCGCGGCCTTGGTGCTCGGCAAATCCTTCGTGGATTCAGCCGTCGATCCCTCATACTGCGCCCAACATATTCCACTCAACCCAAAACCCAGCACAATGCTCAAGGTCTTTCTCATATGGGTAAAGTAATTCTCATCTCACCCTCGTCAATCTCGCTCCTAGCTTCCTCATTCCTTAAGCTAATCCCGTGACACACTCAATTCCCTCCATTCTCAAAGAGGACAATCTACGGAACGGCCCAATTCGATTTGATAGATTCATGGAAATATGTCTCTATCAACAGGATATAGGTTTCTACTCATCTGGAAAAACCCGTACGGGAACCCAAGGAGATTTTCTTACCCCAGTTTCTACAGGCCCTGTCTTAGGCCAACTCCTAGCCCTTCAAATTACCGAACTTGTTCAATCTTTCAAAAATCCAACACCCTTTCACCTTGTCGAACAGGGAGCCGATCAAGGGCATCTCGCGCTCGATATCCTCTCCTCACTAGCTCAGAGCGCACCTCACCTCCTCTCCTCTATCCATTTCCACCTCATCGAACCCTCTTCCGTACTTGCAAAGCAACAAAAACACTCTCTCGAGCCTTTCCTGTCAAAAATTACCATTCACTGGCACCCCGATCTCGCCTCAATCCCCTCTTTATCCCATCTCACCTACTTTTACTCTTGCGAACTTCTCGATAGCTTTCCAGTTCGCATAATCCGCTTTTTTAATGGCCAGTGGCTCGAACGTTTCGTCACTCAAATCTCAGACCGATGGGTGTGGATCGATCAACCCTCCTCACCCGAACTACTCACAGAAATCCAACGCTGGTCGATTCCTCCAATCGAAGGATTTACGGCAGAAATTCGTCTACCCATCTCCCCTTGGCTTACCCTTCTATCCGAAAAGATCGAACAAGGAGCCGTTCTCACCCTCGATTACGGACTTCCGGCAGCCGACCTCTATCACCCATCCCGATCTGCAGGAACCCTCGTCGCGCTGCGAAAACATACATCCGCTTCCGATCCCCTCTCATGCCCGGGAGAGCAAGACCTCACCGCTCACCTCAACTTCTCCCAACTGGTCGAAGACGGATTGAAATTAGGTTTTCAATCCTATGGCCCACACTCTTTTATGACTGCCCTGACTCGCCAAGCCACCCCCTTCCTTCACGACTCACAACCCCTACCCGAAAAGTGGACCCGCAATTTTCAACATCTCGTCCACCCAAACTTTTTTGGCCAGACCCACCTCGCACTTCTTCAAACCAAAAACCTCCCCGCCTCCTTCCGTCCAAGCATGTTTTCAAATTAAACTTTCGCTGCTCGCCCCCGTTCCATCAACTCTCGGGCCATCGCGCGCGCCGCTTTTCCCTCCCCTCCCAACATTCGGCTCAACTCCTTTTCCCGACTCTCCCCCTCTACCCGTTCCAACCTTGCGAAAGTCCTCCCCTTTTCCACCGTCTTGGTCACACAAAAGTGTGCATCCGCCACCCCTGCCACCGCAGGCAAATGAGTCAGACACAGCACCTGGTGTGTCTTCCCCAAACCAGCCAAACGCATCGCGACCGCTTTTGCCGTTTCCCCCCCCACATTCGCATCCACCTCATCAAAAATTAAAATGGGGACCTCATCTCTCTCCGCCAAAACCGTTTTGATCCCTAACATCACCCGTGCCAACTCCCCACTCGACGCAATCGCGCGTAAAGGTCTCGGAGGCTCCCCAGGGTTGGGCGCAAACATCATCTCGACCGTCTCTCCTCCCTCCGCTCCTAAACTCTCCAACTTTTGCACCTGCACCTCGAGTCGACTCTGCTGAAAACCCAATCCTCTCAGCTGACTCGTCACCTCTCGGGCAAATACAGGTGCTGCCTTGGACCTCTCCTTACTCAGTTTTCCTGCCAAAAGCCGATGAGCCTCGATCGCCCTCTTTGTGGCCGCTGCCAACTCTTTCTCCGTTCCCTCCGCATTCGCCAACTCCCACTGCCTTTTCTTTAATTCAGCAAGCTTGGCTAAAGCCTCCTCAATACTGCCCCCATGCTTTTTTCTTAAACTCAATACACAGTTCAAGCGCGCCTCCAAAGCGGCCAACCTCTCTCCATCCAACCCCACCTCCTCCGCTCTTCGCTCCCCTTCTCGAACTAACTCACGCAACGCCAAAACCACCATCTCATTCTTTTCCCGCAGCTCTCCCGCCGCTCCATCTAATCGCTCCCACTCCGTCAACCCCTTCTGCACTTTTCCCAACTTTTCCAACACATTCCCATCCTCCCCCTCAAGCAACCGACTCACTTCACCCGCCAACTCTAAAATCCTCCTTCCATGCCCTGCAGCTGCGTGATCCCTCTCCAGCTGCTCATCCTCCCCCACCAGAAGCTTTGCCTCCTCCAACTCCTGCACTTGATGGTCAATATACTCCCGCGTTGCCCCATCCGCCCCAGCCAGATTTTTGCGAAACAACTCCTCAGCCTCCTCGGCATCCCGTTTTGAATGCCAAGCCTGTCTCACTTCACCCACCAAATTCTCCAACCCCGCAAAACCATCCAACGCCCCCCTTTGCGCCGCAGGAGAGAGCAGGGTCTGATGATCATGCGGCCCATGCAAATCTACCAACCGATCCCCCAACTCCTTCAGCACCGACAAAGTCACGGCCGAACCATTCAGAAATTGCCGCCCCGCCCCCGTACTTCCCACCTGCCTCTTAATAATCAACGTTCCATCCCCATCCGCCTCGATTCCCTTCTCCTCCAGCCAACCCCGAAATCTTTCCGCTCCACCCAACTCCCCCTCCACCACACATCCCTCCGCCCCCGTCCTCACCAAACCCCGATCCGCCCGTTCCCCCAACAAAAGTAAAAAAGCATCCACTAAAATCGATTTCCCTGCCCCTGTCTCCCCCGTCAACGCGTTAAATCCTTTTGCTAACTCCCACGTCAACTCTTCAACTACAGCTAAGTTTCGAATCCGTAATCGCCTTAACATGACTCTAGAACCATAGCAGAAGACGCAAGGAAGGTAGGCAAAATCTTGTCCTTTTCCCCTCCTAAAACCAGCAAAGGAGATTCGCCACCCGCCTCTCCCACAGCTATCAAAACGTATGGATTTGACCTTTTTAGGCACGGGCACGTCCCAAGGCGTCCCCTTACTCACCTGTACCTGCCGCGTCTGCACCTCGCCCGATCCACGCGACCGTCGCTTTCGCTCCTCTGTCTGGCTCCACGATGAACATCTGAGCATCGTCATCGATACCTCACCCGATTTTCGGTCCCAAGCCCTTCGCGCCTCCATCCCCAAACTCGACGCGGTCCTCTACACCCATAGTCACGCCGACCATATCGCAGGCTTCGACGATCTGCGCACCTACTCCGTCAAAAATGGAAACCGTATCCCCATCTATGCCGATCCCTTTACCCTCTCCCGCCTAGAAAAAGCCTTCGACTACGCTTTCGACCTCAAAGTCCGTAGTCCAGCCTATGTCTGCCCCGAGCCTCACCCCATCACAGGCCCATTCTCAATCGGTTCCGTCACTTTCACACCCCTTCCCGTACCACACGGAAGCATCTCGACCACCGGATTCCGTATCGACATCGCTGGCCGACCACGCGCCGCATACCTACCCGATTGCGCCGCAGTCCCAACCCCGATCCGAGATCAGATACGCCACATCCCCATCCTGATCATTGACGGACTCCGCGAAGAACCCCACCCCACCCACCTCACCATCGCTGAGGCGATCGAAATCTCCCAAGATATCCGCGCAGGACAAACTTGGCTTACCCATCTCACCCACCAAACTCTTCACGCCGAACGGGACGCCTCCCTTCCTACCCCTGTCCACCTCGCCTACGATACCCTTCGCCTCACTCTGTAATCTTCCTCTCCCTACGGATTTTGCCCTAAGCTAGAAATATGTTTCAGCTTCTTTTTTTCTCTACTCTTCTTCTTTCTCTATCCCAACTGGGAATGGCTGAAACTACGACGCCTGCCAATTCCCAAGGTCCAGATCTCGCCGCTCATACCGTTGTCGTTTACAACAAGGCCGATCCAGATTCCCAATCCCTGGCTGAAACCTACGCCAAAGCCCGATCGATTCCCCCTGACCGCCTCTTAGGAATCGACTGCCCGATCACGGAAGAAATCACCCGAGTTGAATTCGAAACTAAAATTCGCCAGCCCCTCGATGAAATCTTCGTCTCCCGCGGTTGGCTGAAACGTAGCGAGACGATTCTTCCAAATCCCATCCTCGGTCTTGCCGAAAATCTCCCCGTCCAACAATCCCAAGAAAATCCGATCTGGATCATAGTCCTCATGCGGGGAGTGCCTCTCAAAATCGCAGAAGACCCCACCGTTCTGGCCCCCGAATCCCTGATGGCCCAACTTCGTGCCAACGCCGCTGCCGTCGATTCCGAACTCGCCCTCCTCCCTCTCCGCGGACTCCCCACCTACGGCCTTGTTTCCAACCCCTACTTTGCCGATAAACGCATCCGTCCATTCGGACAGTTCTTCGCAAACTATCTTATCCTTGTCTGCCGACTGGACGGCCCTACTCCCAACATCGTTCGGAGAATGATCCAAGATGCCGTGGATACGGAAAAAACAGAGCTCACGGGGCGCGCCTTTTTCGATATCCGTACGATCGAGAAAAAAGACGATCCTTACCGCATGGGTGACGACTGGATCGAACAAGCCGCCCTTCTATTTCAAGCCCGAGGATTCGATATCGAGATCGATCGCAAACCCGAAGTCGCCTCAAAATGGACCCCTTGGGATCAGGTCGCATTCTACGCAGGTTGGTACACGTGGAATTTCGAAGGTCCTTTCGAGCTTCCCACCACCCGATTTCGCAAGGGAGCCATTGCCTATCACATCCACTCCTTCAGCGCCGACACCGTCCGCTCTGAAACGAAAAACTGGGTCGGCCCACTTCTCTCCCACGGCGTGACCGCCACCATGGGTGCCGTGTACGAACCCTACTTGCGCTTTACTCCCGATATCAGCCTTTTTGTCAGTGGCCTCCTCTCAGGTCTCACCTTTGCCGAATCCGCTTACCAATCCCAAATTGCACTCTCTTGGATGGTGACCTTCGTGGGAGATCCCCTGTATCGCCCCTTCCCTCGAAACTTCTACGAAAATCTCGACACCGCTCAAACCTCGAAGTCTTCCAACCTGCCTTGGCTCCGACTTCGAAAAGCTCGCCTTCTGGCCAATGCCGGATCGATTTCCGAAACCCGAGCCGCGGTGAATCAACTTCTTGAGGAATTTCCGAAAAACAAAATTATTTTAGAGGGAAGTGCTGACATCTATCGCGATCTGAATGAGAAAAAAGATGCAACCCAGCTGTACGAGGAGGACCTAGATCTTTTGGACGAAAAGGATTCCAAAGATCGCTTTCGAATTCTCATGAAGCTTGCTGAGATCTTTCGCAGGGACGATAAAACCAAGTCTGCAATCGATACATATGAAAAAATCGCCCAAGAGTTCCCTGAAGCCACAAAGGGAACCGGGTTAGGCGATCGCGCACTATCCTTTGCTTCAGGAGAGGGAATCTCCGAACTTCCTCCTGCTCTGCTTGCCTACAAAAATGCGGTCGAAGCCGAACAACTCGCCGCTGCCGTGGCCAAAGCGGCCGCCCAACCTCCCGCCAATCTTAAGCCAGAAGCCACAGCCGCCGATCAAGCTGCGGTCCTCAAAGCAGCAGGCCCACGCCCAAGCCTAAAAGACTCGTCGGCTCCACCCCTCTCTCCCCAACCAGCAGGAGCGAAAACAAACTCTCCCTCCGCCCCCTAAACACTACCTCCACTCATGCTTGGGATACTTCCTCGCCAACTCCCCTTTTAACTTCGGATACGTCTCTTTCCAAAACGATCCCAAATCCCTCGTTACTTGCAACGGCCGCCGGTTCGGCCCCAGAATTTCCACCGTGACCTCCACCTTCCCATCCCCAATCCGCGGCGTCTTCTCCAACCCGTATAACTCCTGAATCCTGCCGGACACCACTGGCTCCCTCCCCTTTCCATACTGAACTTTCAAAAACTTCCCGCCGGGCATTCCGATTCTGTCCGGCGCCATCTTCTCCAACCTCTTCATCCTCTCCTTGCCCAACCAAGCTTGGATCGACTCCAGCGCGCTTCGCTCATTCGCCTGACGCCAAGTCAGACAGCCCTCACACTGCATCTCTAAAACGAGCCTCTTCGCCTCCTCGTCCCACTCCGGCCACTCCTCCTGCTCTGCCCAACCCCTCACGACCTCCAAACGCTCCAACAATCCCTCCGCTTCCGCACTCCATCCGGGCCAAGCACACTTCTTCTCCAACACCGCCTGCGCCAAAACCGCTGCTGTATCCGACCCCGCCTCCACATCCCGCTTTTTTTCCTCTAGGACCAGATCCCGAAAACGTTTCTGCTCCACCTGATAAACCTTTCTGCCGTTCTCCTCAAAAATCAGACCGCTTCTCTCCGAGAAATCCTCCGGAAACATCTCCCGCAACCAACTCTCCTCCACCGCCGTAACCAACCCCAGAATCACCTCAACATCTCCATCCGTCCTCCCGATCTCCTTCATCTCCGCAGCGAGAATCAAAGGCCGATCCCGCACCACACTCTCACGCGCAATCGTGCCCCCCCGCCCTCCCGACAGACGACACCGCAATGTCCCCCCGTCTAATCGCCTGCCCAGATGATCGGAAAATCCCGCCAAGACACACTTCCTCAACTTTTCCCCAGTCGCCGGAGTCTCCTCCACCTTCAGCCCCATCCCCACAGAAACGCTCAACAACCGATCCCGAACCGCCGCCGCTTCCCTCGCCGCACCACCATGAATCCCCATCCTTCCGCACGCTCCAGGATGAAACTTCTCCCTCTCCGCAAACCGCAGCGCCCTCAGCCACACGAACAGATCACTCTCCTCCTCCCCTTCCCATAGAATTTCCGCCCCCTCCCCCTTTCGTCCCGCCATCCTCTGCAAAAGTGGCCGTCCCGATAGAAGGGCAGCAATCCCTGTCGCCCCTCGCAGACACCCCAACGCCCCAGCTTCCATCAACATCCGCGCCAATCGCGGATGAACGGGCCAACCCGCCATTTTTTTTCCCGTCTCCGTCAACTCCCCCCCTACCCCTTTTGTCGCACCCAAATCGGCCAGCAACTTCTCCGCCCTTACCACGGAACTCTCCTCTGGTGCATCCACCCAACGGAAATCCCGTAACCTCCCCGCCCCCGCCGCTGCCAAAACCAAAGCCACCTCCGCCAAATCTAACTTTTGGATCTCCGGTTCCTCCACCTGCGCCCGCTTTGACCAATCCATCTCCGTTTCCAATCTCACGCAAATCCCAGGGGCCGTCCGACCTGCTCTGCCCGCCCGCTGAGCCGCCGAGGCATGACTGATCCTCTCCACCAGCAACGTTTCCAAACCGCGCCTCGGATCGTACTTCGCCATCCGAGCCAACCCGCAATCCACCACTGCCTTGACCCCATCCAAGGTTAATGAGGTCTCTGCCACATTCGTAGCTACCACCACTTTCGGCCGATCATACTTCTGCAAAGCCGCATCCTGATCCTTCGGCGACATCTCTCCATGCAACGGCAAAACCACCGCTTCGGATCGACCCAACCTGGCCTCCAAATCCCTTCTCGCCCGGCTGATTTCATATCCGCCTGGCAGAAAAACCAGCACGTCCCCTTTCCCCGCTCGAATCAAACGCTCCGCCTCTCTCGCCGCTACCTCCGCCGCCCCCGATCCACTCAGATCCTCCCGATGCTTCAAATACTCGATCTCCACCGGAAATGTTTTTCCTTCCGAACGCAATACCTCTGCTCCAATCCGTTCCGCCAACTTCTCTGTTTCCAGAGTTGCCGACATTACGATGAGAATCAGATCTGGCCTCTCGGCTTCTTGCAGATTCAAAATCCTCCCCAACGTTAAATCTCCGTACAAATGCCTCTCGTGAAACTCGTCACAAATCACCGCCTGCACCCCATCCAACCGGGGCCTCGAGATCATCTGCCTAACCAGTACCCCCTCAGTGACAAAACGGATTCGTGTCTCCTTCGAAGTTTGATCGTCCAACCGAATCGTATAGCCCACCTCTTTCCCCAACTCCCCCCCCCGCTCCTCCGCCACCCGTTTCGCCAGCATTCGAGCCGCAATCCGTCTGGGTTGCAGTATGACCACCTGACCCCGGTCTCCTAAAAATCCTCCCTCCAGCAACATTTGCGGAATCTGGGTCGATTTTCCAGAACCCGTCGGTGCTTCGATCACAATCCGCTTTGTCCCTGTACGCAACGCCTTCCCCAACTTCTCTCGGATCTCCTCGATGGGTAAATTCGATGACATCACTAAACCCTAGCGGAAAATCAAATCAAAGGGAGGACAGAGCCTTCCCAAAACAGAAATCTTACTTTTTCTTTTTCTTCGCGATCCGTCCACGTGTCAGCCATCCCGACTCAAAGTAATCCTTCAGTCCCTGCTCCAGACTATACTTGGGTTGAATCCCCAAATCCCTTTTCGTTGCTGACATATCCGCCTCGGTGTGGGGTTGGTAGAAAGGATACGGACATTCGAAATACTGGGGCTTCAACTTTGTCCCTAACACCTCGTTTAATCCCTCCACCATCTCATTAAAACTTCTCGGCTGTCCCGAACCCGCGTTCCAAACCCCAGATTTTCCTAATTTCATCGCCGCAATCGTGAACGCCACAATGTCTTTCACATAGACGAAATCCCGCTTCTGCTCTCCACTCTTGAAAATTCTTGGGCGTTTGCCCAACAGCATCTGCCCCGCCAAGTGCCACGCCATGCTCGCCGGCACCCCTTTGTGCCCCTCTCGCGGTCCGTACACATTAAAGTAACGCAAACCGCCAATTTTCCACGAAGGCTCCTCCTCCAAAACTTTTCGCGCCAGATTTTCCAACTGCACTTTGGAGAATGCATACGAGTTGGCGGGAGCCAGCGGATCCCCCACCCGATTCACCCCCGCGCGAATCCCATACGTCGCCGCACTCGTCGCATAAACAATCGGAGTTTTTTCAGGACGAAGATACTCCAGCAATCTCCGAAATCCCTCCACGTTGTCATGAGTCTGGATCTTCTGATCCTGCAACGTCGTGTCGGTAATCGAGGCTAAGTGAAACATCGCATCCGGCCTTTTCCCCCGAAACTCAGCCTCCCAGTCCAATCGGGAGATGTCCGCCGCCACAAAATCTCCCCGATACCCCTCCAAATTCAAAAAGGACCCACTCCGAAAATCATCCAAAACGGTCAACGAAGCCTCTGGAAACTCCTCCTGTAACCGTAGAACGAGATTCGACCCGATAAAACCTCCCCCCCCTGTGACCCATATCTGTTTCATAGTTTTTAAACTTATACAGATAGAAAGTTATTCCCAAATAGAAAAATCGTGTCTAAATATAGGGCAGCTCAAACAATTATTCAAACCTATGACACTACCCATAATCACTTTAAGACGTAAATCTGGAAGTAAAACTTCCTTGATTTTAGCTCTTTTTTTAGTGACTTCTTGGTCATTAATAACAAGTTGTTGGTCTGGCGTAGCCGTGAAAGAGTCCACCGCTACCTCTACCGCTACCCCATCCCCCCAAATATCCAACACCGATTCCATCCAAAGCTCTCTTTTTGGAGAGGATGTGGTCAGCCTATCGGTAGAGACGGCCGGCCTCTTCTCCATCAATAACTCCAACAATTACCGTTATCTTCCCCAACTCATCACGGTGGGATGGCAGTTGGACGAAATCGGAAATGAGGGATGGAACCGCGGGAACACCGAATTCCTCTTCAGCGGAATGTACGCCCCCGTAATCAACGGGCCCAATCCCTGGTTCACTGGTGGACTCTTTGGACCGCGATACAACTTTGTCCAAGAAGGATGGCCCGTTGTCCCTTACCTCGAATCAAGGGTCGGCTTCATCTTCACCGATGCCACGGGCGCACCTAACTCCCAAGGACAGGACTTCTGCTTCAGCTTCACCATTGGAACAGGCGTTCGGATTCCCGTTATCCAACAGCTCTCGGTCAATCTCGGCGTCCTTTACCAACACATCTCCAACGGCGGCCTCTCCGAGCCAGATCAAGATAATGTCGGCCTCGACTCCATCGGACCCACCCTTTCGGTCACTTGGGCGTTTTAACTACACCCCGCCCCCCAATCCTGGATTCCAATGTCGGGCCGTCGCCACGGTTCGCTGCCCCACCCCTACGCCTCATCAAAAACCGAATCCTTCCCAACTTGTTAACATATCACATGCTTTTTTTGAACTGACTGATAGTCAGTGATATAAAATCTGTTTATACTCTCACTTTATGGCTTTCTTCAAAACTTATTCACTTATCACGTAAAGCCCTTTTGTATGCTCGAAACACGCGATCTCCATAAATCTTACGAATCAGGCGAGGCCCGCGTGGATGCCTTGCGTGGCATCACTCTGAAAATCCTCCCAGGCGAAATCGTTGCTATCACCGGGCCCAGCGGCTGTGGAAAAAGTACTCTCCTGCATATCCTTGGAGCACTCGACACCCCCACCTCAGGCCAAGCTTACCTTGAAGGACACCCCCTCCACTCACTCGACGACGACAAACTAACCGCACTCCGACGCCTCAGAATCGGCTTCGTTTTCCAATTCTTCCACCTCCTCCCCACCCTTACGGTTGAGGAAAACGTTCTCCTCCCCCTCCTCCTCTCCGGACGTGTAAACGCCTCGGCTCGTGACCGTGCCAACGATCTCCTTAAATCCGTCCAACTCGCCGACCGCTCCCACCATCGCCCCCACCAGCTGTCCGGTGGACAACTCCAGCGAGCCGCCCTCGCCCGTGCCCTCATCCACCAACCCTCGATCCTTCTCGCCGACGAACCCACCGGCAATCTCGACTCCGCGTCCAGCACCATGGTCATCGATCTCATCACCCAACTCGCCCGAAAAGAAAAAACCACCGTCGTCCTCGTCACCCACAGCGAAGAAATTGCCCGAACCGCCGATCGCCGGGTCGCCCTCGTCGACGGTCGCATCCACTCCTGATCTTGAACTGGTTGACCACCCTCCGCGTCTTCCTTTCCCACGGGAGCCGCGATTTTTTCCGACACAAAACTCTCTCCCTACTCAACCTCCTTGCCCTCGCCG
>Ga0209401_1001441_pt1 | contig 15767 bp, 1 predicted proteins | sample M_140807_MF_Meta_FD_187318 | JGI IMG/M metagenome (GOLD analysis project Ga0209401, IMG submission 187318) | Freshwater microbial communities from Lake Montjoie, Canada to study carbon cycling - M_140807_MF_MetaG (SPAdes) (version 2) | ecosystem: Environmental > Aquatic > Freshwater > Lake...
GAAGTTGCGTTAAATAATAATGTGCCGTAGTTAGCAATTGTATTTGCGGTTACTGCATCAGAGAATGTTAATTGTTGTCCTGAAGCATTAGTAATTGTTCCTAAATTAAAAGTTGTTCCAACCGCACCTGTAAATGTTGCTGTTCCAGTGCCTGTTCCAAATGTTAAATCTCTATCTGTTGCATCAAAAGCATTTACTGTACTTGAGAAAGTAATTGTATTTGCTGTCGTAGTTAACGTTGGGCTTGCAGATAATGTAACTGCACCTGTGTAAGTTTGTGTTCCAGATGTTGTAACGTTTGCTCCTAAATCAGAAGTTCCTGATACTGATAATGAAGCTGCATTTGTAATTGCAGCATTAAGATCTAATGCAGCGCTTCCAGTAAGTGCAATTGCACCTAATGCATAAGTATTTCCAACAGTTCCATTAAATTGAACCGTAGCTGCAGTTCCAGTTGCGATAGTTAAATTTCTAGCTGCACCCGAGTCACTATTTACTGTGCTTGAGAATGTAACGTTATCACCTGTTGTAGTTAAAGTTCTAGCAGCACCATTTACTGTAACGGCACCTGAATATGTTTGAGTTCCAGTTGTTGAAACGTCGGCGCCAAGAGTTGTTGTTCCTGATACGCTAAATATATTAACACCTGTAATTGCACCGTTAATAACGGAGTTTCCTGTTTCAGTTAAAGAGAAACCTCCTCCAGTAATTGTTGATGAATTTGTAATCGTTGTTCCAGTTAAAGTTCTATCAGCAGTCGCTAATGTAACTGCACTTGTGTAAGTTTGTGTTCCAGATGTTGAAACATCTGCTTTAAGAGTTGTTGTTCCGCTAACAGATAAATTTTTTCCAGTTCCAGATAAAGTTACCGTGTCAGTTCCAGTACCATCACCAAATACAGCATTACCCGTAATCGTTAATGCATATGCACCACTTAGCGCTGAGTTAGTTGTGATTGTTGAACCAGTTAAAGTTCGATCTGCATTAATTGTGATGTTGCCTGCGGCTGTGTAATTTTGTGTGCCTGAAGTTGAAACGTTTGCATTAAGAGCAAGTGCTCCTGTTCTTGATGCTCCTGAACAAGTAGCGTCGCAAGTTGTTGTAACTGATACACTAGATGGTGGCGCGGTATCACCAATAGTTCCAGATAAAGTTAAATTATCCGTTGCAGTGATTGTTAAAGCTTGCACGCCATTAATAGTTCCTGAAATAGTTTGTGATCCACTTACGCTATTAATTAAAGGAGTAGATGCGGCTAAAGTAATATTTCCTGAATAAGTATTGTCGCCTGAAGTAAATTTAATTGCACCGCCAGAAGAAACTCCTGTGCCAGCAATAGTAATTGGTTCAGCAATCGTAAGTCCTCCTGAAATCTCAAGAGCAGCACCTGAGCTTACAGTTGTTCCTTGACCAGTTGCATATCCTCCTAAGCCTGCAGCATTAGTTATCGATAATGCTCCTGATGATATCGTTGTTATTCCTGTGTAAGTATTTGCCGCAGTTAAAATTAATGTGCCGGCGCCTGCTTTTGTAAGACTTACAGATCCACTAGCTCCAATTTCATTAATTGCACCTGGAACAGTTGAATCGCTACTAATAGTAATTGAAACTGCATAACCTTTTACAAAATTATTTGATCCACCATAAAAATTAGGTTGGATTAATCCTGCAGTGACTGTTAAATTTTTAAGAGGTGCAGCTGCAGTTCCAATGCTAGATGAAGAAAAAAACCAACCACCATTATTTGCATTTAGAGTTAAATTATATGAACCAACAACGTCACTCATAAATTTAATACTGTAACCACCATTTGCTGCGGTCAATGTAGTGTCAGCAGTTAAAGTAACTACATCTGAATAATATTGTCCGGTACTTGCATTAGATGTTGAGACGTTGGCACCAAGACTTGTAGTTCCATTAACTCGAAAAACTGTTAAAGGTGTTGTTGCACCTACAGCTCCATTGATAACCGCATTACTAGATGCAGTTAATATTAAGCTATAAGCTCCATCAATCGTTGAAGAGTTAGTAATTATTGTTCCAGTTAATGTAGGGCTTGCAGATAATGTAACTGCGCCTGAATAAGTTTGAACTCCAGATGTTGTAACACTTGCTCCCAAATCAGTAGTACTTGATACTGTTAATGAAGCTGCACTTGTGATTGCTGCGTTAAGATCAAGTGCTCCTGTAATAGATATTGCACCAAGCGGCTGTGTTGCGCCAACAATTCCATCAAGTTTAAGAGTTCCACCACTTGTTGTTAAGTTTCTTGGAGTAGAGTTGCTGCTATTTACAGTTCCGGTAAAATTAATAATTCCAGATGTAACAGTTGTAGTAATATTTGCGCTTAAAGTAACTGGACCATAGAAAGTTTGGTTTCCAGCAGTTGTAATATTTCCGCTAATGTTAATAGTTCCTAAATTTCCTGATTTACCAATAGTTAAAGTTCCCATCAGAGCACTACGATTTACTCCATCTGTAGAAACTGGTTCTGTTGGTGCTGTACCAGTGTTGCCAACAAGAGAAAGGCCTGATGCCTCAAATGTTGGACTAAAACTTGTACCCGATGATTGAATAATTAAACTTCCAGCACCTGTAAAAGTTTGACCAGTCAAAACAGGAGCGTCTGCCTCTACAGTAAATGTACCTTGATAAATTACGACGTAAGCAGTTCCAGTTTTACTTCCTGTAAGTACAAAAGTTCCGCTTCCATATTTAGTAAAGGTGTTAGCTCCAACTATTGCTCCAGGATAAGTTAAAGTGCCACTAACTACATCAATTCCTCCGCCACCTGTTCCTAGAGTAATTCCTCTGTTAGTTGCTAATGAGAAAGTTCCTGTTGTACGTAAATTTCCACCACTTAAAGTTAATTGTGTTGCAGTTACGCTTGCTGGCGCTGCTCCTAAGTTAGCGTCAGCAGTAATTGCAATAGTACCTTTGCTAATTGTTGTAATTCCTGAATAAGTATTTGTATTAGATAATGTTAAAACTGAAGATGAATCTGTATTTTTAGTTAAAGTTCCAGATCCTGAAATAATTCCAGATAAAGTTTGTGTTGCAGAAGATGAATAAATAAATGCAGCATTGTTAACAATTGCTCCTGCATAACTACCTGAGTTTAGTGAACCTGATCCTGTTATTGCTAATGTACCGCCAGAAATTGTTGTTGTGCCAGTATAAGTATTTACGCCAGTTAAATTTAATGTTCCTGCGCTTGTTTTAGTAAGCGCACCAGTTGTTGTTGTTCCAGTTGCTCCTGCTAATGTTAAAGTGTTTGTAGTGATATCAAAAGTTCCAGTAGTTCCAGCAGTTATTGTAAAGGCTCTATCTGATGTGGCAGTTGAACCTGTGTATTGTAAAGTACCACCCCCTAATACTAAGTTAGTTGCAGCATTAGTAGCTGCGCTTAAATTACTAGAAGTACTTCCGCCAATACCAATTGTTCCAACGCTTAATGTTCCAGCATTAATAGTGACAATTCCAGTTTGTAAGTTTGTTCCTGTTAAAATTAATATTCCAGATCCTGTTTTAGTAAGATTTCCTGTAGTAGCTGCAGCTGATCCACTAACTGTTAAAGTGTTAGTAGTGATATCAAAAGTTCCAGTAGTGCCTGCAGTTATTGTAAAGTTTCTATCTGTTGAAGCAGTTGAACCTGTGTATTGTAAAGTACCACCCCCTAATACTAAGTTAGTTGCTGCATTAGTTGCTGCTCCTAGGTTACCAGCACTTAAACCATTTCCAATTGTTGAAACGCTTAATGTTCCAGCGTTAATTGTTGTAACACCTGTGAAAGTGTTAACTCCGGATAAAGTTAATGTACCAGCTCCAGCTTTTGTTACTGCTAAAGCAGTTGAACCATCGCTGATAATTCCTGTGATTGAACTTGCGCCAGTATTTGTAACACTTAATGTTCCTGTAGATCTAATCGCAGCTGCAGTTAATACATCTGTTGTAATTGTAATTCCTGTAAGAGCCGTTGTTCCTCCAACAGCACCTGTAAATGTAACATCTCCTGTGCTAGATCCACCGCTATTAGTAATAGTTAAAGTGTTAGCCCCATCAAGTGTTGAACTAAATAAAATAGTTCCGCTTGGAGCTAATAATGTAGCGCTTCCAGTTAAAGTAACTGCACCTGTGTAAGTTTGTCCACCCGTTGTTGTAGCAACACTAACACCAAGAATTGTTGTTCCTGATACGCTGAAAGAAGTTGCATTACTAATTGCACCATAAATTGCTGAGTTACCTGTAATTGCTAAAGAGAAACCGCCTCCATTAACTACAAAGGTTGTAACCGTTGAGCCAGCAAGTGTTGTGTTGGCTGTTAATGTAACAGCGCCTGTGTAAGTTTGTGTTGAAGATGTTGTAATGTTTGCACCGATGCTAGATGTGCTTGATATGTTTAAAGTTGTACCATTAGAAATTGCAGCTGTTGTAGATAACGTTGTTGCAGAAACTGCAGCTTGAAATGTTGTTGCTTGTGAAATAGTTAATGCATCGATACGTGTTCCACCGATAATTCCTGTAAATGTTGTGCCGCCACTATTTTGTACTGTTAAATGTCCAGTATTAACTGCTGTTCCACTAATTGTACCTCTAACTGTAATTGCAGCAGGTGTACCCGCAGAATCAATTATCATTGTTCCGTCGGTAGTTGATGTTCCAATAGTTATTGCAGTAGCAGCAACGTTATTTTTGAAAGTTCCTGTTTGACCACCTGCAATATTAATTGCTCCTACGTTATTTGCGCCACTTGTTCCGCCGATTTCTCCTGTAAATGTTTTAACAGTTCCAGTAATGCTAATTGTTCCCTCACCTGCTGAAGCGCCTGCGATGGCTGAAGCAATTGTTACACTGTTGGCACCATCAAAAACAATTGTAGCTGTTCCGCCTGATGCTGTGTCATCTAAAGTAATTGATCCGCTTCCGCTTAAAGCATAATTAAATGTAGCTGTAGAATTTTCAGACGTTGCAGTGTTTCCGCCTGTAATAGTTGTTGCAGTGTTAACTGTAACTCCACTTGCGCCAGTGAATAATGCATTTCCTGATTTAGTAGAGCTTCCAATAGTTAATGTGTCTGTAACAACTGTGCCTGAGAATGTAATTGTAGATATAGTAGTGTCTGCACTATTTATAACTTGAATAGTTGTTGTGCCGTTATCTGTAATATTAGCTGATACTGTTTTAGCAGAAGACGCTTGGAATAATAATGTGCCGTAGTTAGCAATTGTTGTAGCTGCAACTCCATCAGAGAATGTTAATAATTCACCCGCAACGTTAGTAATTGTTCCAAGTGCAAGTGTAGATCCAACAGCACCAGTAAATGTTACGTTTCCAGTGCTTGCGCCAAATGTTAAATCTCTTGCAACTGTTGTGCTATCTAATGTGCCTGCAAAAGAAACTGTTGTTGCAGTTAAAGTAGTGTTTGCTCCTAATGTAACGTTATCGTTATAAGTTTGCGCTCCTGTTGTTCTAACAGAGCCACCATTAATTGCAGTTGTGCCGCCTGCATTTGTTGTAACGCTTGCAAGGTAAGGAAGAGTTGCGCCAACTGTTCCACTAAATGTTGTAGTTCCAGATGTGTTAATTATTAAAGCTCTTGCAGATGTAGTGCTCTCAATTGTTCCGCCAAAAGTAATATTTCCAGATGAGCTCGAAGTTAAAGTAAGATCTGCTCCTAGAGTTGCATTTTCGTTAAATATTTGAGCACCTGTTGTTGAAATTGCAGTTGTATTAATTGCAACTGTTCCACCAGTGTTTGTTGTAACGCTTGTTAAAGGAGTTGATGCTCCAATAATTCCAGAGAATGTAGTTGTTCCAGTTGTATTAACATCTAATGTGTAAGCACCGTTAACTGTTCCACCAAAAGTAATATTTCCAGATGTGTTTCCAGAAATAGTTGTGTTTGCAGTTAGAACTGTTGGAGTGTCAGAGTCTCCAATTGAGATAGTTGAGTTTGTTGCTTGAACTGTTCCACCGATATTAACTTGGCTTGGAGCTATTGCAGTAACACCACCTGTAAATATAGAAGAACCTCCGCCACTAATTAAAGTAACTGTTCCTGTATTAGAGAAAGTAGTTGCTCCTGCAATCGTATTGCTTGTTCCATTAAATATTACGTTATAAGCAGCCGTTCCTGCTGAAACAGTTAATCCTGTTGTTGCAGTAACGTTGCCACTAAAAGTAACAGATGTTGAAACTTTTGAATCTGTTATAGCAATTGTTGCAGCATTAACTGTACTTGAGAATGTTGTTCCTGCTGATTTAGAAATTGTTATTGTTCCAAGTGCAGCTGTAGATCCAACAGCTCCTGTTACGCTAATTGTTCCAGATGTTAGACCTGTGTCTAAAGTTAAATTTTTCGCAGAACCATCAATTGTTCCACCAAAACTAATATTGCCGTTAGATGTTGTAGTTAAAGTAGTGTTAGCTCCTAAAGTAACGTTATCGTTATAAGTTTGCGCACCTGTTGTTGTAACCGCTCCTCCGTTAATTGCTGTTGTACCGCCTGTGTTTGTCGTTAAGCTTGTTAAAGCAGTTGTTCCACCAATAACTCCTGAAAGTGTAGTTGTGCCAGTTGTGTTTATATTTAAAGTGTAAGCACCATTAATTGTCCCACTTAAAGTAATATTTCCTAATGTGTTACCTGAAATAACGCTGTTTCCTGTTAGAGTTATATTCGGTGTAATAAGAAGAGTTGTGTTTGTTGTCTGAACAGTTCCATAAATACTAACAGAACTTGGTGATGAAGCTGTTAAACCTGCAGCAAAGTTTGATGTACCATTATTTGCAAAAGTTAATGTTCCTGTATTAAGGAAACTAGTAATACCTTGAATGGTATTTGTTCCTGAAGAGTTAAATGCAACGTTATAAGCTTGTGCTGCTGTTCTTAAACCAATTGCAGAAGTAATTGTAGTTGCGCCTGTGAATGTAATTGTTCCAGTAGTATTAGTTAATACAACAGCTTCTGCTTCAAATGCTCCGCCAAATGTTGTGCCTGATGAATTTGTAACAACCAAAAGTCCAAGGCCGCTTCCTGATGAACCAACTGTGCTTGTTACGGAGATTGTTCCTGTGCCTGGAGTTAAAGTTAAATTTTTTCCTGCACCTGCGATACTATAAAGTAAAATATTATCGTTAGTAGTTGTTAAAGTTAAAGTACCAGAATTACTTAAGGTAACCGCGCCACTATAAGTTTGTGTACCATCAGTTGAAATGCTGTTAGCTGAAATATTTGTTGTACCCGATACGCTGAATATATTAACGCCTGAAATTGCACCGCTAATAACTGAATTACCTATTTCAGCTAAAGAAAATGTAGCTCCAGTAATTGTTGATGAACTTGTAATTGTTGTTCCAGTTAAAGTTCTATCAGCAACTGCTAATGTAACTGCACCTGTGTAAGTTTGTGTTCCAGATGTTGAAACATCTGCTTTAAGTGTTGTAGTTCCGCTAACAGATAAATTTTTTCCAGTTCCAGATAAAGTTACAGTGTCAGTTCCAGTGCCATCACCAAATACAGCGTTACCTGTAATCGTTAATGAATAAGCGCCACTTAGTGCTGAGTTAGTTGTAATTGTTGAGCCGACTAAAGTTCGATCGGCGTTGATTGTGATGTTGCCTGCGGCTGTGTAATTTTGTGCGCCTGAAGTTGTAACGTTTGCATTAAGAGCGAGTACTCCAGTTCCTGTTGTTGTAACTGATAAACTTGTTGGGGGAGCTGTTGCACCAATAGTTCCTGTTAAAGTTAAATTGTCTGTTGCTGTAATTGTTAAGCCATACAAACCATTAATTGCTCCTGAAATAGTTTGCGCTCCACTTGAACTTACGATGCTTGAATCCGCTGCTAAGGTAATTGCTCCTGAATAAGTATTGCTACCCGATGTAAATACAATTGCTCCACCAGAAGCAACTCCTGTTCCGCTTGTGCTAATTGGGTCTTGAACAGTTATGTTGTTTGAAATACTTAAAGCTGCACCTGATTGAACGGTTGTTCCTTGGCCAGCCGCATATCCTCCTAGTGCTGCTGCATTACTAATTGCAACAGTTCCAGCTGAAATAGTTGTTAGTCCTGTGTAAGTATTTGTTCCTGATAACGCTACAATACCCGCACCTGATTTTGTTAAATTTCCAGTGCCAGTAATTATTCCAGCGTAAGTTAATGTCTGACCAGAATCTACAGAGATAGTTCCACCGCCTGAGCTTAAAGTAATTCCTCTGTTAGGATCTAATGTAAAGCTGGCTGTTATTTGTAAAGTTCCACCATTAAAAGTAATTTCATTTGCAGTTACTGTTCCTGGAGCTGCGCCTAAATTTCTATCTTGGCTAATTTGAAGAGTGCCTGCACTAATTGTAGTAATACCTGTGTAAGTATTAACTCCTGACAATACTCCTGTTCCAGCACCACTTTGGGTTAAGTTAACTGCGCCGTCTAAAATTGCAGATACGGTTGCTGTATTGTATTGCGAAGGACTTAAAGTAAATCCTGATGTGCTTGTTAATATTCCTGTTGTGCTAGTAATTGAACCATTGCCTACATTCACCGCTCCAATAGTTTGGTTATATGCTCCCATTCTAAATTCTGCAGTAACAGCAAGACTTGAAGGGTAACAACTATATGAGCCGCAAGTGCTTACGGTTAAACTTCCTGTGCTTGCTAATTTGCTGCTGCCACCTAAAATCAAAACACCACCTGAAACAGTAGTTGTTCCAGTGTAAGTTTCTGTGTTGTTAAATGTTAAAGTTCCATCTCCAAGTTTTTCAAAACCAACGCCTGCTGTTCCAACGAATGGACTTGTAAATGCTACGCTGTAACCTGATGGGACATCTATTTCATAAGAATTACTAATTGGTGTCTTAAATCTTGCATAAAGTGCATCTGCTGCTGCATTTGTATTTGCATATAAACGAACTGCTCCTCCAGAAAAAGTTATAGTTCCGGCTGTAGCAGTTAAATTTGTAAATCCAGAACCAAGAGAGCCAACTGAACCAGGTGCGAAAACTCCACTACTTAAAACCACTCCGCCAGAAAAAGTATTAGTTGCATTAACAACTGAAAGTCCTGTTCCGCCTATTGTTAGCACACGATTACCGCCTGCAGCGTCAATCATGACTGCACTAATCGTTGCTGTAACTCCATCTCCCGGTGATGTATTAAAAGATGTTGCTGCGATAGTTCCTTTTGAAACTGCAGAGTCAATAATTGATCCAGATGAAACTGTTACACTTCCATAACTTGGTGTTTGGCCGTAAATATCAAAAGTTCCACCACTAACAACGAGTGTACTTCCTGCTGGAATAGTTACGTTAGAACTTCCTAACTGCAACGATGCGCCGGAGACAGTTGTTGAACCTCCATAAGTATTTACAGAAGCAGTATCAAATACAACTTTTCCTGTGCTAGTAGCAGCTGAAGTCCAGCTTCCTGTTGTTCCTGTAATTCCAGAATTTGCAACAACAGCAAAGCTAGCACCTGATCCTGTAAAACCAGATGTAGTAAAATTCACTGTGTAATTGCCTGGGTCGATTGAATATGTTCCTGAAGCTGTTAGTAAATTAAACTTGCCATACAAAGCTGTTTGGTCGGAATTAGTTGAGCTATATGCTCGAATAGAACCACCTTGAAAAGTAATTTTACCGGAACCAAGCGCTACTAATGCAGACGGAGCAAGAGCTCCAGCGCTTAAATAACTTCCTCCGCTATAAGTGTTTGTATTTTGTAAATAAGTTATGCCGGCTCCATTTTGTGTTAACGAACCAGTTCCAATCGAGATTGCATCATCAATAACTAAAGTTCCAGCTCCTATAAATGTAAGATTAGTATTTGTGCCAGAAATTGTTTTGCTAGATCCTGTAATATTAAATAAACCAGAATATGTATTTATTGTAGTGGCTGAACCTAAAGTAATCGAACCTTGGTAGATATTGTTTCCAACACTAACTAAAGATCCGCCGGCACCCGTGTATCCTACTCCAGTTAATGATAATGGATTTGCCCCAATAGTAATTCCGCCTGATAATTGTAATGTTGCTCCACTTGAAACTGTAATTGTGTTACTAGTTGCGCCAAGTGCACTACCATGTGATACAATTAATGTTCCATTTGAAACAGTTGTGCTTCCTGTATGACTGTTGTTACCTGATATAGTTAAAGTTCCTGTGCCATCTTTTGCTAAGGCCCCGGCACCCACACCTATAGTTCCGCTAATTGTAGTATTTCCTGCGCCACCAATAGTAAGTCCAACCGAACCGTAAGTTATACTTCCGCTTAATGTTAAAGATCCTGCGTCACTATTAATTCTAACCGCACTAGTTGTTAATGTAATTGCGCCAGCATAAGAACTTGTTCCAGAAATATTTGAAAGAGCACCAGTGCTTGAAGGTCCGTTACCAGTTAAAGTTAAAGGTATAGCGCCAACTGAAATTCCACCTGATAATTGTAAAGCAGCACCATTGCTTACTGTTATTCCAGAGCTGCTTCCTAAAGCGCTTGCATTAAGAGCAACAATTATTCCACTGCTTATTTGTGTTGCGCCTGCAAAATTACTACCACTGCCTGATAAAGTTAAAGTTGATGTATTAGTATCTTTAGTAATAGCTCCGGCGATATTTGTTGTTACAATATTTCCGGATAAAGTTTGATTAACTGATGATGAATATTGAAGTGTTCCATTGTTAGTAATAATTCCTGAATAAGTTCCTGAACCTAAAGATCCAGTGCCCGAAATTTGCACTGTTCCTGCACTAATAGTTAATGGCCCAGTAAAAGTATTAGTATTTGTTAAAGTTAACTTGCCAACACCAGTTTTTGTAAGTCCTCCTGTGCCACTTAAAATTCCTCCATAAGAAGTGTCTGTACTCCATCCGGCAGTTAACACGTAACTATTTAAATTAACATTTCCGCTGCCTGATAATGATAAAATTGTATCATTTGACCCAAGATCATAAGTTCCAGTAACTGCAACAGCTGAGCTATCTGATAAAGCTCCTGACACTGTTAAAGTTCCTAGAGTAATTGTTGTTGTTCCTGTATAAGTATTGCTGCCAGATAATATCCATGTGCCTGAGCTAGCTTTTGTAAGCGCTCCAGTAGTTCCTAATCCAATTATACTTGCTACTGTATTTCCTGAAGTTGTTGTCCCGCCTAAAGTTAAAGTGTAGCCTGTTCCATTAATTGTACCTGTATTACTTAATGTAATACCGCCATTGCTTGAAATTATTGAAGAGCTGCTTCCTAAAGTAATTAATCCGCTATAAGTTACTGCTGTTACGCTAGTATTTGTTAAAGCTCCAGCGCTTCCATATCCTGCTCCATTAATAGTTAAAGCTTGAGAAGTTCCTAATGTATAGCCGTTAAGATCAAGTGTACCTCCATTAGAAACAGAAACAGTTCCTGCGTATGAACCAAGTGGTGTAAATAAAGAGTTACCAACAGCACCAACTTTTAAAGTTCCATTGCTAATTGTTAATCCGCCTGAAAAAGTATTTGTTCCTGATAAAGTTAAAGTTCCAGTTCCTGCTTTTGTAAAAGCAACAGTGCCTGATCCGTCTTGAATAATTCCTGAGAAAGTTGTTGTAGTGTTATCGCCACCTGCAGTTATAGTAATTGATCCTGATGCTGTGCTAGTTACTGATCCAGCTCCTGCTAATGAGCCAACCGTTGCAGAATAACCACCTAAATCTAGGAATGCTCCTGATGAAATATTATATGCGGTTAAATTAGTTTGTGCTGCCCCCAATTTAATTTGCCCATAAGGCACTGTTGTTGCACCTGTATAGCTATTTGATCCTGATAAAGTAAAAACTCCAGTTCCACTCTTATATATAGAGACAGTACCTGATCCATTCTGAATAGCCCCTGAGAAAGTTGTTGATGTGTTATCTCCTCCAAGAGTTAATGTTGGCGTGCCTGCAGCTGAGCTAGTTACTGTTCCAGATCCCGCTAAGGATCCGATAGTTTCAGAGTAAGAATTTAGGTCTAAAGTACCATTTGCTGTCACTGCTGATGAATCCGATATAACTCCTGCAGCTCCTAGTTTTATAGTAGTTCCAGATCCTATAGTTGTTGCGCCCGTATATGTATTAACTCCTGATAAAGTCACTGTTGCTGTTCCAGAACTTGAGCTTGTAAGCGCTACTCCCGAACCCGCTAAAACAGCTGCAATACTATGTGTTGTTCCTGATGATGGGTTTAAAGTGTAGCTTGTTCCAGTTAAAGTATTGCCCGTTGTTCCAACAGTAATTGAGCCACTTGTTAAAGTAACCGCACCTACTGTCTCACTTACGTCATTTAATTGAAGTGTTCCTCCATTAACTGTAACAGCTCCAGAATCTGCCAAAACTGTTCCAGTTGTGGTAGCTGATTGGTCTAATATCAGTGTTCCAGCATTAGCATTCGTTCCACCTGTGTAAGTATTGGTATTTGTTAATGTTAAAGATGATGAAGATCCCGTATCTTTTGTAAAAGTTCCAGCTCCACTAATAATTCCTGATAAAGTTTGAGTTGCGCTTGATGAATATGCAAATGTTGAACCAGATCCAATTGCAATGTTTTGTGCATATGTTCCTGAACCCAATTGTCCAGCTCCTGTAATTGCTAAAGTTCCACCTGAAGCATTAATTGTTGTAGTTCCTGAATAAGTATTAACCCCTGATAAATTGGCAGTACCTAGGTCAGATTTTGTAAGATTTACTGCTCCAGCTAAAATTGCAGAAACTGTAACTGTCTTTCCTGTTGCTGGATTTAATGTGTAACTTGTTCCAGTTAAAACTCCTGTTGTGCTTGTGATAGATCCTTCAGTTAAAGTAACCGCTCCAACTGTGTCAGTGAAAGTTGCTAAGTTTAGTATTGCTGTAGAACCATTAACCGTAACATCGCCTGAACTAATAGCATTAGCAATTCCATAAGTTAAACTTCCAGCAGAAACTGTTGTAAGGCCTGTGTAAGTATTAGCTGCTGATAAAGTTAATGTACCTGATCCATCTTTAGTTAAAGTTCCAGTGCTTGTAGCAATAACTGTACTAACCGTTGTATTACCGCTTCCTCCAAAAGTTAAATTATAAGTTCCAGTAATTGCAGTTGTTGATTTATTTAAAGTTAATGTTCCAGAGTCAGAGTTAATTCTTGAGTCAGATGCTAAAGTGATTAATCCACCATAAGTATTGTTTCCTGAAATATTTCTTAAAGCTCCACCTGAACTAATGCCTGCGTTATTTAAAGTTAAATCTTCAGCGCCTATTGCAATATTTCCTGATAATTCTAATGCTGCTCCACTTGCAACCGTTACTCCTCCAGCTGTTGTTCCAAGGGCAGTCACGTTAGCAGCTCTTAATGCACCTGCAGAAATTGCAGTTACGCCTGTATATGAGTTACCACCAGATAAGGTTAATATACCAGCTCCAGCTTTTGTAAGGGTAGTGCCTACTCCAGAAATAACTCCTGAGTAGGTTCCGTCAGCTCCTTGTGTGATTGATAAAGCTCCGCCATTAAGAGTTAAGTTTCCTGAGCCACTAAATGATCCTGTGGTTGCAGTTATTGTTAATGGTAACGTATTTAAATTTGATGTTATGCTGTTAGCTCCGAGAGCAACGTTAACATATGCGCTCAAAGTAAGAGAAGAGATGTTGTTTGCAGTCTTTGTAATTCCAGTAGTGAATGTAATGCTACCGTCAGCAGTGGTGATAGATACGTTCGTACCTGCGTTAAGTGATGTTTCAATACTAGATGCTAAAATTGTTGAAGTTGCGCCTGCAGTAAAAGCTGATGAATAAGTAGTGCCCGTAGCACCTGTGCTTGCAATAGTAATATCAAATGGGTCTAATAACCAAGTTCCAGAATTTCCTAAGGCTGAAGATGCGTTAACTACTGCATCATCTGTGTTTAGGAAGTAACCTGAGGTCTCAATTAAGCCCCCATCTCCGCCATTTGCGCCACCTTTTGAAATAAAAGTTCCGTTAGCGTAAGTTTCAGAATCTCGTCTGTAAATATTTGACCAGACAACGATTGCTCCACCGTTTCCATTCTCAGTCGCTGATGCATCAAGCAAAGCTCCAAGCTCAACGATGACTTTGATTGCTTGTCGGATTGTAGTGATAAGATTTTGATAGCTGCCGCCCACCAAAATTTCTCCGCCACCTGTTGCTCCTGTTGCAATTAATCTAGCTGATGACGTAATTTTTAACTCATCGCCAGTAATTTGGATGTTACCGCCTTTATTTTTTGATGAAGACACATTAATTGTGCCAGAATTTGTAACGATGTCGCCATCAAGAAATACTTTTCCACCTTCTTTGATAATTCCTTTTGCTTCAATGATACCAGAGTTGTTAACTACTGATTTTTTTATACTACTTAAAGCTTTTGCTGAAAGAATTACAACACCATCATCTGCTTTGATGATGTTTTTGTTTTCAATTAATGAATTTAATGTGCCGGTATCAACTGAATAGCTGATTAATCTATTTCCACTTAGAGTTAATGTTACCTTGTCACCTGAAAGTAACGCGGCTGTTCCAGATGGTGTTGCAATGCTACCATTGTTTACAATTTGTGGTGCTATAAAAGCAACGGTTCCACCAGCAAATGCATTGATGCTTCCGTTATTTTCAATTGATCCTGCTTGCGAATTTGAATCGCGCTCAAAAATATATTTATTATTTAGAAAATCTGAACTTTTTAAATTTAAAGTACTTGCAATAAAGCTGCCCGCATCAAATCTTGCGCCTTGTCCAAAGATAACTCCACTTGGATTTATTAAAATAACCTGTCCATTTGCTCTTAGTGATCCAAAAATATAACTTGGGTCATTGCTGTTCACTCTATTTAGTGCACTTGATGTGGACGATGGCTGATTAAACTGAACTGTTGCATCTTTACCAATGTTAAAAGATGACCAATTGGTAATTAATTTGTCAGTTGATTGATTAATTGTTAGCTGATTCGTGCTTTGAGTAATTGAAGCAGCACCACTTTCGATGTTAGGATTTGTTGGTAAAGCGTTATTACTAACACTTTGTGCCTGTGCATAACTTGCCAAAAAGAGGCAAAGAATCCCACCCTGAAAAAGCTTTTTCATCACAAACCCTGTTAGCTTAAGTTAAATTTTAATAAGAAATTGGAACTTTTGCCCTTAACCCCTATTAAAGTAAAAAACTGCTGCTATTTTTTATTTTTAAAAAACTGAGTATCTCGCGAATCAGTTGTGTAGGCAACCCTTTAGGGAGAAAATCAACCATAAGTTTAGTTAAAAAACCATTGATTTTACTTGGTTTTTTGAGCTAAATAAATTTTTTTTGACTATTTTTGGCTAAAAACCAATTTTCAACCAATTATTGGGTACAATCCTTACGATTAAAAATAAATTAAATTATTTCAGAAATAAGTTTATGTAACCTATCGCAAAAAGTGGTATCTGCAATCCAAAGTTTGTCATAATTGCTTTGTCTTTGTTTGCAATTCCAGAAATAGTCCAACCCACAACCCCAAGCCCGTGCGAGAAAATATTAAGCGGGTAGATATTTAAGTTTGTTAGCAATATTCCAGTTAGAACAAAGAATGTGCTGATCCATTTTAAGTATTTTTTTATAAAGTCCATGATTTTTCCTAGCTATTTTGTGTTTAAATCTTTTAAAATAAGAGCATTATAAATGCTACGACTTTTTAGTTTAAGATGTGATTAACTTTTATAGAAAAGCTTGATTATCTTTTTTAGACACTGCAATCACTGAAGATCTTGGTATTGAATCTTTTGCGCCTGGAAAATGAGAGCCTG
>Ga0209401_1001443_pt1 | contig 15749 bp, 28 predicted proteins | sample M_140807_MF_Meta_FD_187318 | JGI IMG/M metagenome (GOLD analysis project Ga0209401, IMG submission 187318) | Freshwater microbial communities from Lake Montjoie, Canada to study carbon cycling - M_140807_MF_MetaG (SPAdes) (version 2) | ecosystem: Environmental > Aquatic > Freshwater > Lake...
TTTCCAATCCCTGCTGCTGGCAGTAGGCCAAGATGAAGACACGCTTCCGTTGGTGTGGCGCACCGCATTCAGCCGCGCTGAATACTCCCCACGACACTTTGTAACCCAGTTCTTCCAAGTCGCTGATGACGCTAGAGAGTCCCAGCGTGATGTGTCCTTCGACGTTCTCGAAGAAGCACATATTGGGTCGCATAAGTCGAATTCCGTCTGCGATGAAAGGCCAGAGGTGTCTTGGATCTTCTGATCCTGCTCGCTTCCCTGCTGCGCTAAATGGCTGGCATGGGTAGCCTCCAGAGAGGATGTCCACTCGTCCGTAAAACTGCTCGTATGGGAAGGTTTCAAGATCCGTCCAGATAGGAGCGCAGTCCAACAGTCCCGCTTCCATTTTTGAGACCAAGTTCGCACAGGCAAAGGCTTCGATCTCACTAAAAGCGATTGTTCGCAAACTTGGGATTGCTCGGCTAAGTCCGAGATCAATGCCTCCGTATCCTGCACAGAGGCTAACGTGTGTAACTGCTTTGGTAGTATCCATGTCATGTCGTTTGATATTGGGCTTTCGCCTTGATGAGTGCTTCTTGAATTACCTCTGGGCCTGCGTCAAGATTGTTCTGGATGTTGTCGTTGAGCATCTTGATTGCGATCTTGGCGACCGCTCGCTCGTCGTCAGTGCCGATGCGTCCTCGGTACGCTGGCTCAGAACACTTGTGCATGGCAAACTCGCCTGGGCCGACTATGAAGAGCGTCACAGTCCCTTTGTGCAAGTGCCAGCGGTTCTCCTTCGGGATCACCGGCATCGCCTTGAGTTGGATCTCCTTGATGCTTGCTGGCATACGCTCGGTCTTCTCCTTGGTGCATGAGGTGCAAGTCTTGAGTCGATCGTCACCTCGCAAGGTAATTCCGAACGATGTCTCTGGCTTCCACTTGTTGCAGGTGTGACACAAATCCTTGATGGTGTTGCGTAGCTTGAGACGCTTCTCCTCACGCTTGCAGTCCATGCACTTAGTCCGGTGGCAGCGGTAGAATGCCGATGTCGGCTTGTCGGTCTTGCAGGTTCTGCACCACTGAGTGGTAATCTTGTTTAGGTCGCGTTGTGCGTGTACGAAGTTGATTTTCATTGCTCAGTTTCCATCGTGTTGGGTTCGGTAAAGTTTATCGATTTCAGCAAGTGCTGAAACAACGCATTTTTCCGAAAGCGAAATGTTCCGCGCTATGTAAATCTTCGCGCAGATCTTCCCTGCTTCCACATATTTCTCTGCGAGTTGTTTTTGAAATAGCAGTTCGCTGCATAGTTCCTCCATCCGATCCGCTGCTTCTGCAATGGCTGCGTTGGCGACCCCATCCTCGCTTAGTATATCACCAGCGAGAATACGCAGTGCCTCAATAAGTGTTTCAGTGCTGCTTCTCATTCTTCATCCTCCCATTTTCCAAGTGTTTTTACAAACAGTTTAGCTCTTACGATTGCTGCAATAGTAATCGGATGGTGCGCTACTTTGGCAACTTCACGGCAGTACATTTCGTAAGTGGCTGGGTAACCGTCGGCTAACCAGCACTCCGTCTCATGCATGGCGTTGAGGCATCCTGCGCAGTTTGGGACTCTGTATTGAATAAAATTTACCGCGACCTTAGTGCCATTAGGGTCTTCCCAGTATGCCTCGTAGTCTGGATCATTATCCACAAATCTCCATCCGCGAAGCATTGCAATTGCTATGTTGATTTGATTCTTATTCATATGTATAAATCATTATTATGATAACCAATACAAAAAGTGAGCTAATAATTAGTTGGATTGTTTCTTCAGTCATTTTGGTTGGTTGTTTTCACTGCGGCCAATACCGCATCTGCTCTGGCAATGTTGTTTTGGATTTCTTTATACCGTTTGCTATAACCAGATCGCGGTTCGTCTTTCCACCAATCACGTTCGCCCAGCAACTCGATTGAGTCCTCTTTGCATTCTTCTAAGGCTTTAACAAGCGCATCGCGCTGCTCTCGCGCCTCATCGCGCTCGTCGATCAACTTCAACGACCACTTGCAGGGTGCTTGACCGTTCTGGCACAGGTCAATATCGTTAAACCGAGACCTCGCCTCATCGCGTTCGCTTTCTAGCTTCTTTGCGTGATCTAGCATCTTGCTGAAGTCGTCTCCATCGCGATAGGGAGTATCCCATATTTCATCCCTGAGAGCATCTGTTTCTGGTGTGTCAGTCATTTTGGTTGGTTTTGTGAAATATAAAATGATTCACCGAATGTGCCTGTAGATGGCATTTGGCTCATCTCGAATGTGAGCATTTTTTCACGACAATCAAAGGCAACAAGTTTCCCTAATAGAGTGTTATCCCGTTCGGCAGTGGCGGAATCACACAACCCAATCCACTTATCACGCTCTTTCACAAGTTCGGAATGGCCTGTCTGCCAGATGTGGCAACTACGAACAGCCTCATCACGTTCGCGCTCAAGATCCATGCATTTTAATGTGAGTTTAGAAGCCATGCCTATGGCATCCCCAATCGCCATACATGTTCGTACTAGTTTGTCGGTTTCTGGTGTATCGCTCATTTAGTTTCCATCGTTTTGTGTTCGATAAACTTTGTCGATTTCAGCAAGTGCTGAAAGCATTGATTCTTCTGAAAGTGTGATGTTTCGCGCCATGTAAATCTTCGCGCAGATTTTTCCTGCTTCAACGTATTTCTCAGCTAGTCGTTTTTGGAATAGCAGTTCGCTGCATAGTTCCTCCATCCGATCCGCTGCTTCTACAATAGCTGCGTTGGTGACTCCATCTTCGCTTTGGATTTCGTTAGCCAAAATGCGTAGTGCCTCAATAAGTGCTTCAGTGCTGCTTCTCATGCTTCCTCCTCCCATTTTCCGATTGTTCGCAAAAACGCTTCTGCTCGCTGGCGAGCGGTTGCGGATACATTATGTTCTAATGCAACTAAATATAAGCCATATCCCCCAATTAGGTCATAGCGAGAATCTCTATTCAACGTCTTCTCGGCCTCATGCATTGCGTTAAGGCATCCTGCATAGTTGGGGATAACCGAATGACCTGTTTCATATTGAGGCATTAAATAGCGGTTTCGTCCTTTGCAGAGTCCAAGGCTTTCCACGTATTCGCAATCAGTCTACCCACAGGCTTCCACGATTGCTATGTTGATTTGTTCGTTAGTCATACTTGTAGTAAATTAGCATCATTGCCACTACCATGCCTGCGGCGATTGCGAGTTGGATTGTTTCAGTCATTTTGCTTGGTTGGTAATAGGGTCATTAAAGACTCAAATGCCTGTTGGGTATGGTAGCGGCCTTTAGTATCGCGCAGATTTCTGATCGCTTGGAGTAGCGCATCGCGTTCGGCAATGGCAGCATCGCGTTCGCGTTCTAGCTTTCGGCAAAAACACAACAGTATAGGGTGAGCAGAGTTGCCTAAATTGCTTTCGATATGGTCTGTTTCTGGTGTGTCAGTCATTTTGGTTGGTTGGTTGTTTATTTTGCAGGTTTACGCGCTAATCGGCGGGTAAATCTGTGGATGTGGGGGATAACAACGAGTTAGCCTAAGAATTTTCCATGACCATCTCTCTCAACTCATTTTCGACCGCCGTCAGATCATTCAGCCTTTTGTCGAGTTCCGCTGCCAATGCGTGCACTTCCTCAGTCAGCCTCTCGTGAGCGTGCTGCGTGTTTTCGAGTCTGTGATTTCCCGCGTAGTGGTATGAGTGAGACCACCCGCCGATGCGTAGGTTTCCCATCACGTCGGCGTGCCGCGTTTCGGTTTTGCGCTCATATCCGAGGACTTGACGGACCCACTCCGTCGCAGTCATTCCAGCGATCCCACAGTATTCTACCCATTTCGTCTTATTTTTTATTGTCGTTTTCATGGCAGCACCTCCTGCACGGTGATGCGTTCCCAAACATTAGATGATGTCCCATCCCAATCATTTGCATTAAAAATAGATCCAGTCATCTTATTTATTACGATCTCAAACGTGCGCGGTTCTGTCTTGATGCGGTAGCATTTTGGGTCAAATCCAAAATCTAAATTTACACCATCTTCCCAATGACCATCAATATGCTCAAATTGAATTGTTTTACCATCTGCCAGTGCCTGCACAAGTGGCAGGAATAAGTGTGCGTTTTCTTTGTTCATGGTTCGTCGTTGTATGCTATTTCCTCAATTTCTAGTAGTTTGTTCACGATTCTGTGGGCAACTGGCAAAGTCATTAACGAGTTTTTTCCTTCTGGGAATTCTACCCCATTAAGTTTCATTACCCACATGCTTGTTTCGATGATGTCATCGATGTCTGACTGGTCGTCCCAGAGTTCTAAGGTGATTTTCATAGTTTAAGAATGGTCAGCGAGTGCGGTTAGCGACGCACGTTTCCTCGTTTATCGGTCGAGGCGACTTCGATCAAGTCCATCGCTGGTTGGTTATGGTTTCTCGTCATATCTCTCGTCGTCGTGCGAATCGTGATCTGGATCGTCATCGACCTGGTCATCCGGTGCGCGACAGAGTGGGCACGGATCATCTTTGATCGGCCAATATACCGATCCGCATAAGGTACATGGTGGGTTCATGGTTCTGGCAGTTCTTGTGTGTAATCGCAAATATCTTTGGGTGCAATGATCAGCATACCGCAGATCTTGCATTGACAATCACCATCATCATCCACGTCCATTTCTTGGTCGCAGCATTCTGGCACTTCTGGGCATTCTGGTGGTTCGTTCCAATAGTCATTCATAACCCGATGATGCGCTTGATGGTTGCTAGTGGAGACAGGATCGCATCAATACGCTGTTGGCGTACCCTTGCGCGTTCTGCTCGCTTGCCGATCAACTGAGTGATCTTGTAGGTGATGACCGGATCTCGGCCAATTACGATAAGTGTGCTCATGCGTTTAGTTGTGCGTTTTCCATTATTACGATTTGCTCATACGTCTCTTCAGAGAAGTGGAGTTCCTGCTCGTCATGCACATCGACTTCGTGATCAATGTCGATGACGTTAACTGAATATCCGGTACTCATAAAGATCGTATTTGCCTCATTCGCTGCTTTCTGCGGATTGCTGTGAGTCCAGGGAATCCAGTGACCACCAGATGTCTTCTTCTGGTGTTGAGTCCAGATCTTTGATCCAGGTGGGCGAACGAAGATCAAGTACCAGCGTTGTGGGAAGATGTGTTTCGTTGCCTCGTCCATCTTGAGTATGCTCATCGTGTTGAGATGCTTGGAATTTTGTACGCCACAATTCCAACTTGAGAAGCTACCGCAGCGGCATCGCGGTCTTCGTTCTCCTCAAGTCCCTTGAGCCATGCGATGATCTCCCTGCGCTTTGGCTCGATCTTGACGAGATCTGGTGCAAACTTGATGAGATCCTGGATCGAGGCGACCTCGAAGTCCCAGACGAACCGAACACCTTGGGCAACCTTGGTAGTGATAACCTCCTCAGATGCTCTCATCTTGTCCTGTAGCGCGTCCCTAGCCTCGATCACGGCAGCAATACCACCAGACTCCGCAAGCTCTCTGGCAGCCCTTTCAGCCTCAAACGCGAGGCGTTCTTTTTCCTCTGCTTCTTTCTTGAGCTTGAGCATCTCATTAGCATGATCACCGATCAGTCCTCGGATGCGTTGCTCCTCGTCCTCGATCTCGGCCAAGAAGTTCTTGGCAGTGTCATCGATCAACTTGCCAATCCGTAGTACCGGCTCCTTGATCTCCTTACGGCTTTTATCGACCGCGATCCGCATCTGCGCCAGCGACCGCATGTGGAACGATGCCTCACCAGACTCGTCGTTTGATCGAACGTGTTTAACTGCGCGAGCGACATCGAGCAGCTTGGTCTTTTGGATCTCGGCTTCTGGGGTGATCGTGAGAGCGTAGCCCTCACCTGTCAGTATCATGGTTTCCGTATTCATATTTTCTATCGTTGTTTTAGGTTGATATCTCCTGTGCAGACGCAGCAGGTTTTCAGTAGTACTCGGCAGTGTTTGTTGTAGCAGGCCTGGCAGCAGTCGTCTGGGCATTTGTTCCTAGCTCGATGTGCCAATGCTTTGAGACGATCTGTGATGCTCAGAACGGATGGTTGTCTGGCCGCACTGTCAGCGGGTGTTCCCAGTACGGCAGTTGGTACAGCAGGAGCGGTCGCTCCTCCTTGCCATTGAGCCGCAGCCCGATCCACGCCATCTCTGGGTCTTTCGGGTCGCTCACGATGCACATCTCGCTCTTGAACGCATTCAGTGCCTCGTTCCATTCGCTCTGACCCGTCTTTGGGTTCACCGGCGTGTGGTCGATCCCCTCGCCCATCGTCTGAGACAAGCTGCGCTCGTCCACAATCTCCTCGACCTTTTTCTTCTCCGGTACTGGCGACGAGGATACCAGCATAGGCTTTGAGAGTAACTTGGATGGCGGTGTGCCACCCTTCATCATTGCGATTTTTTCTGCTATGGTCATGTTCGTGAAAAAAATTTGGCGGTCTTTCCCGCCTGTCATCGATTAAAGAGTCCGACGACTCATGGTTTAGAATGGAAGATCTTGACTGCTTGGATCGAGGATCACTGCCAATTCCTTCAGTGCCTTGGCAAGTGCTACGTCACCAATATTTGCCTCATCAGCAGTTGGTAACCAATGGTCAAGAAGTGCCATCACACCGTCCTCGGGAACATCTCCAAGTGTCTTGCCCTTGAACTTGCCAACGTGGACGATCACTGACTGCCATCCAACTGCCTTAGCAGCAGGTGCTGCTTTCTTGGCTGCTGGTGCTGATTTCGCCTGGTTGTCGTAGTCCTTGACCTCGCGGTCTTTGACTCGGGTGTAAGCACCGGATGCTTTCAGTGGTGATCCGCTTTTATCTGGCGCGATGAAGCTGATCACAGCGTAGGTGTTTCCGTTTGATCCAATCTCATGCTGGATGATCAGATTGACTCCGAAACCAATAAGTGCCTCGATGTCGAATCCCTTGAGTTCAAGTGCCGTGAAGTCGCGGCCCATAATCTTCTTGAGTTCTTTGCGAAGATTCGCACGGTCACTAAGCGAAGGAGTAAATCGGCGTGACCAGACGCAAAATCGTTTGCCGTCGTCATTCTCGATCTCGGACTCAAACACGATCTGGAATACCTCCTTTACACCGTACTGTGTATCGACCTCCTTGAGAGGTGTAATGTCAACGATCACGGCTTTGACCATACCGTCGGTTTCTGGGTGCGAGATGAACTCACTTGTTTGTTTGTCTTTAAGGATCATACTTTTGCTTTCTACTTTGTTGTTGTTGTTGTTGTTGTTGTTGTGGGGAGAGTCTTATGCAAGTTCCGCATCAAGTGCCTTGAGCACATCGGCTCGGATGATTACGCCATTGCCAACAGCCGGTGCGAACTTCTCTACACGGTGCTGCATCATGCAGAGTGCTGGGTAGTCAGCGATCGAGGGATGCACACGGTAGTAAACTCCGGTGACCATGCGTTGCTCGAACGTGTAGGACGTGTGATGGTTGTCAATCCGCTTGATGACCATAGGGTCGTCCTCACGGGTGCGGATCTTGAAGTATTTGCGCTTTTTCATGTCGTTTTCTAAGTGCCGTTTCTCGGTCACGGAAGGCACAATGAGCTTATTTGTCCCGATCGCAAGAAAAAAATGACATTGTGATGCTTTTTTTTGCATTCTGTAGCAAAATCAATGGATTCTGTCACTATTTCGACGATTTTTCTTGCTCTGGACTCGTTTTTCTGGTTTCTCGGTGAAACCTTGCCTAGTGCAAAGTTGCAGATTGATCCCTGCATAGCAAATTTACACATCTTGCCTCGTCACTTGCCACAGGAAAATTCCAGTGGGGATCACAAGTGGCGGGGCTTCTTTTTGACGCAAAAACATGAATCCAGAAATCGACTATTACACCAACGCACAGGCATGGTCTGCATCTGCCACAGTGAGTCTAACAGACTTATTTGATGCGATCCGTTCCGATGAGTTCGCGCCTCGCATCCTATCAATCCGTCAGCACCTTGCTGATGGGCTTAAACTGGAGGCTGAGAACCTCAAACGTGCGTTGCCGTGCGTCTCGCTCAGTGGCTTTGTGACCGGCAAGCGTAAGAATGCTGCGGTCGAAGGTCGCTTCACTCACTCTGGCTTGCTACAGATCGATCTGGACGCGAAGGACAACGCTGGCTGGACGATCAGTGACATGAGAGACGTGATGATGAACGATCCACACTCGGTGGGTGTCTTCACATCACCATCCGGTAAGGGAGTGAAGGGCATCATCCGCATCAGTACAGATCCGCTTCTGCACAAGGACTCGTTCCTAGCGGCTGAGGAGTACTTCGCCAAGCAGTCGCTCACGATCGATCAGAGTTGCAAAGACCCGATCCGCTTATGCTTCGTCTCCTACGATCCGACCGCATGGCTACGCGATGGTCAGGCAAAGCAGATGCAACCACTCGTCAAGGACGAGCAGTCGATGATCCTGCACGATGGGTCTATCGACATCACTCTCGATGACCTCAAGGACATGATCTCGGTCATCCCTCGGCAGGACTACTCAATCTGGCTAGAGATCTGCTCCGCTGCGTGGAATCATTTCGGTGAGGATGCCACTATGATCCTTGCGAACCATTGGCCCGAGGATCGCCCAGGCGAGTATGCCGAGAAGTTTAGGAACCGACTCCAGCAGTTTACCATCGGGACTCTCTGGCATCATGCGTCGAACAATGGATGGAAACCATCGAGGACACTCAAGAAGGCAGCCAGCGAGCAGCGCGAGAACAAGATAACCGCTGCAATCGCGATGCCGATCGATCCGGTCGTTGATCCAGCAGAACGCCGTACATTCCCAGCCGAGGACATCTTCTACGACACACCATCGGGCAAGTACCTCGTCAAGAATAACAACCACTACACGGTATACGGAAAGCGGTCGCCGGTCGTCACCGGACTAACTCGCCATCTCGCACCGCAATTTGGCAAGCCAGCAGACCTCCGCGACGCGGTCACCGAGGCGATCCTTAACCGCGAACTCGATGGGTCGGTCGAGTGGTACGGTGCAATGGCAGGTCATGCTCGCGGACTCATGCGTGACCACGATGGCAGACAGATCCTTGTTACCTCGGAGGCAATGATCCCTCAGCCGGTCGCTGGTCAAACGTCCTTGATCGATGACATCATCATCCAAGCGTTCCCAGACCCGCAGGCACTCATTGTCTTCATCTCATGGTTGTCAACGCGGTATTTAGCAGTCCGCGCACACCAGCACGTTCCCGCTCCTATGCTCGTCGTCGCCGGTGAGGTAAACTCGGGCAAGTCGCTCCTCGCTTGGATCGTCGCTCAGATGCTCGGTGGACGTACTGCCAACCCACACGCTGCTTGGGCAGGTGGAATGATGTGGAACGACAACCTCGTCGGTGCTGAGTTGCTCTTGGTCGATGATTGCGTTGGATCGACAGACATCCGCGCCAGACGCAACTTCGGTGCTGCCTTTAAGGAGGCGATGTACCCGCACATCATCGAGATGCGTAAACGGAATGTCAGCGCGATCTCATGCCGTCCTGTGTGGTCAGTCATGGTCTGCTGCAACGACACGCCCGAGGCTATGCAGATCATCCCGCCGGTTGACAACGATCTCAGCGACAAGATCATCATCTTGCATTGTGCGCCGGTAGTCATGCCGATCGACACATCGACCTCAGATGGTCGAAAACACCTCCAGGATGCCCTAAAAGCCGAAATGCCGTTCTTCGCGAACGAGTTGGTCTCATGGCAGATCCCAGACGACCTCAAGGACTCAAGATCTGGTATCAAGGCATGGCGTGACCCAGAACTCACCGAATCGCTCGATGTCCACTCCCCAGCGAACAGGCTCATGGATCTCATGCTCAACGCAAACTGGATGGACTTGCCTCGCGAGTTCTCCGCATTGGAAGTTGAGTCAAGACTGCTCGGCCCAGACTCACCAGTGCGTGACCAGGCTCGTCAGTTGTTCACATGGTCTGGTGCTTGCGGCTCGGCACTTGCCAAGCTCGCGAAGCAACCGAACAGCGGTGTGACAATCTCTGGCATCGATCGCACTAAGAAGACGAACCGTTACTGGATCAACTTGTCGATCGAGTGATTCGAAAAAAAAATTTTTTTTTCGCCTGTGGCAGGTATTTTTTTCTGATCGACCTCACCATGACCGGCACTGGGTAGCTTATGTGCTGCTCATGTGCAGGTAGCTATGGGGAGGGTCGAAATTTTTTTTTAAAAAATTAGATGCCACTACAGGGGGGGGTCACCCAGGTTGCCAGGATTTTTTTTATTTTTTTCTGTCAATGTAATGACGCATTTGATGCATCGCGTGATGCATCATGAACATTGACCCATTTCACGACCGTTCATGGAAAATGCCATTGCATGATCATCGGGAAAAATCACAAGCGGATTGCATAGGTATTGCAACCTGGTCGCACGGTATCCGGTTGCCGATGGCACGGTGCATGGCCACCCCGCAACCTATCCTTGGCAGCTGCCGAATGACTAGGGTAGAGAATGGATAGAATGGCGGGAAAACTAGGGATTGAGCGGAAACAAAAAAAAATGCGGAAAATGCAAATATTTGATTGCATGGGCGGATTGCCATGTCATGGTCATGCCGTCGCCAGCAAACCAAGCGACCTACAAACATGAAAACACAATCAGATAGAGAATTCGCCACCCACCTAGTAAACCTTGAAGTCAATCGCCTCACGGGTGGCATCGTTTGCCTGGCGGATCTTCCAGACACCCACACGCTATGCGCAGGGTTGGATGACCTGGAGGCAATTATTGAGGACTCGGACGAATTCACCTCCATGAGTGAAATCCAGAACATTGCTCAAGGCATTGCATTCGAAATTCTGGAAGAGGAGGGATTCCCATTCCACATTTAACCCATACACACCCAAAAAACGATATGATCTCACAATTATTAATAATAGGCGCGACCCTGCTTTGTGGCATGGTCGCGATTTTTGGCGCGCCTAGCGGTGCGCTTTACTCAATCGGCATCCTGGCAATGGCTCTCGGAATGTGGACTCTCCTAGTGATCGGAGGTGCACTATGATCACGCCTCCTAAATTTCGCAAACGGGGCGGATACGTCTTGCATCGGGGTATCGTCAACGGTGAACCGTACGTTGTCATCGCAACCATGAAGACCAAAAATGAAAAGACGGGAAACATGGTGCAAGTGTGGTTTCTGCTCGAGAATCACAATCCGGTTGAGGCGGTAAAGCGCGGGATTGACGCGTCAACCATCTGCCGTGAATGTCCGTTCGCTGCCGGTGGCGGTTGCTACGTCAATGTTGGCCAAGCACCCCGTCAAATTTGGGTTAAGTACAAGCGTGGCGGGTACAACGATTTAATCCCAGCGCATTACGCCCTGGCGTTCACGGGGCGAAAAATCCGCTTCGGAGCGTATGGCAACCCGACTCTTTTGCCCTTGGCAATGGTCAAAGCAATTGCAAGCGTCTCGAGCGGGTGGACGGGGTATTTTCACGATTGGAGAACGAATCCCTTGGCACACGGATATAGCGCATTTTTCATGGCATCCACCGAGACGGAAAGCAGTCTCCGCTTGGCTTCCGCGCTTGGGTTTCGGACGTTCCACGTTAGCCCCGTAAAGCCTGCGGAAAGCATGGAATGCCTCAGCGAAACTAAGGGCATGGAGTGTGCGTCATGCAAGCTTTGCAGCGGACTGTCCAAGCAAAGGCAACCGTCTATCTGGATAAATCCACACGGTACGAAAAAAGCGAGGGCAAGCAAGGCCGCTATGGCGTAAAAATCACCTGGTAAAAAAAACGAAACAACGAACAATAGCATGAAATCAAAAATCACGATAGGACGCGACAAAAACGGCAACCGCATTGCGCGAATCAAAAACGCCACGGGGCGAGCGTTTGCAATCCAAACAAACGGCAACCTCCCCACAACCCACCGCGACGGGATAACCGACGCCACCGGCGCGGAGGTTGCCGCGCATATCATCCAATACGGCACGGCAAAGCAACGCGCCGCAATCGGGTTGCGCCCCCTCTCCGCGTCCCGCTACTACATCCAACGCAAGGGCGGCGGATATCTGGAGACGGTTGACGAATTCGAGAGCGGGCAAGATGCGCGCGCCATGCTAGCCGAATATATCATGTCCGACCCATCCGCCGTCTATCGCATCTCAACCCGCCCTTGCAAGGCGTGGATGGAAAGGGGGCAAGCATGACCACGCCGCCGCTATGGATCCGCCCACCGCGTGGCGAGCGGTATCGGATCAGTGACCAACAAAATCTAGCGCAGGATGCATGGTACAAGCTAACCGGCAATACGTCCGCAACCTATGGCGAGCTGGTAGCCTTGGCGCGCCTTGGGGCGGATGTGCGGGTCAAAGTTGAGAGTTGGCATGACGGAGCCAAGCCATGGGTAATCATGCGGATGGATGGATACGGAGCATTGCAACCAATAGATTAGGGAGAGGGACGGGAGATGGTAGCCAAGGGGCGGACGGGGTAACCTATCCGCCCCTCATTGTGTCCGGTGGCTAGGGAGAGAGAGGGGTGGCAATGTTGGCCAATGTTGGCCCGATGTTGGCGCGTTCCGCTCCCTCTTTCTCACCCATACGGACAAGTGCGGGGGCGCTATAAAGGTTGGCAGATTGTGCTAATCCGTGCATGGCATGGGTGCAATGCTTGCTCTCTCGCCTTCGGAGGGGGCGGGGGGCAAGTTTTCGAGTTTGCCGAATTTTCGGGCGGGGAGGGGGGCTTGTTTTGTATGAGAGGTTTTCAAAATAGTATATATAAGGGAGATCTCCATGCGATTCCCTGCCGTTTCACCCCGCAAAACTGCAGGAGTGAGAAACATACCCCCCGCCCTCCCCGTAAGCATCACATGGCGGTTTTGTGTTAATCCTGCCAAGTGATGCAATGCATGCCATACCATGCCATGCACCCCGCGGTCACCCCGCCATGCGGGATTCAAACGATCGCTTAAATCGATCGATCGACTGCGGTCGAATGCGTCAATGACCATGGTCATCACCGATCGTTCACGCATGATCAGCCCGACCACCGGAAGCGGGGTCGTGTTTTATGGGGGGGAAAATCGATCCCTACCCCCCCCCTCCTATAAATTGGCACAATTCTGAGGGACTTCTGTTAGATTTCTCGTCAAAGCACCCGAACCCCTTGAGGTTCCTTGCTGATCGTGCTTATCTGGTTGGGTGCTGCACATCCACATTGCATCAATCTTGATGAGAGCGTCCGAGGCGACAGGGATTCCTGCGTCCACGATCCACAGGGGGCAGGTCAAAGTGAATCCGTCACTGCCGGTGATTCGAGCGGTGATCGCCCAAGTGTTATTTGAGGATGGCATCCACCCAGACGACATCGGTTTGGCGTTCAACAAGAGTTCGAGGTCGATCTACTCTTGGCTTGCAACCATGCGGATCAAGAGTGAGGAGGCACTCGACCTCTACCTGCAACTGAAGTCTGACCCATGATCCAACAATTCATTGATGCAATCAAGACACTTGTTAGCAAAAAGGTACTTCCGTCTGAGATGTCATCGCGTGATTGGCAGGCTGTTGCCCCAGCGATCCGTCAGAAGGCGTTTTTTTCGGCTACTGTTGCGAGTGCTGGGGTTCTTTCTCGATTTCGATCGATGCTTCTTGATTGGCAGTCTGGAGCGGTCGATCAGATAACGAGTCCGACCGGAGTGCAAACGACTGCGTACAAGGTAGGCAACCTTGCGGACTTTCGTGAGAAGAGCAGCCGGTTCTTGGTGAGTGAGGGACTTGCGACCAAGGAGGACTTTGCGGACGACTCGATGACGAACATCGTTGGTGCTTCACGGCTGAAGCTGATCTTCAACACGAACATCGAGCAGGCGCAGACGTTCGCGAACTGGCAGAGGATCGTGGGTGACCCAGTCCTGCTCAATGCTTTTCCTGCGGCTAGGTTCGTTCGTCGCCCAGGTGCGATCATCAAGCGTCCGAGGCACGTTGCTGCTGAGGGTGAGGTTCGCCGGTTGGACGACTTCAACTTCTGGTTGTTCCAGAATGGTGCTGACATTGGTGGGTTTGTCGTCCCTTGGGGGCCATATGGGTTCAACTCGTACATGGTGCAAGAATTCATCTCTCGCCGAGAGGCGATCAGACTTGGGGTGATTGTCGATGGTCAGCGGATCAACCCGCCGAACGTGACCATGTTCGGGGTTAAGCCAGCGCAAGCGATGATGAGCGGTGTCAAGGCAGAGATGAAGGACGTACCAGACGACATCGCACTGCAAGCAAGGCAGCGGCTCGTTGATCGGTTTGGGCCGATGGTCTTGAAGGCAGACGGCTCGGTGTCGCTTGACTTTTTGCGTAGTAAGATGGGAAGGTAATATATGAGTAAGAGAAAAAAACCAGATGCACAACCGCACGTTATCGAGGTAGAGGCTACCGAGGTTGATGGCAAGAAGCTGACTTGGAAGCGTGGTCAACCGCACGTCAAGACCGAGATCAACAGCGCACTTGTCGAGAAGATGGCAGGACTAGGCATCCCACTGCGGATGATGGCAGCCCAGATCGGTATCGACGACAACACGATCGAGCGTCACTACAAGGAAGAGTTCCTGCTTGGTCAGACGAAGGCAACCACCTCGGTTGCACAACGGCTTTACGACATCGCGATGGGAGACGACAAGCGCACGGCATTGCCAGCGTGTATCTTCTGGATGAAGTGTCGCGCTCGTTGGTCTGAGGTTGGCAAGAACCCAGACATCATGGTCAACGTCAACACCTCGTCGATGGAGAACATCCAGATCGAGAACAAGCAGTTGGAAGACTTCAAGAAACGCTGGGATGCAACTACCGAACCCGACTATTGAGCTAGGCCCATTCGCGTTCGGTGTGCTTGGGCTAAAGCCATATGACTGGCAGATGCAGGCGTTCCGGCACATCAACGACAATGTGCGGACATCGGTGGTGGCTGCGAACGGATCGGGGAAGACTGCGGCTATCATCGCACCGACTATTCTGTGGTTCTTGGCGAACTACCCGAAAGGACGTGTTGTCATCACGTCTGGGTCATGGCGACAGGTCTTGCTGCAACTTTGGCCTGCGATGGAGTTGTACCGAGGAAATCCGATGTTCGAGGGATGGATCTGGAATCAAGCCGAGATCAAGACCCCGCAAGGTGGATGGGCAAGTGGGTTCTCGACTGACAACGCAGGACGAGCAGAAGGCTACCACGCGACTGCTGACTCGCCGGTGCTATATGTTCTCGACGAGGCGAAGACGATCCCAGACAGCATCAAGACCGCGGTCGATCGCTGTACCTGTTCGCGCATCCTAGCGACATCGAGTCCAGGTGCGCCGGTTGGTTGGTTCTATCGGTCGCAGTTCGATGAGGCATCGCACTGGAAGCGGATCAAGGTTCGGTCTGACCAATGTCCACACATCCCGCAGGAGAAGCGTGATCGAGACTTGGCGATCTACGGTGAGAACCACCCGATCTACAGGTCGATGCACTTGGCCGAGTTCGCGGAAGACATCGACCGGCTTCTCATATCAAGTGACCGGCTACTGCAAGCACTCGACGAGCAGCCCGAGGTGCTCGACGGTCACATCGTCGCGTTCTGTGACTTTGCTGCCGGTCGAGACGAGAACGTGCTTGCGATCCGCAGGGGCAACTCGGCAAGGATCTGCCGCACATGGGTCGAGAAGGACACGATGCAAGGCGTTCGTCAGTTCATCAAGCTCTTCGAGAAGGAAGAACTCAAGCCGTCGATGATCTGGGGT